>JGI20214J51088_10001401_pt1 | contig 16488 bp, 17 predicted proteins | sample WetSurMetagenome_FD_51088 | JGI IMG/M metagenome (IMG submission 51088) | reverse complement strand
GATTTTTCTGGCCGCAGCCAAAACACATATCCCACCGGCCGTTAAATTCCTTCAATACACCAGTCCAATCGGTCATGATTACTCCTATTCCAGGGAATAGGGAGAAGGGAACAGGGAATAGACCTTTCACCCCTTAACCATTTTCCCTCAACCCTAATCAATGGTGCTTTCTTTCCGTTATCGGCGGCCGCCGCAGGTAAAGCGGTTGCAGCGTGGCGACGTTATCCTCAGTTCCCGCCTTAAGGCGCCGACCAGCAAGATCAGCCAGATAAAAAGCTCGCCGGAGCAAAGCAGGCGGGGATGGTATTACGGCTTTCGTTTTAAGTTTCATCTTGATTTCATCAGCAATAGAGGAGACATATTCTCCGCAGAACAACGTTTTTAAAGTAATACCGGAAAGCAGGACATCCAGGGTAGTAATATGCTCTGCCTGCACNTGTTTCCAGAGCTTTCGTTCCATACGGTAAACAGCGGCGGCAATCTCACTGCGCCCGGCATTATGNATGGCGCAAACATGGAGGCTGCTTTCCGCATGCTGGTAAGCAGCAACTTCCAGTGTACTNACGCCGATAATGCTGGCGTTGAGGCTATAAGCCAGACCTTTAGCGGTACTGATACCCACCCGCAGACCATTAAAACTACCCGGTCCTTTAGCTACTGCGACTGCGTCGATTCCCTGAACATTAACCCCGACTTTGTCCAGCATAATTGTGAGTTGGGGAAGCAGCTGCACAGTGTGGTTTTGGCCGCAACGCCACGTGGTCTCAGCCAACAGATTGCTGTCCTGTACCAGAGCCAGACTAGCCATTTCAGTCGAAGTGTCTATTGCCAGAAGCATACTGTAATAAATCCTAAATTCTAAGCACTAATTTCTAAACAAATTCCAATTACCAACAACAAATACCAAATACCCCCTCACCTTAATCCTCTCCCCCGATTCGGCCTTCTGAAGAAGGTCTCATACGGGATCTTCGACCACAAAGGGGAGAGGAGACTAAGATGATAGTTCCCTCTCCCTATTGATGGGAGAGGGAGATACTCTATAAAATTAAAACTTATTACTTAATACTGAGAACTTACCTCTGTTTTTCTCCTATCATTTTACATTGATTTGAATATTTATTATTTTTTATTTGTAATTTCTCAAAAATTTTAAATCATTAATCTGAGTTAATAGCTCCTCATACCGTTGCCCATCGGGCATCATGGTCAAACGTCTTTCGGTCTCACCGGTATGATCGATCTGTATACGCAGATGTTCCGGCGGCAGGATACTCAATCCCTTTTCCGCCCATTCTACAACGCAAACGCCCTTGCCGTAAAAATAATCATCCAGCCCCAGATCGGCTATCTCCTCCAGCTGGTCCAGCCGGTAAAGGTCGATATGATAGAGCATCAGCCTTCCCCGCATTTCCCGCATCAAAACAAACGTGGGACTGGCGGCATATTCCGAGATACCCAGACCCCAGGCGATGCCCTGCGTCAGGCAGGTCTTACCGGCGCCCAGATTGCCCGACAGCAGGCAAACATCGCCGGGCTTAGCCGACGCACCGAGATATCTGCCGATCTGCTGCGTCTCTTCCGGACTGTGACTGATAAATTCTAAAGATATCATAAAACTCTAAGCACTAATTTCTAAACAAATTCCAATTACCAACAACAAATACCAAATACCCCCTCACTTTAATCCTCTCCCACAAAGGGGAGAGGAGACTAAGATGATAATTCTCTCTCCCACAAGGGGCGAGAGGACTAAGAGGATTAAGTCTTCTTTCCCGATTACGCTACGCTTTATTCGGGACTTTCAGCATACAGGATCTGCGACCTCAAAGGAGAGGAAAAATATGTATTTCCTTACTCCCTATCCTTGAAGTGCTGCCAGCCCTGCCGTTTCATATCCAGCAGCCTGCCATCGCGGCCGAACACGGTTACGTCACCCGGGCCTGCCGCGGTTATTTCGCCTATCACGGTAATACGGCAGCCTGCCTGTTTGCCAACTTTTTCAATCGCTTCCGGCCTGCCGGTAAAAAGCAACTCATAGTCTTCCCCGCCGGAGAGTGCCATCTCCAAAGTTTTTTTCCCAAAAATTTCACTGACTTCCGGAGCTACCGGCAGCTTCGAAGCATCGATGTGTGCCCCCACCTGGCTTGCCAAACAGATATGCCTGAGATCGGAAAGCAGACCATCGCTGATATCAATGGCAGTCCTGATACCGTTTTTTAGCAGCAATTGTCCTTCTGTAATACGGGGAACGGGACGGAGAAAAGCCTGTGCCAGTTCGACAGATGCGCCATCAATCTTCAACTTCTTCGAAAGCATTTGGTAACCGGCAGCGGCATTTCCGGTATTCCCGGTAACAGCAATCAACTCGCCCGGTCTGGCAGCGGAGCGGAGCAAAAGCCCGTCCTTGTTGTCGGCAATACCCAGTGCAGTTACGNTTATCGATATCTGCGNCGTGCTGTCGGTATCCCCGCCAACGATCGCTACACCGTGCTTGCCGGCAAGCTCCAGNATACCCCGGTACAGGTCCAGCACACTATCTACTTCTATCTCCGGCGGCAGGGCCAATGAAACCAGGGCATAGGTGGGAACACCACCCATAGCAGCGATATCGCTGAGGTTAACAGCCAGTGCTTTCCAGCCCAGGTCCTGCCACCCGGTGTAATCAAGTGAAAAATGCACGTTCTCAACCAGAGCATCGACAGTAGCCAGTTGGACTTTACCGGCGGCATACCAGGCAGCNGCGTCATCGCCGGCTCCGACAATAAGATTTTGCCACGATGCTGCTTTAGCATCCCGCGACTGATTGAGCGTTTTAGCGATCAGTTCGACAAGTTCGAACTCACCCAGTTCACTGATTTTCACAATGAAATTATATCAGTTTCGAGTGTTGAGTTTCGAGTCATGAGTAATTGGCTGTTAGTTATTGGTAATTAGTTGTTAGCTAAAAGTTCAAATAAGCTAAGACCTTAAAAATAAAACTGGCTGGATGTNTACTNAATAGAGCCGGATAGCCTATTTAATCGCTTTAGCTCTGCTCTTTCTAGTTTTCTTCGATTCGAAATGAAAACTTACGGAGTTAGCTAATGCAGCGGTCATAAACTGGTTTAAGCTTACGTCTTCAACGGCGGCACGCTGAGATAACATTTGATGAAGAGACGGCGGAATACGCAGCCTGACCTGACCGCTATATTCATGCGAGGCTGGTTCAGGTATGTTCAGTCCTCGCTTCAGGTTGGACTGAATCCATTCTCTTTTTACCATCTGAATTGCACTAATGGCTTCTTCAGGTGTATTTCCATGAATTATGCAGTGAGGTAGTTCTACCACTCGTGCTACCCAATAAGGACCCTCACCATCATCCCATTTTTCTAAAATGATATTGTATGGCAGATTGTCATAATAATTTAAATCTTTCATCTTACTACCTGACGAATATTAATAATTTTTCGTTACATCAATTATTATTACGAAGACTATGTGATTCCAATTTACAGAAAACCCTCCAGCATATTTATAATCGAAATTACTTCTTTTACGTAACACACTTTAACGGGATTCTCACGTTTGTAAGGTAAGGTATACTCTCTAAGAATTGCTTTGGGGTGATTACCTTCTTCGATATAACCATAAACCTTTATTAATGATTCGAAATCGTCTAAAGAAACATTCCTGGGATTTTTTACTATTTTGGATAGGATTTTTTCTTTTTGGGACANGTTTGTGTGTTGCTCCTAACAACAAATAAACACTCTCNCGCGAATCGATAATTCTCGAATCCTGGTANGCACGATAAGGACACAACATCTCTAAGACATATAAATGGTATCACTGGTGACACCATTTGTCAATACTCTAATTTCCGGTGCAATTAAAAAGGGAGAGGTAAATACCTCTCCCTCAATACAAACATCTTGTTTAGATTAAGCTCTTAAAAACTTATCGATGTCCGCTGCCGCCCGTTTCCCGGCGCCCATGGCGCTGATGACGGTAGCCGCGCCGGTCATGATATCGCCGCCTACCCAGACTTTCTCTTTCGAGGCCTTGCCGGTAGCTTCTTCNGCGGAAACCGTTCCGTGCGATGTTGTTGCCAGACCGGGAGTAGTAGAAGCGATCAGCGGATTAGGCGTTGTCCCCAGGGCGACGATAGCTTCATCGATGTCCAGAATGAACTCACTGCCGGGTTTCAGGATCGGACGGCGGCGACCGCTTGCGTCCGGTTCACCAAGTTCCATCTCGTTACATTCCATGCCGGTAACAAAGTTTTGAGCGTTGCCGATAAACCTCCTGGGATTGGTCAGGAGTTTAAACTCGATACCTTCTTCCTCGGCGTTCTCGGCTTCCTCATGGCGGGCCGGCATTTCTTCACGGGAACGGCGATAAACGATGTAGACTTTATCGGCACCCAGGCGGAGAGCACACCGGGCGGCATCCATTGCCACATTGCCGCCGCCGATAACGGCTACCTTTTTGCCTATCTTAACCGGGGTCTCATAAGCGGGGAACTGGTAGGCTTTCATCAAGTTTACCCGGGTGAGAAATTCATTGGCGGAATAAACACCGTTCAAGTTTTCACCGGGAATATTCAGGAACATGGGCAGTCCGGCGCCGGTACCCAGGAACACGGCCTGATAGCCTTCATTCAATAATTCATCGATGGTCGATAGCTTGCCGATCACCGAGTCCAGCCGGATATCGACACCTAGAGCTTTTACGTATTGGACCTCGTTCTGCACGATGTCCTTCGGTAAACGGAACTCCGGGATGCCGTACATCAGAACACCACCGGCGACATGCAGCGCTTCGAAGATGGTAACGCTATGTCCGGCTTTGGCCAGGTCGGCCGCAGTAGTAAGACCGGCCGGTCCGGAGCCCACCACGGCAACCCGCTGACCGGTGGCGGGCTGTTTAACAATTTCGGGAGCTTTAATATTCCGGCGTTCCCAATCGGCGATATATCTTTCCAGCCTGCCGATAGCCACGGGAGCACCCTTTTTCCCCAGGGTGCACTGAGATTCACACTGGGACTCCTGAGGGCAAACACGCCCACAGACACCGGGCAGGGCATTCTTCCGCTTTAGAATCTTGACGGACTCGGCGATATTGCCTTCGTTAAACGCTTTGATAAAATCGGGAATATCGACACCAACCGGACAACCGGCAGTACAGGGACGCTTGGGACAGTTGATACAGCGGCTGGCTTCGGTTTTAGCCTGCTCTTCGCTGTAACCCAGAGCTACCTCTTTATAATTCTTGCTGCGTTCCTGCGGCGACTGCCGCGGCATCTCTTCCCGGTTAAGATTCAATTTAGCCATAATTACCTCCGGATTCAACAATATTCAATCAATGATTCAATGTTACATTTATTGTTACTTGTAANTTGCTACTTAAAATAAATCTATAGTTTTGCCGCGGCTTTGATGGCCCGGCACTGGTCGTAAGAGCATTTTTCTTCTTCCAGGTAGGTCCGCTGCCGCGCGGCAACTATATCCCAATCAACCTGGTGGCCGTCGAAATCCGGTCCGTCGACACAGGCGAATTTAGTCACACCGCCAACGGAAACACGGCAGCAGCCGCACATACCGGTCCCATCAACCATGATCGTATTCAAACTCACGATAGTCGGTACTTTAAACGGTTCGGTAGTCTTAGCGGTGAACTTCATCATCACGCTGGGACCGACGGCAATAACACGGGCGATTTTCTCGCCTGATTGCAGCATTTCTTTCAAGGGCTCGGTTACCAGTCCTTTGCGGCCATAAGTACCGTCATCAGTAGTAACGATGTGTTTATCGCTAACGCTCCGCAGTTTTTCTTCCCAGAAGATGAGGTCTTTGCTGCGGGCACCCTGAATACATATAACTTTGTTACCCCTGGCTTTTAAAGCCCTGGCAATAGGATAAACGGGTGCGGTGCCCACGCCGCCGGCCACACATACCACCGTCCCATAGTTGTCCATATGAGTGGGAAGACCAAGAGGCCCCACGAAATTGGCGATCGAATCGCCTGCTTTCAGAATATTCAAACGGTGGGTACTGGTACCAACTTCCATAAATACTATTGTGACGGTACCTTTTTCCGCATCCCAATCCGCCAGGGTCAGCGGTATACGTTCCGCCTTTTCATCCATTCTGACAATAATAAACTGCCCGGCCTGAGCCTTTTTTGCCACTGCCGGTGCACTGACCTTAAAAAGATGAATAGTCGGAGTCAGGTCTTCTCTTTCAAGTATCTTGTACATTCATTACCTCCCGGAATTTTTATAATAAAAGTCAAAATATCTCTCTGTGCGGGTTTTTCATAGGGTTTGATTCCAGAGGAAACTTTCGAATATCTTATCATTATATTGAGTAATTATTCAAGTTAACGACGTAATTTACAGCTAAATCCAAAATATTTTAGAACAATTGTCTATTCCGTATAGGCAAAAATAAACCCACTGCCGTATTGCTTAATGTCTGCCATTGGTTATAAAATAGGTGAATGCGGGTTGTGGTAGGGATGGCGAAAAATTTCGGAGTGGAGTAGAAAATGGGAATCGAATTAATACACATCGGATTTGGAAATATTCTGGCCATGAATCGCGTTATCGCCATTGCCTCTCCGAATTCAGCTCCAATCAAACGAACAATTCAGGAAGGCAGGGATAAGGGACTGCTTATAGATATGACCAGTGGCCGTAAGACAAAAGCGGTAATCTTCACTGATAGTGAGCATATCGTATTAGCGGCTCTCGCTCCTGAAACTATAGCCGGACGCCTATTAAATAGTCGGGAAGGAGTATTCGCTCATACAGAGCAATTCGATGAAACAGACGAATCAGAATCAGATAAACCCGTTCTTATCCCATCTTAGTCCACGACCGTTGTTAATTGTCCTTTCCGGACCCTCCGGTGCCGGCAAAGACGCCATATTGAACCGCATGAGAGAACTCAAATGTTCATTTGAGTTCATCACTACGGCGACAACAAGGTCCCGGCGCGCTACGGAACGAGATAATATCGATTATCATTTCGTATCGGTCACCAAATTCAAGAATATGATCGAAAACAACGAGCTGCTGGAATGGGCACATGTTTACGGCAACTATTACGGAGTGCCCAAACAACCGGTTAGACTTGCACTTGAACGGCAGCAGGACGTCATCGTAAAAGTCGATATTCAGGGTGCAGCGTCTATCAAAAAGCTAGCACCACAGGCAATATTTATCTTCGTAATAACGCCCACACTTGAGGAGCTTAAAGAAAGACTAACTCAACGTAAGACCGAGACGACCATGGACATGTCGTTACGATTAAAAACAGCTGAAGAAGAGCTTAAACAACTTTACCTGTTTGATTATCTAGTCGTGAATTACCGCAACCGGATTGACCAGGCGGTGTCGGACATCAATGCCATTATACGAGCCGAAAAATGCCGCTTGCTTCCTCGCGATATCATATTCGAATAGAACTAACTTTAGACCAGGTTAAAGGCTTTCCCCAGGATGAGATAAAGTATGCCGCCTATGGCGCCGGCAGCGGGTATGGTGAATATCCAGGCCCATACGATACGGAGAGTTACTCCCCAGCGAACGGCTGACACACGGTTAGCGGCACCGACTCCTGAGATTGCACCGGTAATAACATGAGTAGTACTAACCGGAATACCCAGATGAGTCGAAGTAAATATGCTAACAGCGGCTGCAGTCTCAGCACAGAAACCGTCTATCGGCCTCAGTTTGGTAATTTTTTGTCCCATAGTTTTCACAATACGCCAGCCCCCGGTTATTGTACCGAGCGCGATTGCCGCATGGGCGCTTAATACCACCCATAACGGTATACTAAAGTCTGACAACAGTCCACCAGCGACCAGAAGACTGGTAATGATACCCATTGTTTTTTGAGCATCATTTCCGCCATGGCCCAGGCTGAATGCCGCCGCTGAAAACAGCTGCATAATACGCGACCATTTGTTGACCTTAGAAACATGCATCCGGCGAAAGGCCCAACTTGTAATAACTTTCAGTATGAAACCGAGTACAATACCTATTAATGGGGCGACAACAATAAATATTACTGTTTTAGACCAGCCAGAGGTGATTATAACCCCGATGCCTGATTTAGCGATCGCAGCGCCTGCATATCCACCGATAAGAGCGTGAGAAGAACTGCTGGGTAGTCCGAAATACCATGTGATCAGGTTCCAGGCAATGGCACCTATTAGTCCGGCTAAGACAACCATCGGTGTGACCACGTTGATGTCTATCATCCCTTTTCCTATGGTTGTGGCTACCCCGGTACCGAAAATCAAAAAGGCAACAAAATTGAAAATAGCGGCCCATATGACTGCCTGCCGGGGAGTTAAAACGCGAGTGGAAACAATGGTAGAAATCGAGTTGGCAGCATCATGCATGCCGTTAGTGAAATCAAAAGCAAGAGCGATAAAAATAATAGGAATAATAAAATATAAGCTAGTTGTGTTCATTTATCGAAGAAATTCTAATTTTATTTACAAAGACCGATCCCGTTTTCATCTAAGCCTGTTTCAAAGCGATACCCTCTATAGCATCAGCTACGTCTTCACACCTGTCGGTAGCAGTCTCCATATGTTCGTAAATTTCACGCCATTTTATCACGTCAGCCAGATTCGTTTGTCCGTCGAATAGATGTCCCAGTGCCGAACGATAAATTCTGTCTGCCATGTTTTCCAGGCGATTTATCTCCACGCAGACCGCCAGCATCTCTTTGATATTCTTACTGCTTTTTAATAGCTTTACAGCCTTTAAAACCTCTTTGGATGCCGCCACAATAATATCAGCCAGTTCTTTGGCACTTTTCTCCGGCTTTTCTATCTTGTAAACTATCATGGAGTCGGCTGCCGCCTGGATAAAATCGGTAACATCGTCGATATTACCGGCTAAATGACTGATGTCTTCGCGATCGAACGGNGTGACAAANGTACGATGCAACTGAGCGTAAATCTGATGAGTAACAGTATCAGCCTGGTGTTCGATCTCGGTTACTTCGGCTACCAATGCCTCGACATTCTCCCATTTATCGACGATTTCCTTAAGTTTCTCAGCTGCCTGGACCATCGCCTGGGCGCCCTGNTCAAACAGGTCGAAAAACTTTTCTTCGCGTGGAAGCAAAGAAATTCTAACCATTAGAAACCCCCTCTTANAAACAGGCAAGAAACNGAATAAGTCTGACGGAAGAATACAAAGATTTGGTGTGAGAAAGAAACACGAATCAACCAATCAACGGATAGAGAACATTTCACTCGGTCTACAACCTCTGTCAGAATGACCATAAACAGTTTAGTTAAGGAATCATAAATTGTCAAGCAAAGTGCCATTCAATGCTCGGTTTCCGATCGTGTTATTTTAATTTAACATAATGGTCAAGTGAATTCTTAACACTCCAATCTTCCCTGCTATATGAGAGAAATATACTTCCGACTACCGCAATTACCGATTCAATATGCTTTTTATACAACCTGATGTTGGGTATTTCTGAATATTAAGAATATATTCAGGTCTTTTTATTGATTGTTAATACTTCGTCAATTCTTAACAGTGTATAATGTGTTATTTATATGATATTACCTACTGGAGGCCAAATAACCGACAAATATTTGTTCCAGATGGATTTACTGTTATCGCAAATAAAATGAGCTAAGACTGGTACGCAAAACAGGTTCGATTCTACAGAGAATATCTAAATTGCTAAGGATTATTCATGACGATACGTAGAAAATCAATGCTGGGCATAGTCATAACCTTTTTATCCATTATTATTGTACTTTGGGCTATTTCACGATTCGTTTTACTGGAAAACCTCAATAAACTCGAGGTGAATGACGTCCACCAGAATGTCGGACAAGTATTAAATGCACTGTCCTGCTCCCAGTCGAGCCTGGAGTCCGCCGCAACCGATTGGTCTTCATGGGATGATACCTATTCTTTTATTGATGATGGTAATATTATGTACATAAACAGCAATCTTACCGATAGTACTTTTATCAACCTGAAGCTCAACGTGATATTATTCATAAATTCTTCACATAAGATTGTTTTCGGCAAGGCTTTCGACCTGAATAGCAGGGAGGAATTACCGGTGCCACAAAGTTTGCTGGCTCACCTCTCCAGCGACAGTTCCTTTCTGAACAACTCCGATACGGTAAAAGCGATTTCGGGGATACTTCGTCTATCCGATGAATCTCCTTTGCTTATGGTTTCGCAGCCAATTCTTACCAGTAACGGCGAAGGTCCCGCCCGCGGAACACTAATATTAGGACGATATTTAGACGCTACGGAGATCGAGCAGTGGAGCAAATCGTTATCTTTATCTCTGACATTCTATCGAAGCGATGTTACAGAACTGCCTTTTGAAGTCAGCAAAGTATATCCTTCTTTGGTGGAAAAAGAGACGATCGTAATCCAACCGACGGATACTCATTGCATTACAGGGTATACACTGATTAAAGATATCTACGGCAACCCGGGTCTTGTGATAAAAGTGGAAATGCCAAGAGCTATCTATCGGGAATGTCAAAGTGCCATTACCTGTTTGATAGTGGCTATAACTGTAGTCAGTTTGATCTCTGGTCTGCTGTCTATTTTGCTTTCGGAAAAGCTGGGATTATCCAGATTGGATAAACTCACCCAATGGGTCAAGAATATCAGCACAAGCGGTAATATTTCAGAGCGTGTATCAATATCAGGTAAAGATGAAGTATCGAGCCTGGCGAACAATATCAACATCATGCTGGAGAGTCTGCAACGCTCCGAAAATGAGCTGAAAGTCAATACAGAACGTCTTAAGGTAGCTACCATGGAAGCTCAGAGTGCGAACCAGGCCAAGTCCGAATTCCTATCCAACGTATCTCATGAATTAAGGACGCCACTAACTGCCATCATCGGCTTGACCCAACTTTTACAAAAAAAATACTTCGGCCCGCTTAATGAAAAGCAGTCGGAATATGTTCAAGATATCCTGGTAAGCTCCAACCATCTCTTGAGCTTAATCAATGAAATACTCGATATGGCCAAGATCGAAGCAGGTAAATCCAAACTGGAACTGGCTGAGATCCAAATAAAAGAGTTAATAGGAAGCAGTTTGCTTTTAATCAAAGAGGTAGCCCTGGAAAAAAGGATAGATGTCAGGTCGGAAATACCGGAAGAAGTTCTCAATATGAGAATTGTTGTGGATAAATTGAGGTTTAGACAGATTATGGTAAATTTGCTGTCCAATGCCATCAAATTCACCGAAACTAACGGGCGGGTTATTATAGAAGCAAAACAGAATGAGGATGAACTAATAGTCAGCGTTTCGGATAATGGAATCGGGATCAGCCGGGAAGAACAGAGGAAAGTATTTGATGCATTCTATCAAGTAAATGCTAAAACAACAGGTAAAACTCCAGGAACCGGGTTAGGATTGTTACTGGCCAAACATCTGGTAGAACTACACCNGGGACGGATATGGGTTGAAAGTGAAGGGATTAACAAAGGAAGCCGTTTCAGTTTTACTATTTCGCTAAGGTTGCAGAGCCCGGAACTGGAGGCTGCATATAAATCTTAGTTATGTTAATTAGCAATTGGAATGACTCTCAGCAATACATATTTTAGAAGGAGAGCTATTTTGGCAAGTGTAATATTGATTGTTGAAGACGATGATCAGACACTGAAACTGCTGCGAGCTATCTATGAAATATTTGGACACAGAGTAATCGAAGCGACAGACGGCAAGGAGGCAATCGAGTGTGCCGCCAGAGAGAAACCCGACCTCATTACTATGGACCTGCAACTGCCGGTATTAAGCGGGCTCGATGCTACCAAAGCTTTAAAAGCGAATCCGGTTACGAGTAACATTCCCATTATTGCTCTCACCGCTTCAGCTATGAAAGGGCAAGATGAGCTAGCTCTGGAAGCCGGCTGCGATGCATACATCTGTAAACCGTTCGATATTGACACTCTGATGGAAAAGCTAGAAAAATATTTACCGACGAAGAAATAATAATCGTCTAGTACTCAAGTCTAAATCATGAACGTATTTGTTACCGGTGCTTTAGTCCTATTTCAGGCGATACCCGATGTCCCTTATAGATATAATGTGGCAAGGATTTTGAGGATTAAGCTCCAATTTTTTACGTAAACGCCGAATGAACACGTAAAGATAGCCTCTCTCATCACCATATTCAGGTCCCCATACACGTTGGAGCAATAGTTGATAGGTAAGCACTTTGGGTGAATTGACAGCAAGCTCCTGAAGAAGCGCAAATTCAGTTACAGTCAGAGGCATTTCACAGCTGCCGATTTTTACTCGCCTTTCCACGAAGTTGATATCCAGATCACCGCTGGTATAAGTGGGAGGGGCTGGTTTTGCAGGAATAGCCATATCACTGCGGCGAAGTACCGCACGAATACGAGAAAGAAGCTCATCCAGGCCAAACGGTTTGCAAAGGTAATCATCAGCTCCCATGTCCAGGCATTTTACCTTATCCTCTTCATCGCATTTAGCACTGAGCATTATTATGGGTACTTGAGACCACTCACGCAATCGCCGGCACACTTCATAACCATCTACGCTTGGCATCATGATGTCAAGTATAAGCAGAGACGGGGCTTCTTTTTCAAGGATCTTTAGAGCTTCTTTCCCGTCCTGTGCTCTGAGAGTGTCGTAATTATTAGCCTCAAGATTGGCCGCAACGAACTTTAATGTCGCCAGGTCATCATCAACAACCAGTATTTTCCTTGGCATGGCACACCGCACTATTCTTTGCTATGTCTACCACTGACTTCTCCAAAATAATAGCATAGTCGATTGTTGATGTTCAAACATAGCATGCTAACAGGTACTAAATGTTCAGAAATTATTCAGATTTCTCTTATTCTGTTTAATACGTTATTCAGTATCGCAACAGTATAATCCAAAGTGTTGTTATCAAGGTGAAAATAAACGACCCGGACGAATAATTTTAGGCTCTATTGTTTTGAAGGTTTGTTAATCATTAATTATGTTTATAGAGGCGGTCCCAATGAAACGTCCTTTAATACTTATAGTCGATGACGACGAGATGTTGTTGAAAATATTACGTGATACTCTGATTACAGAAGGATTCAATGTTATCAAAGCCACAAACGCCATCACAGCAATTTTCCTTCTGGCAAAACATAAACCCGATTTGATTCTGCTGGATATAATAATGCCGAATTGTGATGGTTACCNGGCACTGGAGATGATAAGACTCCACTCTACTGTCCCAGTCATCATGCTNACATGCCTGGATGACCAGCAAAGTCTTATCCAGACAATGGGTAACGGAGGAGCGGATGACTATATCGTAAAACCGTTCAGCAATAAATTACTCATTGCACGGATTAAAGCTAAACTGCGACGCAACAATGGTATGTTACGGCCAGCCGTAATTACCACAACGAGCCCAGGAGGAAATACCGGCATCAGTGAATAACAACCATCAACTAAATAAAATACTGATAGCCGATGATGACGAGCAATTCATAGGCATCGTTAAAAATATGCTCGTTCCAAACGGTTACGATGTGCTTACAGCCAGAAGCGGTACAGAGGCGATTGCATTGGCNCGAAACGAGCAGCCCCGAGTGATATTGATGGAAATATTTATACCTGGAATTGACGGCTATACGGCCTGCAGCCTATTAAAATCGGATGACAGGACCAAGCGAATACCCATAGTCATTCTGACCGCAGTAGGTTATGAACTAAACAAGAAAATGGCTGAAAAATTCAACGCGGATGGTTACATGGTAAAGCCGGTTTCACATGACGATTTGCTTGATACAGTCAGCCGGTTCAAGTGATATCGTCGCCATTTACTCGGGATTATTGTACCAAGTTTAAACGGAAATTACGGGACATGAGCTAGCCAGGCCTCAGGTCTGAGCTCGGAGAGTGACCATTACGAGCAAAAAGCGATGACCTTATGTCCCGTAATATATTTAGTGCTATGGAAATGATTGTTTAAAAAATGGCAATGGAATTGTCCGGAAATTCATTTTAACGGTATTACTTTAGTATCTTGAAAGGGGGATCCAGTGTGTGGAATATTCGGTTATACAGGTGATAAACCTGCGGCCAGCATAATGCTGGAAGCGTTGGGCCGTCTGGAGTACCGGGGTTACGATTCGGCAGGGGTTGCCACAGAGTGTGAAGGTAAGATCCACGTCGGCAAGGATACCGGTCAACTCAGTACAGTTGCTGCAGCCGCTAAACTATGGGAGATGCCGGGTTGTACCGGTATCGGCCACGTCCGCTGGGCAACTCACGGAGGAATAACAAAAAACAACGCCCATCCGCATTGCGATGNGTTTCAACAGATTGCCGTCGTCCATAACGGCATTATCGAAAACTATACCGCCTTACGGGAACGTCTGTCTTCAAAATACACCTTTCTTTCAGACACGGATACAGAAGTGATCCCTCACCTTTTACGGGAACATATCAATACAGGTGTTACCTTCCAGGAGGCCTTCTTCCAGACCTTACATGAGCTAAAAGGTTGTTATGCTCTCCTGATCGTTACTTCCCTGCAGCCGGGAAAGATTTTCGCAGCACGCCAGGGCAGTCCTTTAGTGATAGGTATCGGAGAAAAATCCAACTACGCAGGAAGCGATGCTATCTCCTTCTTACCGTATACCTATCAAGCCGTTTACCTTGAAGACGGAGAAATGGCCGTTATCACTCCGGAAAATATCAGGGTCTTCGATTCAACACACCGGGACGTTGTCCGGATTCCCGAAAAGATTACAGGGGACGGGAATGATAATGGTAAAGATGATTATGACCATTATATGATCAAGGAAATCAATGAGCAGCCGCAGGCTATATCCCAGGCCATCATGCAGGATGAAAATTATTTGATTAGCATGGCCCACGAAACACTCAGGTGCCGCAATATCATCTTTACCGCCTGTGGTACATCTCGCTTCGCCGCTCTTATCGGACGCCATGCATTTTCCAGCATCGGCCATGTGTCCAGTGAGGTCGTCATGGCTTCAGAGTTCGGCTATTGTACTGAGTCAGTTGATAATAATTCCCTGGTCTATGCCATCTCACAGAGCGGGGAAACCGCGGATGTCCTGGACATAGTACGGCAGGCTAAGAAAAAAGGGGCTACTATCTTTTCACTCGTAAATGCCATGAATTCTTCGCTGGCACGCCTGAGCGACCGTGTTTTATATCTTAATTGCGGGCCGGAAATAGGTGTTGCCGCCACCAAGTCCTTTATTTCAGAAGTGTCCTTGCTTTACCTGCTGGCTTTCGCAGTGGACCACCGGTTCCATGTTGGGCAAACCAGGCTGAAATTTCTCAGCACGATCATTGAATGTGACCTGCCGTGGTATGTCTCGGAGATACCGGCAGTGGCCGAACGACTAAAAGATAAGAATGACTTTTACTTCCTGGCACAAGGTGTTAACTATGCCATGGCACGTGAGGGTGCTCTCAAATTCAGCGAACTAGCACATGTACATGCAGAAGGCATTGCTTCCGGTGAATTCAAATATAATACCCTGGATACCATCTACAAAGGTACGCCGGTTATCGCTATCTGCCCCACGGACTACACGTATATGAAAACTATCGCCGATATCCAGGAGGCAAAGTACCGGGGAGCTTATATCGTCGGTATCTCCAATGTGGGACATGTAAGCTTTGATGAATGGATTCAAATTCCCAAAGTCGAAGAAGTCATGTATCCTCTGGTTACTGCGGTCCCGCTCCAGTTATTGGCCTATTACTCGGCGACATGTCGCAGCCAGGACCCGAATAAGTATAGTAACCTGGTTAATAATATTAGAGCATAGATAATCAGGAGTTTCACTTTTAGACCGGTAAAAAGCGATAATAATTCTTGCTAATTTCTCTTTCGCCAGAGCATTCCCCGATAGCTCAACGGTAGAGCGGGTCCTTCAGCTGAAGGATTAACCGCCAGGTTCGGTAAATTTATGGAAACCGCACAATATCAAGTCTATGTTCTTCAAAATCCCAGGGGGAATCTCTATATCGGTTTTACCACCAACCTCGACAAGCGCCTGACAAGGCATCAGAATAACGAAGGCGGGTGGACGAGAGACAAAGGCCCATGGTCACTTGTGTATTCAGAGACCTATACAGACCGGAAAGAAGCTATGAGTCGTGAGAGGTATCTAAAGCAGGGCAAAGCTAACCAGGAACTCAGGAGGCTGCTTGCAGGCTGGGCATCCGCCTACAAGCCAGCTTGACTTTCTAGACTGTAAAAAGCGATAATGATTCTTGCTAATTTCTCTTTCGCCAGAGCATTCCCCGATAGCTCAACGGTAGAGCGGGCGGCTGTTAACCGCTAGGTTCAAGGTTCGAATCCTTGTCGGGGAGCCAACTTCAATAAATAAGGTCAAGTGGTTCAATAGAGGGAACTGTTTCCCACTTATCGAAACTCCAATATTCTTCTGATGGAAAGTCTTTTCAATAACTTTTACCTGGCTAT
>JGI20214J51088_10001400_pt1 | contig 16488 bp, 11 predicted proteins | sample WetSurMetagenome_FD_51088 | JGI IMG/M metagenome (IMG submission 51088) | reverse complement strand
CTGAGAGTCTGTAATTTAAAATAAGTTTTGAAAAGCCGTAATCATCTGAGGCTTTAGCTATTAAGTTAACGCGATTATCATTTGCAAGATTTGTGTTCTGAGTTGGTGAGAGAAGTTCAATTACCGGGAAAGCATCATAAAGAGCTTTTACCTGATAAGTTATTGGTGCAAGATTGCTGTTACCGTTTTCATCACTCAGTTTAATTTGATAACTGTTGTCTTTCTTTATCGAAAAATTTCCTGATGCTAATTCTCCATCCACTTTAAGATCAATTATTGAAGAATCCGCAAACTCAAGTTTTGCTCCTTTCAGTTTTTTGGTCGATGAAAGATTGAAAGTAACTTTGCTGCCTAAAAGCGCTTGTACATTTCCATTATCTTTTTGAACAGTTCTCGGAATATTTGAATACGATGGAGAATTAATTTCAAGATCAAGAGTTTTTACAATTGGTCTATCAATAACAAGGATTTCAAAATTATCGCTACTGAAGCCGTCTGCTTCAGCAAAATATTTGAATGAACTCTTAACTGAATTCATAACAAGATTATAATTGCCAGAAGAATCGGAAACTAATTCTTGTTTTTGAAATTCAGCTTCTTCTTCCTGACGTGAAGCAAGATAAACTTTCTTTGGTTTTGATCCTATTACTTTAACTTTAATTTCTATTCCATCGCCTTTGGTAATTTCTTTGTTACCTGGACTCACCTCAAAAATAAATTTTGGTGGTGCAACAAATTCCTGGTTAAAATTCAAAATTCTGTATGAAGCAGCATTTATTCCCGGAATAAAAAGAATAATGGCAATCAAGATAACCGTAATAATTCCAAAGTATGGAAATATTTTTTTCGCTCGTTCGAAATTGATTGTTGATTGAAAGTTTAAACTTTTTACCTTTTCAAAAACATTTTTAAATGCGGCCTCAATTAGAGTTGCGGAATAAAGATTTACTTTTTCATTTTCTGAAATAAGCTGCATCGTGTTAATCAGCTCATCTTTCACCTCTGGATAATTATTGCCCACTTTTACGGCAGCCTCAAAATAAGATTCTTTCCGAATTCTGCTTACATACTTTATGAATGGTTTGATTAGAAAATAAAAAAGTAATCCGGCAGCAGATAAAATAATTAGTAAGAATAAAACTGTCCGGACTATTGAACTGAAGTTTGCGACAAATTCAATGAAAGAATAAAAAGTGAAGATTATAAGAATTATAGATACGAATGCCTGCACACCAAAAAGAATTATTTGCAAATAATCCTTTCGGATGAAACCTTCGAGTTTCTTCAGAACTTCCTGATAATATTTTGATTCACTTCCCATTTGCTATTGTGATAATGCCCAGACTACAATGTTGGTTCCGAATTCCAATGCTTCTTTTCTTTTCTGCGGAGGATCGTTATGAACTTCTGCATCAGCCCATCCATCACTGGGATTTGATTCATATGTATAATAAACCGCTAATCTGTTGTTGATAAAAATTCCAAATCCTTGTGGTGGCTTGTCATTGTGTTCATGTGTTTTTGGAACTCCATTTTCAAAGTTGAAAAATGAATGATAGAGTCCATAGCTAAACGGAAGTTCAATAAAATCATCCTGAGGAAAAACTTTTTTCATTTCACGTCGAACTGCATTATCAAGACCATAATCATCATCAATATAGAGAAACCCTCCGTTTTCCAAATAAGTTCGCAACCTGTAAACTTCATCATTTGAAAAAACTATATTTCCATGTCCGGTCAAAAATAAAAACGGATAAGAAAAAATTTCATCAGAGGCCAGATCAACAAATTGATATCTAGCATCAACTTTAATATTTGTGTTCTGTTGAATAAAATTTAGAAGATTCACTTCAGCAGATGGATCGTTGTACCAATCTCCGCCGCCTTGATATTTTAAACGTGCAATCTGAAAATCTCCTTTAGTTTGAGCAATTGAAATTCCCAAGAAGATCAAGATTANAAATATTTTTAAAAGATTCATTTATCAGTTTTAATTTGGACTGAAATATATTCTCACTTAATTTTATTATCAATNTACAAATCAGTTATTCTTGTTGAAATGTATTATTTAATCCGAAATAAATAAGAGATTATATGTCTAAAAACTATTGGCTATTCAAATCTGAACCTTCGGAATTTTCTTGGGATGCTTTGAAGAAAAGTAAGAACCAGACAACATTTTGGGATGGAATCCGTAATTACCAGGCGAGAAATTTTCTTCGTGATGAGGTAAAAAAAGGTGACGGTGTTTTATTTTATCAAAGCAGTACCGATCCATTAGCTGTTGTTGGTTATTGTGAAGTTGTGAAAGATGGATACCCAGATCATACACAGTTTGATAAAAAGAATGACCATTTCGATCCAAAAGCAAAAAAGGATTCACCAACGTGGTTTATGGTTGATATTAAATTAGTAAAAGAATTCAGGAAACCTGTTACTCTTGATTCAATAAAATCAAATCCTAATTTAAAAAGTATGAGACTCATCCAACGCGGACAAAGATTATCAATTCAACCCGTTACTAAAGATGAGTGGGATGAGGTTATGAGGATGGACAAATAACTATTTAAAGAGTAAATAAATAGTTAAATCCAAGCTGAACGGATTTAAATGTTGATATTGAGCAGATCAATGTAAAATTTTTAATAGGTGAATAATTAACTCCAATAAATCCTCCAAACAAATTTCTTTCAGAATTAAAATTTACCGTTTCATCCTCCGGACCAAGAATGGATGGATCTTCAGCGATCTGATCTTCAATATCACGCTGAACAGTTACATTGTATTCAGTTGAAAGGTACTTATACTGAAAACCTATATCAAAAAATAAATTATGACTCAGATAAAAAACCGGAGCATTTATATAGAATGAAAATTCAGTGGAGTTATTTAGTTGCCAGGATATTGATTCAATTATGCCAAAAAACAGCAACGTAAAATTACCAGGTTCTCCCTCCCAGATAAAGTAAAATTTATTGAGATCCGTTTTATTTGTATCGCTGGAAAAACTTGAACTACTAACACTATATGAAGCGTTTATATCTAAATGTGAGAAAGCGGATTTAAAATCTTTAAGTTTAATTCTGTACCCAAGTGTTAAATTATAAAAAGCTATCTCACTCTTAGTACTGGGAACTGTAATTTCAGAAAAAGGCAAATAAGGTTCAGTAAAAGTCTCACCGGGAAAATCTTGAAGCACAGTTTCTGTACTAAATCCAATAATAATTCCAGAATTTTCTTCAAATTTTGAATGATCGATGAAAGAATTAATGTATTTTAAAAAATCTAAATCGTCAGTGTTAAAATTCCCACCACAGAATCCAGGAGAAAATATGTGGTGTTGAAGCAAATATTCTAATTTTATCTGTCGTTTAGTTTCTCCTAAAGAAAGAAAGTTTTCAAAATCATTTTTCATTTGAGAATTCAATTCTTGAATTTTATCATTTAGAAATTCATGATAGTCTAAGTTTGCATCGAAAGTTAAATTTGCTTCACCTAGTAAAGATTTTAATGAATAAAACTTTTGTAAATTTTTATCGACATATAATTCAACTGTATTTTTTTGTGTATTTAATTCTTCAACTCTGAAGTCATCTAAGAGAGACTCTAACTCGTTTTTTGCTAATACCGGTTCAGATAAGTTTTCAATTTTACTTGTTTCTTGATTAATCCACTCATTATTTAACCTGCTACTAATGGAAGCTTCATAATTTAATATGCTGTAATAATTTGAATCGCGATTGAATACTTTTGTATTGGCACTTATGTTAATGAAATTCAGATAATAGTAAATCAAATCCGGATTTATCATAGCGTAATAATTCAAGTTTATTTCCATTTGTTCAACTTTATCTTCATCTTCTAAATATTTATCGGGTATATGATCAGAAAACAGATCTACGTAGGATTGTGAATTAATTTCTTGGGAAATACAAATAATAATTGATAGAAATAAAAAAATAGTTTTATTCATCTCTAATCACCGCCATTTGAATGAAATGATATATATAAACTAAGTGGAGCTGATCGGAATCGAACCGACGACCTGTTCGTTGCGAACGAACCGCTCTCCCAACTGAGCTACAGCCCCGATTTTATATCAAATATTTTTTTCCATCAGTGTGTGTTTTATCTGGTCGAATAACGTATATGATGGCTCGACTACTTTATATCCATTTTTTTTATAAAACTCAACCGCACTATTACGCGCATGAATTATTATGCGCTTAGCACCTTTGGCAGTAACTATTTTTTCAAGTTCCAGCAAGATCATTGTCCCAATTCCTTTTCCTGCCCATTCTTCTTCAACTGATATAGAACGGATTTGTGCTTGGTCTGTAGATAAAAAATGAGCTCTTCCAACTCCAATTGGAATTCCGTCAACTTCACAAACCATAATTGGAAAGTCTTTAACTCCAACATCATCTTGCTCGGTTATTTTCGGCTGGTCATAAGGTGCACGCAAAATTTTCCAGCGCAGATCTCTATATCTTTGGAACTCTTCAGGTGTTTTTGGTGGTCTTACTATCATTAATTATCCAAAAAATTATTTTCATCATCGAGATCGGCACGATTAATAATGTTCGGTGGTAAACTTTTACTTGCTTTGGCACCGAGGTGTTTTATTTTTTCCGCTCTGCTTATAAGATTTCCACGTCCATCAGTAAGCTTGTTCATTGCTTTATCGTAATTATCTTTTGCATTAATTAATCCTTTGCCAACAGAAATTAAATCATCGACAAATGCAGTGAATTTATCAAGCATATCACCGCTTTGCTTTGCAATCTCCAAAGCATTTCTATTTTGATTTTCTTGTCTCCAGATGCTTGAGATTGTTCGGAGAGTTGCAAGTAAAGTTGATGGACTGACTATCACAATATTTTGTTCAAAGGCATCATTAAAAATGGAAGGATCATTCTGAANTGCCAATGCAAACGCTGGTTCAATCGGCATGAACATTAAAACAAAATCCAGACTTTCTAATTGATATAAATTCTGATAATTCTTTGAACTCAGATTTTTTATATGTGCTCTAATTGAATTTATATGTTCGCGTAAAGCAAGTGCTTTCTGATTTTCATCCTCTGAAGAGACAAATTTTTCATACGCTACAAGAGATACTTTTGAATCAATCACAATACTTTTATTCTCAGGCAGCTTGATTATCACATCCGGCTGGAATCTTCTTCCTGATTCAGAAGTTAAACTTTCCTGGACTACATATTGATTTCCTTTTACAAGTCCGGATTTTTCAAGAATACTTTCGAGAATAAACTCTCCCCAATTTCCTTGAGTTTTGCTTTGTCCTTTAAGAGCCTCGGTAAGATTTTTTGCTTCCTGAGTTATTTGCTGATTCATATCTTTTAACGAAGAAAGTTGTTGTCTCAAAGATGCAAAACGATCTATGCTTTCCTTATTTGTTTCTTCGACCTTGCTTTGAAATTCTGTAATTCGTTCTTTGAGAGGATTTAAGATTTCCGAAAGATTATTCTTACTTTGTTTGGAAAACTCTTCCGTTTTCTCTTTGAAGATTTTATTAGCAAGATTTTCAAACTCCTTTGTAAACTTCTGTTGAAGTTCTTCAACTTCTGCTTTTTGTTCTGTTAGCTTTTGCTGAAGATTATTGTAATCAGATTGGAGTGCTGATAACTTTGAATTAAGATCAATTACTTTTTGTCTTTCAGAGTTGAGATTGTTTTCAAGATTAGTTTTTTCTTTTTCTAGGATTACACTTCGCTCCTCAACTCTGCCGGCTTCTCCTTTAAATTTAGAAGAAGCAATAAACCAGGCAGCAATTGCACCAATTAAAATTCCAACTATTAAAAAAATTATTTCCATTTATACTTCCTTTTTAGGACAATAGCACACAGATATAACTGATTGGACTGATCTGCGTTGATCAGCTCAATCTGCGTCATCTGCGTGCCATTAATTTACTCCAATCTTCCAACAACTTTTTCAACTTCTTCAAGTATTTCGCAGGATTTAACCAAAGCCTTCATTTTATTATGATCATTATAAAGAGGACGATCAACATCTAGAAACTCTACGTGCTTTCTGATAATTTCTTTTGCTTTTGCTACACCCTTTCCTGTCGAATGAGTTCTAAAATCCAGTGCCTGTGCAGCAGCCATAAATTCAATTCCAAGAATTCCATAAGCGTTATCAAGAATTTGATTATTCTTTAGTGCAGTGTTCATTCCCATAGAAACAAAATCTTCCTGGTCAGCAGCAGCAGGAATTGATTGAATCGAAGCTGGAGTTGATAAAATTCTCTGCTCGACAATTAAGGTATCAGCAGTGTATTGACTAAGCATCAATCCTGAAAACATACCAGCACCCTTTGTCAAAAATGCGGGAAGTCCGACACTCAACGCTGGATTGTTAAGTCTATTCATCCTTCTCTCTGATAGAACACTAACCATTGTAACTGCCGCACTAATCATATCCATTGGAAGTGAAACAGGAGTTCCCTGAAAGTTTGCACCTGTTAAAGTTATTTTATCTTCGGGAATAAAAATTGGATTATCACCAACTCCATTCAGCTCAATTTCAATTTGTGATTTTGCATAAGCAACTGCATCGTGTGCTGCACCAATTACTTGGGGTGATGAACGCATTGAGTAAGCATCCTGAACTTTTATTTTCATCTTACCAGTAAGAAGATCACTTCCTTCAATGCATTTTTTAATCGCTTGTGAACTTCTAATAGCTCCGGCAAATCCTCTTAGTTTATGAAGACGAACATCATAAGGTTTCATATTTGCGAGAAGTGCTTCGAGGGACATTGCAGCAGCGATTTCAGCTTGCTTGAGCCAACGATTAATATCATAAACTTGCAATGCACCGATAGCCGTCATAAAGTTACTTCCGTTTATTACAGCTAAACCATCACGAGCCATAAGTCCGGGAACTTTAATTCCGGCTTTTTCAATCGCGATTTTTCCGGGAAGTCTCTCTCCTTTATAAAATGCTTCACCTTCACCCATCATCAATAGAGCGATTTGGGACATTGGAGCCAAATCACCACAAGCACCTACAGAACCTTTCTCACAGACAACAGGAACGCAATCTTTGTTCAGCATTTCAACAAGAGTTAAAGTAATTTCCGGTCTGCATCCTGAATTTCCGTGTGCGTGAACATTTATTCTTCCAGCAATTGCTCCGCGAACCCATTCAATCGGCATTGGATCACCGATTCCTGCTGCGTGATTATATATAAGATATTTTTGAAAATCTTTTACCTGGTCGTCGTTTAAAACTACTTCGGAGAATTCCCCGATGCCGGTGTTTACTCCGTACATAATTTCGTGTGCCTGGATTTTTTCCTCAAGCATTGCACGGCAGGTTTTTATTCTTTCGATTGAATCTTTGCTGAGTTCTACTTGTTCTTTATTTCTTGCGATGCGGACTAACTTTTCAACTGTTAATCCTGATCCGTTAAGTGTGATAGACATTCTTTCCTTCCGTTATCCTGTGGTAGATAAAAATGATGATGAATTGTGAATACAAAATTAACTATTAAGAGTGAGAAATCAGAGGAAGAAATGGAATAAGAGTATGATTAAGAGTAAGAGAAGGAGAAAGATCTAAAAATCTTTCTCTTCCATTTGATTTATAGAACTTAAGTCAAAAATACACTGTAGCAAAAACTGCAGCGCCTGTATTAATGTTAACACCATCAGGATTGCCAAACCGACTTGAATTTTCATCTGATATTGTGGCATTCAATTGCGCTTCAACTCCAAAACTAAAACTTTCATTTAGAAAATACTCGCCGCCAGCTAAGAATCCAACTAAAAAATCCGTTGTGGATTCAGGGTCAGCTCCCCCATCATCATCACCACTGCTTGCAGGACTGAAAAAAATAGCCCCGGCTCTGCCACCTAAAAATGGCCTCACTACTTTTTTATTTAAATAAAATCGCCCCACCAGCCCAAGACTTATATCCGACCCAACTTCAGAGGCATATATTAAACCAATCGCAGGTGCGAGAACAGCTGACTCGGACAGAAAAATAGGAAATAAAATATCAAACTGGCTGTCTTGTACTAAAGCTGAAATGCCGAATGAATTACCATTTGAGGAATCTTGTGAATATGTGGTGGGTATTCCCAAGAGAAAAATTATAATAAGAATTTGAACTCTGTATTTTGGAATAAAGAATTTCATTGTGGTCTCCAAGTTAGTTTCCGTTGATTTCGAATTTGATTATATATTACTTTGTAGTAATTACTTTCATTTCTAAAGTTGAACACATCGCACCACCTCAGCCAATCACCTGATTGAACATATATTCTATAAAATCCTTCAGGAAGTAAATTTCCCTCTGAGTCTAAAAAATTGTATTCATATGAGTAACTGCCCGCGTTTTTGATTTCATCAAGTAATATAGCAACTGCGAGTCCAGATTCGTTCTTGAAATGAGCATTTAATAAATTGATAACATCATTAGAATTTTGCTGAGGTAATCTTGCAGGGACAACCCAAACTTTGACGTTTGTCTCACTGGGAACTGAAAATGAAATCGAGGTGCTTATACCAATTGTAGGATGACAAAAACTATTTCCAGAAGGATTACCCCAAATAAACAAAACTTCAGGAGATTCTTCTGATGTAAAAAATAATCCAGTCACAACAGGCATTTCGCCGTCTGGTGAGTAGAATAGTGGATTTTCGGATTCCTTTGAACAGGAAATCAAAACAAAGGTTAACATTAAAAAAATGATCTGGATGGGCTGTATTTTTTTCGTATTCATATTCTTCCCCAAGATTAAGAAAATTATTCTGGTAATTCAGATTACTAATAAGAATAAAAAAAATTTTACTATTAAAACTTATAGTTTATTTCACAGTATTCAAATAAGTAATTCTCTATTTATAGTTTTCCAATAACTTTTTAATCTTTTTCGAATTCTCTTTATTCGCTCTGAACTTAAACAAAACTGTATCGTGATTGTATTTGACTGAAGTCACTTCTGCAAGGTCGTGAATTTGAGAAGCTAGTTTTGTCTGTTCAATTCCAAGCGTTAGTTCTTGTTCGACAAAAGTATCTTTAATAATATTTTCTATAGACTTAATTAGAGAAGATATGTTAATCCCTTTTTGTGCTGAAATAATAACACTGCCTGGAAATTTATTTCGAACATATTCGATTAAACTTTTATCATCCACAGAATCGACTTTGTTAAAAACTTTTATTTCCTTCTTATGCTCGCTTCCGAATTCTTTCAGCGTATCATCTACAACTTTCAAATGATCTTCATAGTAAGGATGAGAAAGATCAATCATATGAAGTATAATATCTGACTCCCGAACTTCATTCAACGTACTTTTGAAAGATGCAACAAGATGTGCGGGAAGTTTCCTGATAAAACCAACAGTATCGCTGATCAGAATTTTTTCTTTCCCGGTTAAGCCTACATTCCTCGTTGTTGAATCAAGAGTTGCAAATAATTTATCTTCAGCAAAAACATCTGACTTAGTCAATAAATTAAATAACGTTGATTTACCCGCATTAGTATAACCTGCGATCGATATCCTTACAAAATCTTTTCTGCCTTTACTTTGAGTTTCTCTCTGCGATTCAATATTTCTTAATTTTTCTTTGAGATGACTGATTCGAGTTCGAATCATTCTTCTATCAGTTTCAATTTGAGTTTCACCAGGACCTTTTGTCCCGATTCCGCCGTACTGTTTTGAAAGGTGTGTCCACGCACGGGTTAATCTTGGCAGCATATATTCAAGCTGTGCAAGTTCAACCTGAGTTTTCGCTTCCTTAGTTTTCGCACGAAGAGCAAAGATGTCGAGAATTAATCCGCTTCTGTCAATAATTTTTCTATTAAAAAGTTTTTCAAGATTTCTTACCTGAACAGGAGTCAGGTCATCATCGGAAATAACGAGATCAATATCATTCAATTCTACAAGCTGAGCAAGTTCTTCTGCTTTTCCTTTGCCAATATAAAATGCAGGATCGATTGCTGATTTTGATTGGATGATTTTAAATATTGATTCAGCACCTGCAGTATCTGCAAGTTCTTCAAGTTCGGAAAGATGTTCTTCAACCAATTCACGATTAAGGTGACGTGTCTGAAGTGCAATAAGCATTGCACGTTCTTTTATTTTTCTGGTAATTTCTATCATAGATTAATTTATTCTACAATTTCATTCCCACGAAAGCCTGCCTGACGGCAAGGCATGTGGGAATTTATTTACGATAATTTATTGGATTCCTGCTTTCGCAGGAATGACAAGTCATCCACCTAACCCTTCCATCTCTTTTTTTGCATTTCGTGCTATAGTCATTTCAACTAATGCCAGAAGAATTGCAATGAGCACAAAATATCTCCACAGCTCGGAACCAAATCTCGCTTGCAAAATCATTTGTGCTGGATTTTCATTCTTTTCAATTGGAAAAAATCTGCCACCGAAATTTATTTTATCAAGATAATCTTCAAACTCACTTTTGGTTAAATACTCTGTGACAGATTCAGCCGGATCATTATTCACATTTACAGACGATAATAATTTCTCACCGGATAAAAATCTATAATTCCCTGTCGTGAAAGTATTATTATATGAAATAAAATTAGTTGTTTGCTGTGCATCCATATTTATGACATCTTGATTGTTATCAGGTTTTAATATTTTTATTTGTGGAAGCGTTCTTTCTGAAACATTAACATTGATTGTTTCGCCGGCAAGATAATTTTTTTCATTTCCATTTTGAGTAGAAAGATACATCACAGATTTTGTAACNAGCGGTGCAAAAATGCTTTTAATTGGAAAATCACTCCAGGAAAAAACCGGTGAGCTGTTGAACAAAAGTATTTTCCCATCATTTAATGAATATTCACCAAGGAAACTGCTTTCATCTTCAAGATTAATAATTGTTTTTCCTTTTCCACCTGTATTAATTTTATAATAAGAATAAAATTCCGGAGACTCAACCTGTTTTTTCTTTTCTTCAATAAAAATATTTTCAAATACCGGATGATTGAAATCAATTTCGCCGAACTTAACAGATTGTCCTTTATCTGCTTTAATTAATCCGCCAACGCCGGAAATATTTATTGAGCTTAATGAGTTAGAAAAATTTTGTGAGTTTAAATCAGAAGAAGGAAAAACGATCAAGCCTTTTCCAGATTTTATAAACTGATTCAATTTATCCGCAAATTTCGAGAAGTCACTACTTACTAAAATTAATGCATGATAATTATTTAGCTGAGTTCCTGAAACCTGCTCAACATTTTTAAGAGTCAATTCGAAATAATCTTTTTCCGAAACAGATTTTAATGCTGCTTCGATAAGTTTTGTATCATCGATTTTATCATAAAGTATCAGCACAGGAATTTTTTCAGGAATAGAAAATGAAGTATATCTTTTATTGTCCTCCTGAATATCATCTTCTTCAATTTCAACGAGCGCTTCGCTATAGCCATAATTTTTTGCTAATGCTTCGAGACTGGCAGTTTTAGCTTCACCCGGATTCAGATTAATACTTTGTTGAGCCAATCTTTCTCCATTCATAAAAAGCGAAACCACAAGATTTTCTTTTGCTCTATCCGAATAATTTTTTACAACCGCATCAAACTTTACTGGTTTATCTTTTTCAAAAATCTGCGTGTTAATTTTCAGCTCATCAATTCCAAAATTGAAAACTTCTTTTCCAGAATAATTGAAAGAGTACAAACGAACTTGCTCACCAAGTTGTTCTTTCAGATCAAGAATTTCATCGTCGTTAGCAAGTCTTCCTTTTTGAAAATCCGTGAAAAGATAAATTTCTTTATTGAAATTCTTAGCATCGCCAATTAATTGTGAAGCTTTAATAATTGCATTATTTAATTTGCCGGAAGCGAAAGAAATATTTGTTGCATCAATTTCCTGTTTGAATTTATTTAGATTTGATGTCAACTCTATTTCGTCTGGTTGATGAGATACTAAAACTAATCCAAATTCATCTCCTTCTTCAAACTGAGTGAGAATATTTTTAATTGCTTCCTTTGCCTGGTTAAAATTTGAACCATTCTGATCAACAACTGACATACTGAATGTATCATCAAGAATAAAAACGGCCGTAGTTTTAGCGGCAGAAGTTGTTCCACCAATTGAAACACCAACAAGTGTCGGTCTTGCAAAAGCAGTTACAATGCATAAAATAATCAAAACTCTCAGTGCAAGTAATAGCCATTGCTTAATTTTTATTTTCCTGATTTTATTCTTCTGAAGCTCTTTAAGAAATTGCAGAGTGCTGAACTCAATTTTTTTAAGCTTCCTCAGATTCAGTAGATGAATTATGATCGGAATAGAAGCAGCTAAAAGTCCGAATAAAACAGCAGGATTTAGAAACGTCATTCAGTTAAGTATTAATTTGTTCAAGATTATATTCGTGAAATTAGAAATATATTATTCATTAAGCCAGATACAATTTTTACTCCTAAAAAAACAATACAATTCTACTTCGGCTTGATCATATTTTCAGGTTTAAGAATTTCATCAAGTTCTGCTTTTGACAACAGATTCTTTTCCAGAACCAATTCATAAACTCCTTTGTTTGTTTCGAGAGCTTCCTTTGCAAGCTGTGTTGATCTTTCATAACCGAGCACGGGATTAAGTGCAGTTACAAGTCCGATACTGTTTTCAACAAGTGATCTGCATCTGTCTTCATTTGCGGTAATTCCGTCAACACATTTTTGTTTGAGAGTCATCATTCCGTTCTTCAGCATTTCAATTGATTCAAAAAGGCTTTCAACAATCACAGGTTCAAAAACATTTAGCTGAAGCTGTCCGGCTTCTGCTGCGAGTGTAACTGTCAAATCATTTCCAATCACTTTAAAAGCAATCTGGTTAACAACTTCAGGAATAACTGGATTTATTTTCCCCGGCATTATCGAAGAACCCGGCTGCATCGGTGGAAGATTTATTTCATTTATTCCTGTTCTCGGGCCGGAAGAAAGCAATCGCAGATCGTTACAAATTTTTGAAAGTTTCACTGCGAGTCTTTTCACTGCAGAAGAATACATAACAAAAGAACCTGTGTCTTGTGTAGCTTCCACCAGGTTTCCTGCAAGAACGATTTCCATTTTTGTAACGTCGCGTAGATGAGTAACGACTTTTTTACTGTAATCGGGATGTGAATTTATTCCGGTACCAATTGCGGTAGCACCCATATTTACTTCAAGAAAAAGTTTTACATTCTGTTCAAGTCGTTCAACTTCTTCACCTAGAGTAACTGCATACGCTTCAAACTCCTGTCCCATCGTCATCGGAACGGCATCCTGAAGCTGTGTTCTTCCCATTTTTATTATGTGAGAAAATTCTTTTGCTTTGTTGTGAAATGACTGAATTAATTCTTTCAGTACTTCAATTAGTTTTTGATTGGCAAGAATCAATGCAATCTTCACAGAGGTTGGATAAGCATCGTTTGTTGACTGCGATAAATTCACGTGGTTATTCGGATGACAATATTTGTATTCGCCTTTTTCGTAACCAAGAATTTCAAGTGCACGGTTTGCAATCACTTCATTAGCATTCATATTTGTCGAAGTTCCTGCACCACCCTGAATCATATCAACAATAAAATGAGTGTGGAGTTTTCCATTAATTATTTCTCCGCAAGCCTGGACAATTGCATCTGCAACCGGTTTTGAGAGAAGTCCGAGCTCATTATTGGTTTTTGCAGCAGCCATTTTAACCATTGCCAGAGCCTGAATAATAACAGGATGAAAGTTTAGAGTTACTCCACTTATCATAAAGTTTTCAATTGCACGAAGCGTTTGAACTCCGTAGTAAACTTCATTCGGCACTTCCCTGTCACCAAGCAAATCGTGCTCGCTTCTCGTTCTTCCTGATTGATATTGTGCTGCAAGATTCACAGACCTTGTATTTGCAGAGCTCATCCTTCTCGAAATAACTCGTGCAATTTTTGAAAGAATATCCATTGCAACATCATTGTGCTCAATCATTAATTCTTTGAACTTGTCTCTTGAAAGCCGAAGAATTACTGAATTGACTGTTGCTCTTGCAGATGTTGAGTGCGGTGAATCGTCCATCAAAGCTCCTTCACCGAGAAAATCGTATTTACCAAAAATGGACAACCTTTTTTCACTGCCGTACGGAGTAGTTTTAAAGAGTTCTACTTCACCTTCGTAGATGATCGAAAGATTTTCCCTCATGTTGTTCTCAGTGAAAACCATTCCATTTATCGGAAAGTTCACGACTGAAATTTTATCAGCAACAGTCTGAAGCTGATTTTCATCCAATCCTTTAAATAATTCTATTCTTTTAAGAAATGATTTGATGACTGACTTTTCCATTTTCGTACCTTAAAAAAATTATTGAAAAAAAAGAGAACCCTATTGGATTCTCTTTGATAATAATATTATTTCAAATTGAGTTCTAATTGGAATTCTGTTTTGCAATTAAATTTAACGCGCTGCCGGCTTTGAACCAACCAATTTGTGTTTCATTCATTGTGTGGTTGAGCATTATTTCGTCTTTGCTTCCATCTGAATGTTTGACAATCATCTTTACCTGTTTACCGGGTGCAAGCTGAGTTACGAGCAAATCAATTTTATCATCTTCTTTTATCTTGTCATAGTCTTTTGGATCGGCAAATGTAAGTGGAAGCATTCCCTGCTTTTTAAGATTTGTCTCGTGAATTCTTGCAAAGCTTTTAACTACGATTGCACGTCCGCCTAGAAATCTCGGTTCCATTGCTGCGTGTTCACGGGATGAACCTTCGCCGTAATTTTCATCACCAATTACAACCCAGCCAATTCCTTTTGCTTTGTATTCACGTGCAACTTCTGGGACAGACTTAGTTTCACCCGTAAATACATTTTTTACTTTTCCTGTATCTCCGCTGAAAGCATTTGTAGCTCCGATGAACATATTGTTTGAAATATTATCAAGATGACCTCGGAATCTTAACCATGGACCGGCCATTGAAATATGATCAGTCGTGCACTTCCCTTTTGCTTTTAGAAGAACAGGTAAATCAACTAAATCTTTTCCATCCCATTTTTTGAATGGTGCAAGAAGTTGAAGTCTTTCACTATTTGGATCAACTTTTACTTCTACAGACGAGCCATCTTTGGCTGGTGCAATAAATCCGCTGCTTCCTTCATCAAATCCTTTTGGTGGAAGTTCTTCTCCGGTTGGAGGATTTAATTTTACTTTTTCTCCTTTTTCATTCACAAGTTCATCTGCCATCGGATTGAATGAAAGCTTTCCTGCAATTGCAAGTGCAGTTGTTATTTCAGGTGATGCAACAAATGCAAGGGTTTCCGGATTGCCGTCATTTCTTTTTGCAAAATTTCTATTGAATGAAGTTACTATTGTATTCTTTTCTCCGGTTTTAATATCCATTCTTTTCCACATTCCGATACAAGGACCGCAGGCATTTGCTAGAATAAGTCCACCGATATCAGTTAATGCTTTTAACTGACCGTCTCTTTCAATTGTTGCTCTAACTTGTTCTGAACCCGGAGTTATTGTGAATTGTGATTTTGCTTTCAATCCTTTTGAGAGTGCAAGCTTTGCAATACTAGCTGAACGATCAATATCTTCATAACTCGAATTTGTACAGCTTCCAATCAATGCAACTGAAATTTTATCCGGATAATTTTCTTCCTTTACTGCTTCTTTCATTTGAGATATTGGCCATGCTTTGTCGGGAGTGAATGGACCATTCAAATGCGGTTCGAGTGTACTCAAATTAATTTCGATTACCTGGTCAAAATATTTTTCGGGATTTTTAAAAACTGCATCATCAGCTTTTAATTCATCAGCCAAACCTTCTGCCAGTGCAGCAACATCGGCACGTTTTGTAATTCTTAAATAGGATGACATCTTTTCATCGAATGGAAAAACAGAAGTAGTTGCACCAATTTCAGCACCCATATTGCAAATCGTTCCTTTTCCGGTACAAGAAATTGATGAAGTTCCTTCACCAAAATATTCAACGATAGCACCGGTGCCGCCTTTAACGGTTAATATTCCGGCAAGTTTTAGAATGACATCTTTTGCTGAGGTCCAGCCATTCATCTTTCCGGTTAATTTCACTCCAATGATTTTTGGCCATTTCAATTCCCACGGCATTCCAGCCATTACATCAACTGCATCAGCACCACCAACACCGATTGCGATCATTCCAAGTCCGCCGGCATTTGGTGTGTGCGAATCTGTTCCGATCATCATTCCCGCAGGAAAAGCATAATTTTCTAAAACAACCTGGTGAATAATTCCTGCACCGGGTTTCCAAAAACCGATTCCATATTTATGTGAAATACTTTCGAGGAAATCATAAACCTCTTTATTCTCAGTGTTTGCTCGTAACAAATCATCTTCTGCTCCAACTTGTGCCTGTATCAAATGATCGCAATGGACAGTTGAAGGAACGGCAGTTGTCTTTTTTCCTGAAGACATAAACTGAAGTAGAGCCATTTGAGCAGTCGCATCCTGCATTGCAACTCTGTCTGGAGCTAA
>JGI20214J51088_10001399_pt1 | contig 16493 bp, 13 predicted proteins | sample WetSurMetagenome_FD_51088 | JGI IMG/M metagenome (IMG submission 51088) | reverse complement strand
ATAGACGGCTTTGGTTATTTTCAAGGCCATATTTGCATACTCGTTTGCCTTATCCTGCTGACCGAAATTCTGAAATAGCTCAGCTGCTTTCTGAAGGGCATAAGCAAACTGCATTGATATTATAGAAGAGTTGCCATCGTGTGATCCGCCAGGGGGAACACCGCCGATCCGTGTCTCATTATTCCAGGCCCATTCATTGGCCCAGTCTACAAAGTTCCACCATTCAACTTTACCAAGCAGCCCTGTCTGGGGGTCAATACGTTGACCGAACCAGCTAAGTACACTTTCAATACCTGGCAGGAATGATTTGACAAATTCAGGGTCATCGCGCAATGTCCAGTAATCATTGACCATATCTACCCAAAACAGCGAGAAAGTAGGAATTATCTGCGGATTTGCTGAAGGATACCGGCTTCTGGTCAGTCCTTCATAAAAGATTGATTCATTAAAATTCAATAGCGCATTCCTCACAAGTCTGTCATCGCCTGATACATACATTGATATCAGTGATTGAATCCTGGTATCTCCGATATACTGCAACTGTTCGTAATAAGGACAATCAAAATAAGTTTCGTTCGCGCAGAGGCGTGCTGTCCTCCAGCCGATATCCCATATTTTTTTAAGATCCTGCTGATCCGACTCGAATACGGCATTCTCCTTTAAAGGATAGGCTGTAAACTCACTGGTGAATTTGTTTATTTTCAGCGGTTCCCCCTTTGTTTCAATTTCCAGCTGGAGGTATCTCCAAGTTCTGAACCAGAGTGGGCGGAATAACCTCGACTTATTACCATCGGGCAGGTAGTAGTCTGAATAACCCAGGATTTTTTTCCCTTCTATCTCATTCCTGTTTCCCTTTGAACCTTTTGAGTCGAAAAGTGATTCCGAGTATATCAGCCTGACAGAACTTCCTTTTCCTCCTGAAGTCAGAAGTTCCGGATATCCGGTTGTCAGGTTTCCCTGGTCAATCAAAACAGAAACCTTTGTGTTGGAAGGAATCGTCCAGTCAGCTTTCTCAGAAAGGAATCCATCAGGCGGTGTTCCCCCTGATGTCTGTCTTACTGTGGCAAACTGCTGATGGCGTTGTTCCATCATTGGTATTCTGCGCGGAGTCAGTTCCCAGTTGATATCTGTACCAACTCCCCGTGCATGAGCTGCGTCGAGTGTTCTGGGAGTGAGCCATGAGCTGTCATTAAAATCAGGTTTTTCCCAGTTCCAGGGATAAAGTGCTGCATCTACTTTATCGCATGGACCAACCACTACAAACTGACCGCTGGTTTCTTTTGAAGTGGCCGGAGCAGGCGAATATGCTTCATCCTTAATGACTTTCCATGATTTATCTGTATTTGCTATTTCTTCAGCAGCACCGTTCCCCTGCAGAATGAAAGCAGTTTTTATCGAAAACTGGGCCCATGGTTTTAATTCCCCGAAATTCCATACTACGGCTGCGAGAACATTTCTTCCTGGCTTGAGATAAGGCGCCAGATCTATACTTTCAAAGTGCCAGTGTTCAAGATCAGCCCGCTCAGGGCCAAAGCAAACTGCTATTCCGTTTACAAAAAGCCTGTATCGGTTATCAGCGGAGATATGAACTATGAATTCAGCAGGCTGAGCTTTCAGCTCAATATCTTTCCGGAAATGAAATACCCCATAATCAATAACGGATTCTGAAGGATGTGAGATCCATTCTGCTTTCCAGGCGCCATTCAGCAGCCGGGGATTGATCTTTTCATTTGCGATCTGTTCTGCTGTCTGTGCTGACAGATTGAGACAGATAAATAAAAACAGTAGTATGATCTTTGATTGACGCATAGCTTTATTTTTTTAGTATAACTGGCACAGCTAAATTACCAAATTATTGTGCTTTCACATGCGGTATAACAAGTATGTCGAACATAATTATTAAATTGAAGTCATAATCTGTTTAAAGTGACATTATTAATAACTCATTTATGAAATTTAAATTTTTGCTTTTGTTCGTTATGCTTCCGGCTGTAACATCTTTTGGACAGCCTGAGGTTCTTATCTATCATGANATTCAAAAGGATGCTTCAGGAAAAATCATTCCGTGGTTCAGTCCTGAGCCTGGCACAGCATACAGCCGTGTAGTACAGTCGGTATGGCACTTCTGGGATACAATGCGGATTGATATGAATGGTCTGCCTTACTACATGAATCATCAGGTTTGGATACCAGAAGCAGACGACCCGAGAGGAATAGGCGGTGATCAGATACAGATGGCTCTCTCATCATGGCTGTTACTATATCAGTATACCGGCAATGAACGCATAAAAGAGAATATGAAGTTTATGGCTGATTATTATCTGTCGCATGGACTATCTTCATCTACAGCTCAATGGGCAGATATTCCCTATCCGTATAACACTCTGATATACTCGGGGTTCTATGACGGCGATATGGTAATCGGCAGGAACTATACGCAGCCTGATAAGGCAGGTTCGCTTGGACTGGAGCTCATTCATCTATATAAGATGACAGGAACGAAAAGGCATGGTCAGACTCCCGGAGGAATTTATCTTGAATCGGCAATTAATATAGCCAATACACTTGGGAAACACATGATTGCAGGAGATTCGTTAAAATCTCCGCTGCCGTTCAAGGTCAATGCAATTACTGGAGAAACGGGCAAACTCTTAAGCAGTAACGGAGACGGAAGTGTTGTGGCTCTGAGCGACTATACAACCAACTGGACGGGCACAATGGAATTGTTCCTCGAATTGATCTCTATGAATAAAGGAGAGGTAACGCTTTATAAACATTCGTTTGACAATCTTCTGTTGTGGATGAAGAACTATCCTCTTAAGAACAACAAATGGGGACCATATTTTGAAGACGTTCCGGGATGGAGCGACACTCAGGTCAATGCAGTAACTTTTGCCAGGTTCATCATGAACCACAGGGAATATTTTCCTGGCTGGAAAAATGAGGTGGAAGGAATCTTCAGGTGGGTTTATAAAACCCTTGAGAATAAATCATGGGAGAAATATGGAGTGGTAGTTATTAATGAGCAAACAGCATACATGACACCCGGTAACAGCCATACTTCACGTGAAGGCGCTGCTGAATTGCAATATGTTGTCTTAAGCGGTGATACAACCAGAAAGCAGAATGCTATACGCCAGCTTAACTGGGCAACATATATGGTCGATTATGATGGTAAGAACAGATATCCGCAGGATGAGAACTGGTTGACTGACGGTTACGGCGATTATGTACGTCATTTTTTAAGGGCTATGGATGTCATGCCGGAACTCGCTCCATCAGATGAAGATCATATTCTCTCCTCCACTTCAGTTATACAGGAAGCTGAGTATGAGAATAAATCATGGGAGAATTATCTTAAGAGTCCCGGTAATCCTGATCTTAAAAACATAATGTTGCGCTATACCGCCTACGATAATAAAGGTGTCGAGAAGATCCGGCTTATTAAAAAACCTTCAAGAGTATTGTTTGACGGCAAATCTATAAGTGCTTCAGAGAATCCGGAAGCTGACAGTTACTCCTGGAAACCAATGAAAAAAGGCGGGCTGCTTACTGTAAACAGGGTCAATGCAAGGGATGTGGTTGTTATTGAGTAGGGCAGGGGAGGCTGAGGTCAAGGCTAAGGTTAAGATTAAGGAATAGGTTGCAGGTTGCAAGGTGCAGGTTGCAGGGTGCAAGGTACGAGTGTATATAGCTCACTTTTGACTTTCGACTTTCGACTTTACGGACTTTAGAGACTTTAGAGACTTTACAGACTTTAAAGACTTTCGACTGCTTTAGAGATAAAATCTGTCTTTCTATTTAGACAATCAGGCACTTCATGGACTCCATTTTATTATTTTTTAGCTGTTGTTACCTTTGTATAGAGATATGGTAAAAATAAACTATCGGGATCAATGAAACTGAAAAAGAACATAGCCACAAGTGAAGCTGGATTTATTTTCAATCCGGGTACAGGTGATTCATTCTCGGTAAATAATGTAGGTTCTGAGATACTTTCTATGCTTAAGGAAAACAAGTCGATAGATGATGTCATAACCGGTATATCAGCAAAGTATGATGTTGATAAAAGTCAGCTTGAAAAAGATCTTGAGGATTTTTTCTCTCAGCTCTATGGCTATAGTCTGCTAGAGAAGTAAAAAACAATTACCGGTGAATTAACACAAAGCGCAGAAATGGATAAAACTCACAGGATCGTTGTAGCAGTCACCGCTCTGAATGCTATTGACAGTCCGGGCCCGGGTGTCGCTGTTATACGCGCCATAAGGGAATGCAAAGATTTTGAGGTAAAGATCATTGGCCTTGCTTATGAAGCACTTGAGCCGGGAATTTATATGCACGACATCGTTGATAAAACTTATCAGATCCCATATCCATCTTCAGGTACTGATGCTCTCTTTGCACGGATACTGCATATAAACAGTATCGAGCATATTGATGTACTGATACCAAATTTTGATGCGGAGCTTTTGAATTTTATACGGATAAGTGACGACCTGAAAAAAATAGGAATAAGCACCTTCCTGCCGCGCCGTGAGGAGTTTGAAGCACGCGATAAAGTGAATCTTGCAAAGTTCGGAAAGAAACATGAATTTCATATTCCTGCTGATAAGGTGATCTTCCAGGTTGGTGAATTAGCCAAATCTGCTGAGGCATTCAGCTTCCCGCTTGTTATAAAAGGTAAATATTATGACGCCATAATCTGCAACGCGATTGAAGAAGCCGAAAAGGCTTTTTACAAGCTTCAGGCTAAATGGGGTCTTCCGATTATAATACAAAAATTCATTCCCGGAACTGAGTATAATGTTGCACTTCTTGGCGACGGGAAAGGTAATGCCATCAGTATTATACCAATGAGGAAGCTCTATATAACTGATAAAGGCAAAGCCTGGGCAGGCATTACTATAGAAGATCCGGAACTCATTAAAATTGCCGAAAAGTTTGCAGCAGCAACGCGGTGGAAGGGTGGTTGTGAGCTAGAAATAATGATGTCGTCGGATGGAAAACCATATATTATGGAAGTCAATCCACGTTTCCCCGCATGGATTTATCTCTCTGCTGCTGCCGGGCAGAATCAACCGGCTGCCCTGGTGAAACTCGCTCTTGGACAAAAGGTAATTCCATACAAAAAATACGAAGCCGGTAAAGTCTTTGTGCGTTACTCATGGGATCTCATTATAGGAATTTCTGAATTTCAGGAGATTTCGGGTAAAGGAGAATTGTAGGAAAATATTAACAGAAAATCTGAATCATGGAAAAACTAAAATATGAGCATCCTATCATAAAAAAAATGAGCACAGGTTTCATGAATAAATTCGGCTCACGATCGGAGCATGAGCCGGTAGTTCAGATTGAATCCAATGCTGTTTCGCAGCTTATTAAAAAATACGGCTCTCCTCTGTTTGTTCTTTCTGAAAAACAGATCCGTAGAAATTTTCAAAATGCTTCACGGATATTCAAAACACGATATCCCAGGGTTCAGTTTGCATGGTCATATAAGACAAACTATATAAATGCCGTATGCAATATTTTTCATCAGGAGGGCTCCTGGGCTGAAGTTGTTTCAGGATTCGAATACTCAAAGGCAATAGCCAACGGAGTACCGGGAAATAAAATTATTTTCAACGGTCCTGATAAGTCTGATGAGGAGCTAAAGACAGCGGCTGAAAACAACTCCCTGATTCATATCGATCATCTTGATGAGTTATTTACCCTTATTGAATTGAGCGAGAAACATAAGCTTAAGCCAAGGGTTGCCGTACGAGTAAATATGGATACAGGTATTTATCCGAAATGGGACAGGTTTGGTTTCAATTTTGAAAATGGACAGGCCTGGAGCGCTATTACCAGGATCATGAATGACAGGAATATTGAACTTGTTGGTCTTCATTGTCATATCGGAACATTCATTCTCATGCCAGGCGCTTATGCAACAGCAACAGCTAAACTCTGTGAGCTCGCGCATAATCTGAAAGCAAAATATGGCAAATCGCTGGAGTACCTCGATCTCGGAGGTGGTTTTCCGTCCACCAATACCCTGAAGAGCACCTATATGCCAGGATCGGACTCTATACCGTCGATTGACCAGTTTGCTGATGTAATCACCTCGGTGATCCTGGATTCCGGCTTCAAACACGACGAGCTTCCTCTTCTTATTCTCGAGACCGGTCGTGCACTTATTGATGATGCAGGTTATCTGCTGGGAACTGTCCTTACAAATAAAAGGCTTTCCGACGGCAGAAGGGCAACAATTCTTGATTTCGGGGTAAACCTGTTATTTACATCATTCTGGTACGATCATAGAATCAGCCCCGCAAGGGAGATGGGGCAGCAAACTGAAGATATGTCAATTTATGGTCCCCTTTGCATGAATATAGATATGATCAGGGAGAGTGTAAACCTACCACTTCTTGAAAAAGGAGATTATGTAGTTGTACATAAAGTCGGAGCATATAATATGACCCAGTGGATGCAGTTTATCACACTCAGGCCCAATGTTGTAATGATCGATCCGGAGAACAATGTGCACATTGTCAGAAAGTCAGAAACACTCGATCTGCTCCAGGAAAGCGAGGACCTTCCAGGGCATCTTAAAAATTCTGGTTTTGAGTAATCGATTTGTTATGAAGAGGTTTTATCGGACAATAAATGAGAATATAGTCCCGGCAGTTCTGAACAGCTATTCGGTTATATTTTTCTTTAACAGGAAATTACTGGGGTTTGTATTACTCGTAATTACTTTTTTTAATTTCTGGGCCGGACTCAGCGGTCTGATATCAGTACTGGCAGTAGTGCTTATAGCAGATCAGATGGGTTTCGATAAAACGACCCTGAAGCAGGGAGTCTATAGTTTTAATGCGCTTCTGACAGGAATCGGACTTGGCACATTTTTCGAACCTGGAGTTGTCTTTTTCGTTATTTTATTGCTTGCAGCTCTTTTCAGCCTTATGCTTTCCGTTGTTCTGAGCGGATGGCTGAGTAAATATGGTCTGCCATTTCTGAGCATTCCATTTGTTATTTCAGTATGGCTCATACTACTGCCATCAGTTCAGTTCTCAAATCTTGGTCTGACTCAGCGCAACATATTTTGGATGAATGAATTGTACGCAATCGGTGGGAAGCCGCTGCTCACATTTTTCCAGACAATCGATTCTCTTCCTCTTAATAAAATGATAATTGTTTACCTCAGGTCACTGGCGTCAATATTTTTTCAGGATAATCTTGTTGCAGGAATTCTTATTGCTGTTGCACTGCTGTTAAGTTCGAGGATAACCTTTCTTTTGTCCCTTACAGGCTTCATTTCAGCATGGTTGTTCGCTCATTTCCTGGGCGCCGATATGGCCAGTTTCAGTTTTTATAATATTGGCGCAAACTATATTCTTGTTGCAATTGCTGTAGGAGGATATTTTGTTATTCCCTCGGGATACTCATTCCTATGGGCAGTGCTTCTGGTACCACTGACATCCCTTATATTGCTTTTTATGCGTAGACTTCTGGGACCAACAGGACTTCCTCTATTTTCTCTGCCTTTCTCCTTTGTCACTATCATTTTCATTTACTTTCTGATATTAAGAGCAAGACCCGGAAAGCTGGTTCTCACTCCGGTTCAGCATTTCTCTCCTGAGATAAATCTTTATACTTATATCAATAATACCGACAGGCTGTCAACCAGCAAGTATTTTCCACTGCATCTGCCGGTCTGGGGGGAATGGACGGTAAGCCAGGGTTATTCAGGTAAGCATACACATAAGGGAGACTGGAGCAAAGCAATTGACCTTGTGATAGCCGATGAATTGAACAGCACACATGGATTATCGTCAATCCAGTGTGAAAATTACTACTGCTACAATAAACCTGTCGTAGCTCCGGCTGATGGCTATATAGAAGATATTGTCGATAATATTGATGATAATGAGCCCGGGAAAGTGAATACCACACAGAACTGGGGGAATATGGTAACTATTAAACACCTGAATGACCTGCATACTCAGCTATGCCATCTTCGTGCCGGTTCATTTAAAGTTAAAAAAGGTGATTTTGTAAAACGTGGAAATATAGTTGCACTATGTGGCAATTCGGGACGTTCACCTGAACCTCATCTTCATTTCCAGGCTCAGATAACCCCGTTGCCGGGAGCCAAAACACTCGAATATCCTTTTGCATACTATCTTCAGAATATAAACGGAAAAATGCAACTGAAGGCCTTTTCAATTCCTTCTGAAGGAGATATTATTTCCAACCTTTCAACCGATCAACTGCTTCTCTCAGCCTTCGATTTTGTGCCCGGATCAATATTGAAGTTCAATTACCGAGAAGGAAAATCCGAAGAAAAATCTGCGAGCTGGGAGGTCTTCACAGATGCCTGGAACAGCAGGTATTTTTATTGTTCCGAAACACATGCTGTCGCTTATTTCATAAATGACGGAACGATGTTTTATTTTACGGCCTTCTATGGCGATCAAAACTCATTGTTGTATTACTTCTACCTTACAGCCTATAAAGTTCTGCTGGGGTACTATCCCGGTATTGAAATTTCAGACAGTTTCCCTCTTCATATAATCAGGAAAAACAAAGTTTCGTTATGGTTCCATGATCTTGTATCTCCCTTTTACAAGTTCATGACAGCAAATTATAAAATCAAACCGGTATGGTCCGATACCTCAGTTAACCCATCTAAAATCAGGCTTTCGGCAAGTGTGAATATCTGTTCATTTAAAAAATCGACAATTGAAGGAACAGGAATGATTTCACTCGATCAGGGCAGAATAAAGGATTTTTCATTTGAATCATTAAAAACCAGTATATGGGCTCAAAGTTCAGATTTGTTGTAACAGCTCTTTTTTTCATTGCTGTTACTGTTGCAGGGCAGGATAGAACTGACTTCCGGTCGGTAGACAGTCTGACTTATAAATATTATTTATCCGGCGAGTGGGATAAGCTCATTATAGAGGGTAGTAAGGCGATTGATAGTAACATAGATTACAAATACCTGCGTCAGCGGATTGGTTACGCTTACTATTCAAAGGGTGATTATATGCAGGCAAAGAAGCATTTTGAAAAAGCCATGACATATGATAGTTTCAATGATTTTACTCTCACATATCTCTATTACTCTTATCTCTTCCTTGGTCAGGAAGAGTATGCTTCACTTTTTTCATCTAAAATGTCTGTTGAGCTTAAAAAGCAGTTGAATATCAGGTCTTTTAAGCCGGTTGAGAGTATCGATTTTGAATATAATTATAAGTATGCGACAAGTAATCTCAGGTCCGATCCGCAATATTTCCATATAGGTTTAAATTCAACTCTTGGTCCAAGGTTCTCTCTCTACCAGATGTTCGGACACTATAACCAGACCTACCTGGTTCAGCAGTTTGGCAGTTATTCGAAAATTCCCGACACACAGCCCGAGTACTATGCCCTTCTTAAATTCGCAGCATCGCGGCATTTTATTATATCGACGGCGTATCATTATCTCTATCCGACTTATGATTATGTAACAAGCCCGGTACACCTGGGTATGGTTGAAATTACATCGGGTTCCGGAAGATTCAATTTTGGAATTAATGCTTCTTTATTAAAAACAGGTTCCTACTCGGTCAGACAGACAGGGATCAGGACCTTGGTTTCATTTACCAGAAATGTTCACATGTACTTTGGATCATCATTATCGATGACGTCTAAACAGAATGAGGATCATCTGATCTTTGAGCAGACAGCTGGTTTCAGGGTTTACAGAAATCTGTGGATTGAAGGAAATATTACAACGGGTAATTTTACCGACTATCACGATCATGAGGCAATGTATGTTTATGATTTTATTGATCCTACAACTTTCAGAACCGGATTGACCGGATTGCTATATACAGGGAAGCATCTTTCTCTATGGACCAATGTGTCGTTTGAACAAAAAAAATATTATTCAAACACTAATTACCATTACAGTCAGTTCTCATATCTAGGAGGGATAAAATGGAAACTTTAAATAAACTTATCGCATCAATTGTCCTCATTTTGTCAGCCGGGGTGATTAATGCCCAGACAGAGGCACAAATTCAAACAGCTTTTGCCGAGAGTTATAAAACCGAACTCAGCAGTAATTATGTTATGAGCGTCTCTGTGCTCAAATCTGTTTATCAGCCAGATAATTACAATCTGAATGCCAGGTTGGGATGGCTTCTTTTCCTGTCAAAACAATACACCGAATCAATAAGCTATTATGAGAAAGCTGTAAAACTGAAGCCATATGCCATTGAGGTCAGGTTTGGTCTGATAAAAGACTACAACGCACTTGAAAGCTGGGATAAGGTGAAGGAACAGTATGAGGCAATCCTTAAAATTGACAATCAGAATACCACTTCGTTNTACTGGCTGGGAGTTCTGTTATACAACAGGAAAGATTATGATGAAGCCGGAAAGAACTTTGAGAAAATAGTCAATTTATATCCAATGGATTATGGATCGGTTATTATGCTGGCCTGGACTAAGCTCTACCAGGGCAGGAAATCTGACGCCATGGTACTGTTTAACCAGGCTCTTTTACTGTCTCCGAATGACGCCTCCGCACTTTCAGGATTAAACCAGCTTAAATGACCGCCACAATGAAAATAAATGCAAGGAAAATTCCTGAATATGTAATTTACCTGTTCCTGTGGCTGATATTCCTGATAATCCCGCTGGTAACGAATAATTATAATATAAAGGGTGGATTTATTAAGATCTGCTACGACTGGCTCAGGCTGGTGCCGTTTATTATTGTATTTGTAATCAATAATTTCTGGCTTCTGAGGAAACTGCTTTTCAAAGGGAAGACGATCATGTACGTTATCAGCCTTTTCATAACGGGCATCGTGGTTGCCACCTCATTTTATTTTATGAACCCGGTGCTCCACAAAAATGACCCGAGAATTATTGAAGAGAAAATCCTTCGTGATCCCCAATGGGGAAGGGAGGATATGAACCCAGAGAAAAGCTCCTCTCCCAGGAGTATTACACCAGGGAGCCCTGAATTATTTAATCCCGGCACTGATAATCTGCCTGTGAAAGGNAAATTGCCATTCACTGACCAGACATTTTACACATTCCTTAATACTCTATTGATATCTGTGCTAATAGCTGGCTTCAATACATCGATCGCAGTTACAAATCGCTGGTTTAAAGAGGAACAGGTCAGGAAAGAGATTGAAAAAGAACATATAGAATCCAAACTGGCCTTTCTGCAGAATCAGGTAAACCCTCATTTTCTGATGAATACCCTTAATAACATTCATTCATTGATAGAAGGAGACCAGAGACTTGCTCAAAATGCTGTTTTGAAACTATCTGAGATGATGAGGTATCTCTTGTATGAATCAGGTAGAGGCACAACTACGCTTAAGAAGGAAATTGAATTTCTGGAAAGCTATCTGGAACTCATGCAGTTAAGGGTTGATAAGTCAATTAAGATAAGCCTTGATTTACCTAAAACATATNATAATGTAAATCTTCCTCCCCTTTTATTCATACCATTTATTGAAAACGCTTTCAAGCATGGGGTGAGCTATAGGGAACCTTCGGCACTTTCGTTCAAACTGGTTCAGAATGATAATCAGCTTGAGTTTACCTCGGTCAATACAATTTCAAGTTTTGTTAATGATAATAAATCACCTAACAGCGGAGGTTTTGGACTTGAGAACATCAAAAAGCGCCTCGAAATTATTTATGGGACGAGTCATAAGCTTGAAATTGACAGGAACGATCATGAATTCAGAATTCATCTAGTCATACCAACATGATAATTAAATGTTTAGCTTTAGATGATGAACCTCTGGCTCTTGAGAAGATGGGAAATTACATCAGGAAAACTCCCTTTCTTGAGCTAGTAAGCTCATGCAGATCAGGTTTTGAAGCTATCGACTTTCTGTCAAAAGCCAGAGTTGACCTAATATTTGCCGACATTAATATGCCTGATATCAACGGACTCGATTTCGTCAAATCGTTGCAGGATAAGCCGCAGATTGTTTTTATTACTGCTTTCAGTGAATATGCTTTCGAAGGTTTCAGGGTAAACGCCCTTGATTTCCTGCTGAAGCCTATCGGATACAATGAGTTCCTCAAAGCTGCCAACAAAGCCAGGAATTATTTTGAAACCAACAGAACCTCCAGGGAAGATAAGGATGAGAACAAAGATTATCTATTCGTAAAATCAGAATATAAAATTGTAAGGATCCGCCTCGATGAAATTATCTATATCGAAGGCATGCGCGAATATGTAAGGATACACCTCACAACAGGTAAGTCGTTAATGCCGCTGATCAGTCTGCGGGTTCTGGAGGAACAGCTTCCTTCCTCCAAATTCATGCGGGTTCACCGTTCCTATATTGTGAACCTCGAAAAGATAAATACAATTGATCATTCAAGAATTGTTTTTGATGGTAAGGTATACATTCCTGTAAGTGAGCAATACAAAGATTATTTCCAGAAATTCATCAATTTGCACTCCCTTGGTTAGACCGGTCTGAAGATAAAAAACCGAATTCCATTTAGTTTATTCCCGTGTTAGTTGAATTTATTTTTTATTCGGATACTGCGGATTTATTTTTGTAACGTGATATTGTAAATACTCATCAAAAAACAGGCGATATGAAAACTTCAATCAGGGTAACAGCAGGCATCATTCTTGTGAATATTTTTTTATGGGGATGCACAAAGAATAACAATTCATTAAGCACTCTTACTCTTAAAGAGTCACTTAACCAGAGTTCTGCAAATCTGAATAAAGCTGTCAGTACAATTGCTGCTACGAAGGCATATAGCGTCTTCACCATTAATGATGGTACTTCTAAATCAGCCACAGCAACTGATTCTGTTTATAAGGTATATATTCCGCTCAGTAAAATAAGCGGGGTTTATGAATATAAACCTGTTACCACCTACGACAAGTGGGGAATTTCATTGATCAAATTCTTCAGCAGGACGTCTGATAACAGCAACATGATAGTCAAACTTCCCTTGTCAAAAGTTCAGACTCCCCGGTCATTAAGACATTATTCAGCCGGAGACTCTGCATTAACTAACAACTTCACCATTTCAGTTTCAGATTACCATAATAATTATAACAGTTACTGGGATTATGATTATGTGCTTGCTTCCGAGGTCACTATTGATGGCACGGTTGCCGGAGATCTTAATATTAAGTCAATCATCAGTCCGACTGCCGGTACTGATTATACTTCGCAATTTGCTTTTACAGGAAGTTATACCGCTAAATATACGTATCTGTCAGGCGATACAACTGTTTCCAGTTTCACAATAACCGGCAATGATAAGGTATTATATGAAGAAAAACGGCTCACCATCAAAAACGACACAGCCCGGTTTGGTCGCGAACATCAGTATCTCCTTACTATTGGCGATGTTCAGATAGTGAGAAAGAACAGAGCCGATAGCGCAAAAGTATATGTGGGTGGCGTCCTTCAGCCGGATGCTGTTGTTACAATCATTGACAAGCAGTCAGATTCCGAAGCCTCGGTTTGTAAACATCGCGATATACAGATAACTTTCGGAGACGGAACAGTCACTTCTGTGTCGGCTTTAATAGGGAACTCAATTGACAATATTGCTACGATATTTGATTCTCTCCACTCTGTCTACTTCGCAGCTTATATAGTCGACTGGATTGCATATGATATATATTACGAAAGGAATTAGGCATAGATGGTAAGGTTTTCAGGTTAGTTTCAGGTTAATTTATAGTTAGGTAAGGTCAGTATTCGACAGGTTATTCTTCCGTGAACATAATTTAATATGTCACGGAAGAATTTTTTTATATAAATATCCTATCTTGTCTTTATTAAACCTAAAGGTTCAGTAATGACAATCAAATGCATCGCTATTGATGATGAGCCTCTGGCATTGAAACAGATAGGCGCTTATATAAAAAAGACACCTTTCCTTGAGCTTATAGCTTTGAATAACAGTGGCTTTGAAGCCATGAAGTGCTTAAACACCAATCAGGTTGATCTTATATTTGTCGATATTGATATGCCCGATCTGAGTGGGATGGATTTTGTCAAATCACTGAAGGAAAAACCATATATAATTTTCACCACAGCATATACCGAATACGCTGTTGATGGATTCAAAGTTGATGCCACTGATTATTTGCTGAAACCTATCGGCTATACTGAATTTCTGAAAGCTGTTAATAAGGTAAAGAACATGGTCGATCTGAAAGCAAATCTCTCCGCTTCTAAAGCTGCACCCGATCACCTGTTTGTCAAGTCAGAATATAAGCTTATGCGTATTGCTCTTGCCGATATTAAATATATTGAAAGCATGCATGAATATGTACGGATCCATCTTGTCAGCGATAAACCTGTTATGACGCTTGTGTCGCTGAAATCAATCGAGGAGCAATTGCCTGCAAGTAAATTTATGAGGGTCCACCGCTCATTTATCGTAAATCTCGACAGGATAAAGGTTGTGGAGCGAAACCGGATAGTCTTCGAGAATAGTGTCTATATTCCTGTAAGCGACCAGTATAAGGATGCTTTTCAGCAGTTTATTGATAAAAACTTCCTGGTGTAGAGCACTTTATGCAGGCTAGTTGTGAAGTATAATTTTTAGGTTCTTCTATTGAATCACCCATTTTTTTATAATTCAATTTATGTAATTCTCTTTGTAATATGAAAAAATATTTAATTGCCCTTCTCTTATTATTATTCTGTTGCTCCGTTTTTTTTATTGCAGAATCTCAGAATGTGAATCAGAAGCCAATCCGGCTGGCAGTTGCCGGAGTCTCCCACGGACATTCGGCTTTTATTCTGGGTAGAAAAGACATGACCGATTTTAGCATTGTTGGCATTTATGAGCCTGATAATGAACTGGCTATGAGGCTATCAAAACAGTATAATTTTGATCCTAAGCTTATTTACGACGACCTTAATAAAATGCTTGATGTTGTAAAGCCGGAAGCAGTTGCTGCCTTTGGTTCCATTTTCGATCATATGGCTGTTGTTGAGGCATGTGCTCCACGAAGGATTCATGTGATGGTTGAGAAACCTCTCGCAACAAATACAGCACATGCCGAAAAGATGCAGGCGCTGGCAATAAAGTACAACATTCTGCTTCTAACCGATTATGAGACATCATGGTATCCCACTACGGCTAAGTCTTTTCAACTGGTTATTGACAGCAGCTACATTGGCGAAATAAGAAAGGTGGTTATACACGACGGGCATCAGGGACCAAAAGAGATCGGTGTGGGTAAAGAGTTTTTCGACTGGCTTACCGACCCCGTACAGAACGGGGGAGGAGCCCTGATTGACTTTGGCTGTTATGGTGCCAACCTGATGACTTATCTGATAAAGGGGGAGGAGCCGGTATCAGTGACGGCTGTCACGGGGCATTATAAACCGGAGATTTATCCGAAAGTGGATGATGAGGCTACAATTATTGTAGCATACCCAAAGGCCCAATGCATTATTCAGGCTTCATGGAACTGGCCTTTCGGGAGAAAGGATATGGAGGTTTATGGCGTATCGGGCTATATTATTGCCTCGAACAATTATACACTGCATCTCAGGAAAGGTAAAATGGAAACAGAAAAAATTACCAGGGTAACGTCAAAGGATATACTTGTTTACGAGGATCCTTTTGCATATTATGCGGCGGCTATCCAGGGAAGGATCAAAATGACTGATTATGATCCTTATTCGCTGAAGAATAATGTCCTTGTAGTAAAGATACTATCAGCTGCCCGTGAATCGGCGGCAACTGGAAAGACAGTGTTTTTCAAGAAATAAAATTTAATAATCAACTATCCGTCAATAAATAAACTAGTTCTGATGATACAAAAAGTTCTGATTTTAATAAATGATGCTCCTTACGGAACAGAGAAATCCTATAATGCTCTTCGTATGGCAATGCAGCTCAGGAAGGACTATAAAAATTCAGAAATATGTGTATTTCTTATGGCTGATGCGGTGACCAGCGCCCTGCCTGGTCAGAATACCCCGAATGGTTACTATAATATTGATAGGATGATTAAATCAGTAATAGAGACTGGCGGAAAAGTAAAGCTTTGCGGTTCATGTTCGGAGGCACGCGGACTTAAGGAATTGAAGCTTATCGAAGGGGTGGAATTCAGTACCATGAAGGAGCTGACAATGTTGACCATGGAATGTGATAAAATGATCACTTTCTGATTATCTCCGGCGAAAAAAAAGCCCTCTTTTGAGAGGGCTGAACATGTTACTGATTATCAGAAGTAGACTATGCTGGAAGGTCGTTTACTTATTTTCTGTTTTTTCAGGTGGCAGCATGAAGGTAATCGGCATATTGTAATAAACATTTACCGGCTTGCCTCCTATAGTCGCTGGCACAAATCCTTTTAACATTCTTACTGCTCTTAAAGCTACACTGTCGAGGGCAGGATGAACACGCTCAATTAATTCAGGGTTTTCGACTTTCCCTTCGCTGTTTACTATGAACCGGATTGTGATTCTGCCCTGAGC
>JGI20214J51088_10001398_pt1 | contig 16494 bp, 11 predicted proteins | sample WetSurMetagenome_FD_51088 | JGI IMG/M metagenome (IMG submission 51088) | reverse complement strand
CTGAGTACGGTGGCGGGTAGGTTTAGGCATAGGTTCATATCCGCTGCCGATATTTTTCTCCCCGCCCCATCCTTCGCCTGCCACAAAATCCGAATTTGCCTGGCCAGCAAGGCTAGAATTACCAAAGGCTGTTCTCCTGCAAGAAGCAGCTTCCTCAGCGCGGAAAGGGCCTTTTGCGTCTGGTTCTGGCCCACATATCGCAACAGTTCAAAAACCGTGAATGAACGCTGGGAGGTGACCGCCTCTCGCACATCCTCGACTTCAATTCGTTCCCGCTCGCCCACATACGCAACGAGCTTTTCCAATTCACTTTGGAGGCGATATAGATCCACTCCCGCCTGTTCCACCAGGAAAGAGGCAGCATGCGGGGAGAGAGTCTTCCGGTGCTGCCGCGCTCTCATTTGCAGCCATCGGGGTGCGTCTCTTTCCGTGGGCGGACTGAAATTCACCATCCCGTCCATTGCTTCTACCGCAGCTTGGAGCTTCTCCATGCCTTTCTTCTGAGCACAGCTCAATACCAGGATGGCATGCGGGAAAGGATGGGTCAGATAGGATTCGAGCGGTTTCATCTGATCCTTTGGCCATGCTTCGATATGCTGGACCATGAGCAGGCGTTTGGACCCAAACATGGGAAGGGCATTCAATCGCCCCAACACTGCGGGCACGGGTTGCTCTTTAGCCGATAACCGCTCGCCGTTGAAATGCCTGGCCTTCACCGGGACGAGCTTATCCAACAAATGGCTCCAGGCCTCCTCCTTAAGGAGTTCCCCTTCCCCCATGAACAGGTAGACGGGAGCCATGGAGCCGATCTCGAGGCGATGAATGAATTCGTCGGGATACACGCTAAAAGTTACTCAGAAAACGGTCATGAATTCGGATCGACATCTGCTGGGCAAGAAAATCGAGCGTTGCGCGTCGGTTGGCGAAGCTTATATTGGGATCAACATTTTGCAGATACACCTGGTAGTAGGTGAACTGGGGATCCTGCCACAATACCTTGCCGTCGCGGGTGTCCGTGCAGCGGATTTCCAGAGTTACGTACAGTCGGTTTTGAATCGTTTCTTCGGCTTCCCGGTGAGCGACTGCCGTTGAGTAAATGCTGGTGATGCGCCCGCGAAAGATGGCTTCGGCCTGCTCCGTAGGAACCACCTGCAGTTGGCCTTTGGTAATGAACTCCCTGCGCAAAGCACCGGCAAAAATGCTTCCCAGATCGGGTTCCGAGGTGTTGTTCTCAAAGACCGGAATGGCCACAGTTCGCAAGCCTGGACGAGGCCCGGGCCCTTCTCCCGAAAAATGATAGCCGCATGAGGCGGTCAGCAGCATGGTCGCCAGCAGCAGGATGACGCGGCTGCGGATCTTCATCTTCTCATACTCTTTAAGCTCGATCCTAAAGAAACTCCCATCTCTTCTTTTTCCACGAAGGACACGAAGATACACGAAGTATTTTTTCATACCTTGGTGTGACCCACCACAGGGTCATGGAGCTTACCAATCTTTCTTTGCTGTTTCTTCGTGAACATTCGTGTGACTTCGTGGATGAAAAGGAGTTAGAGCTTCTTCACACCACGATGTTGACGAGTTTGCCCGGCACCACTACGATCTTTCTAATGGTTTTGCCGGCAACAAATTCCCGGGTCTTGGCATCCTCCAGGGCCGCCTGTTCGACCTGCTCGCGGGTCGCCTCCACCGAAACCATAATGCGGCCTCGCAGCTTGCCGTTAACCTGCACGACAATGAGCAATTCCTCGGCCTGCAAGGCATCCTCATTCCAGTCCGGCCAAGGCGCTTTCATCACGCTTTCCGAATGTCCCAGAGCCTGCCAGAGTTCTTCCGCAATGTGTGGGACAATGGGCGCGACGAGCAGGATCATGGCTTCCACCGCCCCTTTCATGACCGGCCAGAAAGGGCCGTCGCGAGCAGGAAGTTCCAGCACTTGATACATCTGGTTGACGAGTTCCATGACTGCGGAAATCGCAGTATTGAAATGAAAGCGGTCGCCAATATCTTCGGTAACTTTTTTGATGGTCTGATGGGTTTTCCGATAAAGGTCGGCCAAAGGTTTCGACAGCGCGACACCCTCGGCGAAACTCGCCGCCGACTGCAGCTGTTCCTTGTGGTCGGCCATCAGCCGCCAGATTCGAGAAAGAAACCGGAAGGCTCCCTCCACGCCCTGAGCACTCCACTCCAGGTCTTTTTCGGGTGGGGCGGCAAAGAGGCAGAAAAGGCGGACGGTATCCGCTCCATAGGTCCCGATCATCTCGTCCGGGTCCACCACGTTTCCCTTGGATTTGCTCATCTTGGCGCCGTCCTTGATCACCATGCCCTGGGTGAGCAGATTGAGGAAGGGTTCGTCGGTATCCAGGTAACCCAAATCGCGCAGGACCTTGGTGAAGAAGCGGGCGTACAAGAGGTGCAGGACCGCATGTTCGATGCCGCCGATGTATTGATTAACGGGAAGCCAGTATTGTACTTTCCGGCGGTCAAGCGGGCTTGCGTCGCACCTGGCGCAGGCAAACCGAGCAAAATACCACGAGGATTCGACGAAAGTGTCCATGGTATCGGTTTCACGCCGCGCCTGTGCCCCGCATCGGGGACAGGCCGTCTTGGCAAAAGGCTCATAAACCGGAAGCGGTGAAGCGCCGTTGGGGAGCAATTCGACGTCTGTGGGCAGGACCACGGGGAGATCGCTCTCGGGAACCGGGACCGCCCCGCACTGGTCGCAATAGATGATCGGAATCGGGGCTCCCCAGTAACGCTGTCGAGAGATGCCCCAGTCACGAAGCCGGTACTGCACGGTCTCCTCTCCCAGAAGCCGTTCGGCAAGGGTCTTGGTGATCGCTTCCCGCCCCACAGCCGACGTCATTCCGCTGAAGAGGGCGGAATGGAAGAGAATGCCGTCGTCTTCGAACGCGGCGGTCAGCGGTTCGCCATCGACAGGGGAGTCGCTGCCCTCGGGTTTGATGACCGCTTTGATGGGTAAGGCATACTTGACGGCAAATTCGAAGTCGCGCTGGTCGTGAGCCGGAACGGCCATGACCGCGCCGGTCCCATATTCCATAAGGACAAAATTGGCCACATAAATCGGCATCTTCTCGTAGGTCAGAGGATGGATGCAGTAGCTTCCGGTAAATACCCCTTCTTTTTCCAGAAGCTCAGCCTCCCGGTCGCTGCGTTTGGCCTGCTTGGTTTTTTCAACAAAGCGCAGCACCGCTTCTTCCTGTGACGTCCCGCGGCAGAGACTCTCGACCATGGGGTGTTCAGGGGCAAGGCTCATGAAAGTTGCCCCGAAAAGAGTGTCGGCGCGGGTCGTGAACACCGTGATCTGACCGTCGGCGGATTCGAGCGGAAAGAGAATCTTGCTGCCGATACTCTTCCCGATCCAGTTCTGCTGCATGGTGAGCACCCGTTCCGGCCAGCCGGGCAACTTGAACGTATAATCGAGGAGCTCGTCCACATAAGCGGTGATCTTGAAGAACCACTGATCCATTTCCTTCTGCACCACGGGTTGGTCGCAGCGCCAGCAGACCCCGCCTTCAACTTGTTCGTTGGCGAGCACCGTGTGGCAGGTGTGACACCAATTGACGTAAGCGCTGCGCCGATAAGCCAGCCCTTGTTCGTACATCTTGAGGAAAAACAGCTGTTCCCAGCGATAATAAGACACATCGCAGGTGGCGAATTCCCGCGACCAGTCGTAAGAGAAGCCCAGTTTCTTCAATTGGCTGCGCATGTAGTCGATATTGTCGTAAGTCCATTTGGCCGGGTGCGTATTCGCCTTGATGGCAGCGTTTTCAGCGGGCATGCCAAAGGCATCCCAGCCCATCGGGTGCAGTACGTTGTAGCCGCGCATCATCAAAAAACGGGCTACGACATCGCCGATGGAGTAGTTGCGCACATGTCCCATATGAATTCGGCCGGAGGGATACGGAAACATTTCCAGAAGGTAATACTTCCGGCGGGCAGGATCTTCTCCAACCTCGAAGAGCTTCTCCCGTTCCCAGCGGTCCTGCCAGGTTTTCTCAATGTTTTTTGGCGAATAACGTGCGTCCATACAACTCCTCAATTGAATCACAGTTCCCATGAAAATAATGGTCAGTGATCAGTGGTCGGAAAAGGGGCAAAACCGAAGGCGGCCCCCTGGCCCTTGAAAATGTCCGAGATTTGTAGCACACGCCATTTGCTTTAGCAATATCAAGCCCGGAAGTGTCGGAACCCCGGATGGGATCTCTTTACCAGAGCCGGTCGGCGTTAATCCCGGGCAAACCAAGGGCCAGAATGCCATTAACGGTCCTGGCAACGTCATAAGGGACAAAGCGCCCTTCGAGCCGCCGTCCTTCGCTGTCCCAAATCAGGTATTTGGAACGGCTGTCACCATCTCGGGGTTGCCCCACGCTGCCGGCGTTGATCAGGTATTTACAGCCATCCTGCAGACAGGTATGCCCTTCGGGTATCGGCGCGTATCGAACTCTCCGACCATCGAAAGAGATCAGCTGAAGATCGTGGGTGTGCCCTACAAAGCAAAGCTCCTGAGCCATGGTTGAGAGGACCCATCTCAGATGGATGTCCGAGACCTCAAACAGGTAGGTAGTGAGCGAATCAGGAGGGAAGCCGTGAACAAAGTGACATTGATCTAAAGTGAATGCCGGGGCCAGGGTGTTGATATATTCGATACTCACGGAGGAAAGCAGCCGACGGTTGATCTCAAGGGACCTTCTGGCCGAGTTGTTGAACCAGGAGAGGCAGGAGGGATCGGCGATCCCCAGTTCGTGATTCCCCATGATCGAGTGAATGCCGCGCGTGCGGATCAGCCGCAGCACTTCTTCGGGTTCCGGCCCGTAGCCGATGTTGTCGCCGAGGGACACAATGCGGTCCGCTTGGGAGCGGTCAATATCGGCCAGCACCTCTTGGAAAGCGGCCAGGTTGCTGTGAATGTCTGAGACAATGGCGATGCGCATCAATCATGCTCGCATTCAGGGAACACTGGACTCCTAAAACCGCAAGGGGAATTCCCTTCGAACCTTGTGGTCAATTATAGCCGTTCTTCACACCACCTGCTATCTCAATGAATCCTCCGGGTGGAATAAATGCCGCTGCAAAGCGATGCGCGGAGGACCTCCTCTTCAGACCAATTCGAACTATTTTATCTTCATCTATTTTGTGATCTACTGCAGGGGGAGATAAGATCAACGAGTTTCTGTTTCTCCGGAGTATTCATGAGATGACTGACCACCAGCGACCTCAGGATGCGGCCTATCTGAAAGTCACGGCGTGGACCCCTCTTCGCCAACCGATCTTTAGGGCCCTTTGGACGGCGAACCTTGTCTCGAACATCGGTACCTGGATGCAGAGCACGGCCTCGGCGTGGTTGATGACCTCGCTCACTCCGTCGACCGTAATGGTGGCACTGGTCCAAACGGCATCGACCCTGCCTCTCTTCCTGTTGGCAATGCCTGCGGGAGCGCTTGCCGATATCATCGATAGGCGCCGTTTGTTGCTTCTGACCCAAAGCTGGATGCTTGTGGCGGCGGGCCTGCTCAGTATTCTGACATTTTTTGGCCATACCACGCCATGGGTGCTGCTCCTGCTCACTCTCATGCTCGGTTTGGGGGCGGCGGCAAACGGGCCTTCCTGGCTGGCGATGGTGCCGGAGTTGGTTTCCGGACCCGAATTGCATGTGGCGGTTGCCCTGAATAGCGCCGGTTTTAATGCCGCTCGCTCGATCGGCCCGGCGCTCGGTGGACTGGTTGTGGGATCTATGGGTCCGGGAATGGCCTTCCTCCTGAATGCCGTCTCTTATCTCGGGGTTATCGCGGTGTTGCTGCTCTGGAAAAGGCCGACCCGAGAAAGCGCTTTACCTGCCGAGCGCGTCCTTGGCGCGATGCGCACCGGAATTCGGTATGTCCGTCATGCTCCGGCACTGCGCGCCATTCTCATCAGGGTTGCCGCGTTTGCGACCTGCGCCAGCGTCATCATGGCTCTCCTTCCGCTCGTGGCGCGCCAACAGCTTGGTGTTGGCTCCGTAGGATACGGTTTGCTGCTGGCGTCTTTCGGTGTGGGCGCGGTCGCAGGTGCGGTTTTTCTGCCCGCGCTGAAACGCAGATTTACCCTGGACGCTTTGGCTGTGCTGGCAACGATCGTATCGTCAATGTCGCTCGTCGCGATTGCCCTCATCAACCATTTCCTCATCATTTGCGGGGCGCTGGTTCTTTTTGGTGTTGCCTGGCTGGTACTTGTGTCAAGCTTTAATGCCGGCGTCCAGACCGGCGTCCCGGCATGGGTTAGAGGACGCGCATTGGCGGTTTACATCTTCATATTATTCGGGGGAATGGCTGGAGGCAGTCTTTTGTGGGGGGCCGTCGCCACATTTTTCGGCATCCCCCAGACCCTCGTCTTTTCGGCGATTGGCCTTATGGTTGGCTTGATTACCACTATGCGGTATCGATTATCCTCAGGGGAAGCTCGTGATTTCAGTCCTTCGATGCACTGGCCCGTGCCTCACCTGCCGGTGGAGCCTCAGCCCGAAGAAGGACCCGTCCTGATTACCGTTGAATATCACATCAACCCGTCGAAGTGGCAGGAGTTTGAGGGTGGTGCCATGCGAAGGTTGCGCCGTTCTCGCTTGCGCGGCGGCGCCATGCGGTGGCGGCTCTTTCTTGATGCGGCCGATCCCGGCCGCTATCTTGAAACCTTTCTTGTGGAATCCTGGCTTGAGCACCTGCGGCAGCATGAACGGGTGACGATGGCCGATCGTCAGATCGAAACAGAGGTGCGTGCCTATCACGTGGGCAAGGAACCCCCTGCAGTTACCCATTTCCTCGCCCGATCGCTTCCGAGGGAGCCATGAAAACTTCGGCCATTTGCAGCCTTATGGTCACTCTCCTGGTGTTCTCTCTCACCTATTCGCAGGCGGGCTGTTCCCGGTCCCTTCCTCCCGATCCTTTCGTGGAAACCCGGATGAAGCCCTCTTCTCATGATGAAGAAAAGGCGCGTCAACTGTTCCGCCTGGCCCAGAGGGAAAACGGTTGCCTCAAATGGGATGAATGCCTTGCCGGCAAAGCGTTCAAGCGGGCAAAAGAGTTGGTGAAAGAGGACACTTTCGCTCATATGGATCCCAAGACCGGCAAGAATCCCGCGTGGGACATGGTGAAGGAATGTCACTCTTTTCGGTATGCAGGAGAAAATCTGGCGAAAGGCGATGTATCGGCCGAAGCTTTGCATCGAGCATTGATGCAGAGCCCCACCCACCGGGCCAACCTGATCAGTTCAAAGTACCGATCTCTTGGCGTCGGGTGTTATGGCCAGGTGTGTGTGCAGCTGTTTGCGGGGTTTTGAGAGCCTCTTGCTCATCCATCTCCTATCCCGGGTAGACATTTCCGGTTTCGAGGATGCACCAACCCTTTGGGGTCTTCCCCAGGAGCAGATTGACCATCCAACCCTCCTTGCAGTGATCGCTGATTTCATCGGGAACTTGCACTTCAATCACCCCCGACAGGGTTGCGCCCGAGAGAATCAACGTGCCGGGTTTGACCTCTTCTATGGTGAAATAGTCATCCAATTCATCCGTCCAATGGCGGGGAGCGTAGTGTTGGGCAAAGTTGTAAAGCAGCCGCGCCAGTCGCTCTGCGGCAGGCAACTCTCTGGTGGCCTCGGACGCAATCCGGTCACCGTTCAGGGCTTCTTCCGTGCCAATGTAGCCGTTTTCATCCAACCATTTGACCAGCTTCCTCATCACTGTTCCTGCGGCCTGAAGGAGAGCTTCGGAAGCCATCACTTTTCGAATCATAAAATAATTCAAGAAATTGTATAAAGCCGGGGAAATTTTGTCGGGTCCAAATATGGTACAGAATTCAAGATTCTTCTGGAAATAAAGCCGCTCATAAAGAGTGACTTCGGATGACCGGTCCAAATCATGGTGGCCGTACCCGTTCAAGCAGTGTCGAAAAAGGTCTACGACTTCCTCGTAGCGATGAAAGGTCCTGGGTTTCAATCGTTTTTGCTGATCTTTCAGGAACCCTTCAAGCACATCCTCTATGCTTGGCCGAGCGACCGAGGGAAAGGGCAAGACCTTCTTGATGTCTCTTTTTTTGCTAACCAACCTTGATCTCCATATCAGCCGGAATCCCGACCTGAAAGTGGGGTCGGAATACTATCCTTTGTTGCTACAACTTCTTCCCACATTGGGGACAGTATTGAAACGTCGGGGTCAACGAATAGCCGCATTGAGAACACCTGGTTCGATCGAATCCCGTAGGTGGAGGTTCGACACCCCGATCAGGCGATGAGACCGCGCTGCATCGGTCACAGATCACCACCGGTTCCCCGCGCTTTACGAGAAAAAGCGGAATGAAAAACAGACTGAGGTAGTGGTCGATTCGCTTTAACCTGGCCTGAGCCAACCCGCAAGCCGGACACAGCCGCCGGGAATCGTCCAGAGTGATGGTTTTCGGTTGGACACCCCCGATGAAGAAAAACATTCATCTTCTCCCACATCATCCCTGACGGCCTTGCTTGTCGCTGCGCCGGGAAATCAAGTCTCCCGCTCAAAACCACAGCTTTCAAACGACCTTCCTGCCTTCTTCGCTCCTTCTTTATCACACTTTCGTCCGAAAGGCCATGCGGCAAAAAGGGACGCAAATGGCAGTTTCACCACCTCTCATCTATCAAAAGCTACGCAAGGGTTCTGTTCGGCGCTCATGCCGTTTCTGCCGATCAGTGGGTTCGTGCTCCCGGTAAGTTCTTTGAGAACCAGATCGAGGATACTCGCATTCTCATCGAAACCCATCAGCATGAGAAGGATTGCCGAGACCATCCGCGAGGTTCTGAAGGCGAGAGCGACTCAGCCGGTTTGAAATAGCATTCGGAGCGCTCAGGTCAGGTGAAGACAGCTGCCTTGGAAAACGCAAAATAAAATCCTCAAAAGTTCAGGATGCCAAAACCATATTGCCAACAAATGGTCGGCATCCTGCCTGATGCGGATTTGTTAAGGTACATTCACCTTTCGTCGCTGGGAAATTGTCTGGAAACCGTCGCAAATGACCTCGGATGAGCTTTCAAGCATTGGGGCGAATCTTCGGGCGCGGGAGAGTCAGAGCTGGTGTGTGACGTTTAATGCCCATGCCGATGGTGAATGTCAGGATAGTGCGGATGGTAATGCAGTTGCTCGCAGTGTACGTGCAGGTGACAGTGAGCCCCATGGGGACGGGTAGGTTCATTATGGTCATGCTCGTGATGTTCGTCATGCACATGGCCGTGATCGTGTACGAAGACAGTGTGCCGGTGCTCGTGTCCATGGCACTCGGTAAGGTGTAGCCATACTCCGATACCCATGAGGACAGCACCGGCAAGGAAATTGGGTGTGACTCCGTCGCCGAGAATCAGGATCGCAAGGAGAGCCCCGACAAAGGGAGCGAGTGAAAAGTATGCTACTGTTCTGGCGGTGCCCAGATGCCGTAGAGAGAGAACAAAAAACATCAGGCTGACACCATAGCCGAGAAGCCCTACCCAGGCAGAGGCCAGCAGGGTGAACAGGCCAGGAGCACCGGCACCGTTCACAAAAGCGATAGCTGTATTGACAGTGCCCGCAATGATTCCTTTGGCGGCGGCAATCTCAACTGGATCTCCCTCCGAAACCTTTCGCGTCAGATTGTTATCGATCCCCCAGGAAAGACAGGCGGCAATCACGGCAAGAGATCCCCAGGAGAGGAAGAAAGGCCCCTCGTTCGACCACGAGAGAACGGCGCACCCTGTGGTGATGGCTACCATACCGAGAATGATGCGCCGGTCGACGTTTTCCTTGAATACAAACCAGGCAAGCATCGCTGTGAAGACCCCCTCGAGGTTGAGGAGAAGTGATGCTGATGATGCCGAGGTCGCCTTGAGGCCGACCATGAGCAGAATGGGACCAACTATGCCTCCTGCCAGAATTGCTCCTCCAAACCATGGGAGATCGGCAACCTTGAGAGAGGCCTCCTTATTTATTCCCTTCCACAATCGTCCGCGAACCAGTCGCCAGAGAGCGAGTCCGCATCCCGAACCCAGATACAGAAGCCCAGCCAGCAGGATCGGATCGACTCTCTCAAGAAGGATTTTAGAGAAAGGGGTGCTCGTCCCAAAGAGCACTGCAGCCGCAATGGCCAGGGGAACTCCTGATCGCATGTGTTTGTGCAAAGCTATTGTGAGGCTGCGGGTCGGCATGCTGTCTCCTTAGAAATCGTATCCGGAAAGGCAAAAAGCTCGATGCCTTTCATGAAGCTAAAACCTGAGAAACCTATTTGCCATTACTCAAGAGGGGATTATATCTATTATCACAAAGTTGCTCATCATCATGCCAGGCTGCCGATTCACAAGCCGCTTGTCTTAGCCGGATATTTCCGGAGTTCAGGAAGTCACGTATCATTTCCTTTGTGCTCTAGCTTGCAAGCCTCTTAAGTCACGAATCACAGGGCTTGCCAAAAGGTTGAACCAGAATCTTGATGCAGATAAGATGCCAAATGAACTGTAATATGTTAACTGGCAACCGCCAAAGCGACTGAGCCCTGCGGATAATGAAACTCGGTCTTTTTGAGTCTGGCGGAGATTAACAATCATGGACATGGTGTCTATTTGTGGTGTCTGTCTCCATTTAACCTGGCCCGGCCGGAGAGACGAGTCCTTTATGCCGAAAGCAAGCCACCAGTTCGAAACTATTCCATGGTTTTGGATGAAACCAGGCTTTAGAATATTTCTGCTGCTGGGAATGTTCCTCGCTTTTGGGAGCCAGCACGCTTTGAGTCAGGAGAAATCTACGGCGGGTGCTATCATCATTCCAAGCATTGGACTTGAGCCCGTGGGTCGGGTGGAGCACCGGGACGGCAAGATCTTTGTGGAGGTGGAACCGGCTTATACCGAAGCCCTGGACGGCATTGAGGGTTTTTCGCGCATCTGGGTGATTTACTGGTTCCACGGCAACGACACCCCCCAAAAACGCCGGACGCTGAAGGTCCATCCCCGGAACATTCCGGCCAATCCCCTGACCGGCGTCTTTGCCACTCGCTCGCCGGACCGCCCCAATTTGCTGGGCCTGAGTGCCTGCCTCCTGGTGCGCCGGGATGGCAACCGTTTGGAGGTGGAGGGCCTGGATGCCTGGGATGGTTCGCCACTGCTGGATATCAAACCCTACCTGCCGCAATTTGATGCCTTCCCTCAGACCACCATCCCCACATGGGCTGCAGGGAAACCGCCGGAGTAGAAGAAATGCGCAAATTTTTCGCGACAAGGCGAAGGTAAATAGTGGTGCTTGCGGGCCAAAAAAAAACCCGACAGCCGGGGTACGTACAGCTGCCTTGGAAAGCCAAAAATCGGCGGTCAAAAACTTCAGTATTCCAATAGCATATCGTCACCAAACTGCCTTCCCCCAAAGAGGTTTCGGAGCTGTTAAGATATGCGCAATTTTCATGGTGCCAGATGATCAAGTTTCCATCGCAACGGTCAAGAGATGTCAGTTTGTTTAGACATTGAAATAGCTGGGCAGATGCTGTTGCTGACTCTGGCGTAAAATCACAAGTTGCGAAAGCGCCCCCAATGCACCGCACCTTGGTCTGTTCTTCTGGAGAATTGTGACGACGGCTGTCAGGTGGGAATAGCCTGTCATCATGGTCCATTGATACTCCGCATTGGAGACAGCCGCAGTGACTCGCACAGGAGCTATTTGCTCTCAAATCATGACCAAGACTCAACCACGTAACCCCTGCAAACAGGTGACCATGCCTGATCATATTTACAGCCCCTTAAAGCGGACATGCAGGGGCACATCTTGTTCTCGTACCATGCTTGAAATCGAAAAAATGTTATTGACCGCGCCCATATGGCATCATACCCTAAAACCTCTGAAATGCAATTTTCTGACACCTCTTATGCACCCCGGGTGATGTTGCATTTTCTACTACAACAGGATCGGGATGGATCACATCGAAAGCGGACGTTTATTCATTGTGACCTGCCCCCTGCAGGGGAAAACCTCCTGTGAAATTGATTAAGTCTGTAAATGGATCACCTGGAGATAATCCGATGCAAAGCAGATTTCTTGAAGAGTTCCGCTTCACAAAGCTGGGAACTTCGCTACGAACCATTCTGATCTATCCCTTCGTCATCCTCATTGTGATGGCGGTCATTTTGACCGGCTTTTTGTCATTACACAATAGCGGGAAAGCTGCTGAATATATGGCTTGGCAGTTGATGGGCGAGATTGTAGCCCGGATAGAAGACCGAGTATTAAGGTTTCTTGACAGGGGTCATTTAGTCAATGAGATCAATGCCAATACCATTGAATCGGGACAAATTGACTTGAATAACACGAGGGAGCAGGAGCTTCATTTCTGGCACCAAGTAAGATCTTTTGAGTATATAAGTTACTCTTATATTGGGCGTGCAGACGGAGGATTCTTCGGGGCCAGGAGACTTGCCGACGGGACACTACAAACCATAGCGACGGAGACTTTGACGGGCGGCAAAATACTATATTTCGATACGGACAATCAAGGTCTTCCGACAACAATAAGCAGTTCTCTTCCCTATTATGATCACAAGACCCGGCCCTGGTACAAGGCAGGTATCGAGGCCGGTAAACCGACATGGAGCCCTGTTTTTATAGATGCCGGCGGTGAAGGCCTTACCATTACGGCGGCAACCCCCCTGTACGACGCGTCCAAAACAATAAAAGGGGTCCTCGGTTGCTCCTTCATATTCTCCCATATCAATCAGTTTCTCCAAGGACTGAAAATCGGGGAGTCGGGAATAACGTTCATTCTTGAACGCTCCGGGATGCTCGTGGCGACCTCGACCAATGATGCCACATACACGGCTGACAAGAAACGTATTGCGTCTTCGGAGAGTGAGAATCCCAAGATCAACCAGACGATCAAATCTATATCAGAGCAGTCTGGAGACCTTAGTAAAATCGACCAGAAACAGCAAATGGCCATTCCCGTGGAGGGGGAAAGATATTTTGTCCAGTTGTCCCCCCTTACAGATCACCGTGGCATTGACTGGCTCATCGTGGTGGTTGTTCCCGAGAACGATTTCATGTCCCATATCAAAGCCGGTAATTTCAACACCGTCCTATTGAGCCTGCTTGCCCTCGGCGCGACGGTACTGGTCGGATTCACGATTGCTCGGCGCATTACCAAGCCGATTCTTGAACTCAATATTGCAGCAAGGTCTCTTGCGGACGGTGAGTGGTCTCAGGAGCTTAAGATTGACCGCCGGGATGAAGTCGGGGAACTGGCCAGGTCCTTTAATGTCATGGTGAAGAATCTTCAAGCTACAACGGTTTCCCGCGATCGTCACGCTGAGGAAATTGAGGAGCGAAAGAAGATTGAGTCAGAATTGCTGAAACTTGCTGCAGTCGTGGAGCACAGCAGTGAACTGGTTAATCTGGCTACCGTGGATGGCAAGATGATTTTCCTCAATGAGTCAGGTGGAATAATGCTCGGCATATCACCCCATGATGTTCAAAATTATAGCATTTTGGAAATTATTCCTGATGAGCTGAAATCCAAGTTTGAGAGAGAGGTCTTACCGGCGTTGTTGGAACAAAGTCGGTGGGAAGGTGAACTCCAGTATCGTAACCTTACAACAGGCACTTTAACTGATGTGCATGCAATGACCTTCACCATTCGCAATTCGGATGATGAACCGCTTTATCTGGCGAATGTTTCGCTTAACATCACAGAGCGCAAGCGCGCCGAGGAGGCGACACGCGAGAGCGAGCGCAAGTTCCACTCTGTTTTTGATGCAATGACTGAGCTCGTCGTGCTACATGAGTTGATCTGCGATTCCACGGGGTGGCCAATTGATTACCGCATCCTCGACTGTAATCCGGCATTCACACGCAGTACGGGGATTCCGGCAGAACGGGCTATTGGCGCCCTTGCTTCCCAGCTTTACGATACTGGCGAGCCGCCGTACCTCAAATTGTATGCTCAGGTAGCGCTAACGGAGCAACCGACGCAATTCGAGGTCTACTTCGCTGCGATGCAGAAATACTTCTCTATCTCGGTAGTCTCACCAGCACAAGGACGCTTCGCAACAGTGACCACAGACATCACCGAACGCAAGCAGGCTGAGGAGGATCGAAGCCGGTTGGAGGAGCGTTTGCAGCGTGCGGAGAAGATGGAAGCTCTTGGGATATTGGCGGGCGGGGTTGCCCATGATCTTAACAATGTACTGGGCATAGTGGTCGGTTACTCTGAGCTGCTTCTTGACGGTTTGGACGAGTCCGGTTCGGAAAGAACCAAAGCCATGGAGATCCTGAAGGGAGGCCAAAGGGCAGCAGCGATAATACAGGATCTCTTGACCCTGGCGAGGAGGGGTATTCCCAGCCAAAAGGTGTTGAATTTGAATAACGTCGTTAAGGAATGTCAACAGTCTGCTGAGTTTGCCCAACTGCTTTCCTACCAGCCCCTCATACAGATCAAGACCGATTTTGAGACGGATTTAATGAACCTCTCGGGTTCCTCTGTTCATCTGGCGAAATCACTCTTTAACCTTGTTTCTAACGCCGCTGAAGCTATGCCCAAAGGTGGCAACATTAGCATCAAAACGAGGAATCACTACCTGGATAAGGTTGTTTGGGGGTACGATGAAGTGAAAGAGGGAGACTATGTCGTTATGTCCGTATCAGATACGGGTGAAGGGATACCCTCTTCAGATCTAGAACATATTTGTGAGCCCTTTTACACGACAAAAGTGATGGGGAGGAGAAGTGGCACAGGATTGGGATTGGCGGTGGTGTGGGGCACGGTGAAGGATCATCGTGGTTATATCAACGTGGAGAGTGAGGAAGGGAGAGGAACCACCTTCACTCTTTATTTTCCGGTAACGAGAGAAGAGCTATCTCCAGAGGATGTTGCTGCCGCCGCTACTGAATATATGGGAAATGGGCAATCGATCCTGATCGTGGATGATGTCAAAGAGCAACGCGAGCTTGCTACCACGATGCTCAACAAGCTGAAGTATAGGGTATCGAGTGTTTCGAGCGGTGAAGAGGCTGTGGAATATGTAAAGAACTACCGGGCTGATCTCGTAGTCTTGGATATGATCATGGACCCTGGTATGGACGGCCTGGATACCTATTGGAAAATACTGGAAATTCATCCCAACCAAAAGGCGATCATCGTGAGCGGTTTTTCCGAGACGGAACGGGTGACCAAAGCCCAGGAGCTGGGTGCCGGTCCGTACGTCAAAAAGCCGTATGTGTTGGAGAAGCTGGGATTGGCCGTTAAGAAAGAACTTGACCGGCCAGCATAATCAGAAGCCTACCAAAACCAAGAACCCATGAAGCTTGCCGCATGAAACCATTTCTTCCCGCAGCGAGCAAAGGTGACGTTAACTGCCTTGTATCGCGCTGTTGGCATTGAAGTCCTTCGATTTCAGTTATCTCTCCTATGTTGACCAAGACTTCCGATCGTTTTTCTCGAAGATTCTATATCATATGTAGACCCGGTGCTGTAACCGGATGACCTCTGGGGGCGGGCCCGACAGCTCAACGAAGCGGCTGGAGCCCAGTTCCTGGCAACGCTTTCCGATTTCACCTCGGGAACCGCCAATCTCTGAGCCGTGGCCGGGAACATGACGGGTCCCATCTTCCAGGGGGCGCTCTGGCTGCCCAGTATCGTCAGGCTGTGGTCGTCTGGGAGGAGGCTAAACTGAAGCACGAACAGACGGTGCTCAGCACCCTGCAGGAAGTCTCCAACGCCCTCATTTCCGTTCAGGAGTACCGGGAGGTCCAGGTCCAGCAGGCGTGTTCGGTGAAGGCCTACGAAGAGGCGGTCGAGGTATCCCTCAAACGCTATGTCGCCGGTAAGGCGAGCTACTGCGAGGTGTTGCAGAACCAGCAGAACCTGTTCCAGGCCGAAACGGTCCTGGCCCAGACCGAACTAACCGGCTGGTGGTGGTACAGTTCTACAAGACGCTGGGCGGCGGCTGGACGGCATCGGAGGGTTTGCAGGCAAGTCCATAGTGCTCAGGCGTCTCAGATTTGAGAGTCTACCCCAAAGCTCATCTCCGTCGATGGATGATTCGGGGACAATATTGTTGAATCATGCTTCGAGTCAGGATCGCTAACGCATATATGTTGCCAGATGCGACGTGTAGGACATCCCTTTTTGGAAGGTTTCCCGGTAGCACGTTGTGGATACTGTCGAAGGTTATTGCCGGCTATTGTAAGCCATTATTATGCCGGCTCCAGCGGACGGCAGCCGGAACGGAACTGCCGCTCCAGCCAGAGAGATCCGGAGTTAAAGAGTCTGACTGTATCAACGCGCTCATTTGCCAGGTTTCCGGCTTGCGACTCTTACCAAAACAGGCCGGCTGAACGACGTTTCAGATGTTACTGAGAATGGGCAACCTTGATGGCAAGAGCTTTCAAACACACGCTGTAAGCTCCACCAGCGTCCCACCACGATTTCCCGTCTCCGATAAAGCTCCGCCCATAACAAGAGTTGGCTGAGGCTATGGATG
>JGI20214J51088_10001397_pt1 | contig 16498 bp, 13 predicted proteins | sample WetSurMetagenome_FD_51088 | JGI IMG/M metagenome (IMG submission 51088) | reverse complement strand
TCGCCCTCAAGTCCGTCTCGGACGCACGCTAACTCTGCAAAGGTTCACCATGTACCCCGTTTACGACGACGATGCCGCCCTGCTGTTGTCCCTCACCGTTGCGGCCAAGCGTCGCCCGGCCGCGCTGGACGAGATCATCACCGCGCTGGCCATGGCCCAGCACGGCGAGATTCCGGCCAAGTCCAAACTGGTGGACGCGTTTGCGCGCATGGGCGTTTGTGGCCTGATCGCCGAGGCAGAGGGTGGCTATACCCTCTCTGCCGAGGGGCAGGCGATGATGACTGGGCAGCGCGCCAAGGACGACAGCGCCACCCGGCTGGCCCACCTCAAGCAACAGCTCTCCAACTTTGATCCCAAGAACAAGCACCCAAGCATTCAGGTCACCCAGGAGCAGTTGCTGGCGGCGATTCAGAGCTACAGGGTGGCTCAACACAGCCACCGGGGCCCGAACATACAGACCGACAAGCCCAAGTCGAAGAACAGCTGGATTCCGACCAAGGATCTGGTGCAGGGCAAACAGCACCTGCCCTCCAAACGCCGCAAACCGTAAGTCTGCCAGAGAGACTAAAGTGGCCGGGCTCGAATAAAACGCCCTGCCACACTCGCGATCGTGGACCGACCATCATGGCACTCGGTTATGCCAAATAATTCATTGGCACAACATTGCGCCCCGCTCCTTCCCCCTTGCAGGGGGAAGGTTGGGATGGGGGAGGTGCAACGTTTCTACCCCCTCCCTAACCCTGATGGAACTACTAGCCATTCGACTAAGCCCGCAAGCGGGCAAGTCGCTGGTTATCCCCCTGCATGGGGGAGGGGAAGCCCTGTAGGTCGGGTTAGCGTAGCGTAACCCGACAGCATTGATAGGAGCAGCGGCAGCGTCGGGTTACGCTGCGCTAACCCGACCTACGGAGCTGCGCGCCGCTCGTTCCTTCGACAAGCTCAGGGCGAACGGAGTTGAAGAGCCCCGGTTCAAAGGCAATTCAAAGAGGACAGCATCGAAATACTTTTCCCAGAGCTATACATTTTGCACCGGGGGAATCTATCCGATTATTTCTGCAGGCACAGGAGTAGGCGCGTAACATGGTTGCATCTCTATGAGCCGAAAAAAATACCATGGGACTGAATCCGCACGCTGCCAACGAAGCATGCAATAAACCGTCCCTGGCCTGTCTGGCTTTTTCCCTTTTCATGCTGAGCGGTTGTGCCACATCAGGAAGACCGGATCCCGCCTACTATTACATCGAACAGGGCAAGCTTCCTCCTGTCGATGTCAGCCTGAACATACCGGGCTTGGGGCCCTGCACCGACAATCCGGACCGCACCCTGCGCCTGAATACCAGCCAGCCGGTCAACGTGCTGACACACGGCTGCTTTGGCTCATCCGGAGAATTCCGCGGACTGGCGCAGGTGCTTGCTTTCCAGGGACAGCAGACGGCCTGCTTCACCTACAATGACCGCGACGCGCTCGACAAGAGCGCCACGGCATTGCGCAATGCCGTCAACCGCCTGGCCGAACAGACACGCACGCCGCAAATCATTGTGATCGGCCACAGCCAGGGCGCACTGATTGCCCGCCGCTCCCTCACCGCCCTGCCCGTGGCGCCGCCCAGCCGGCAACCCGACCTGCGGCTGGTCACCATCTCTGGCCCGTTCAACGGCATTGCCTCTGCCGAAACCTGTGGCAGGAAATGGCTGAGCTGGGCCTCTATCGGCTTGCTGCCGGTGAGCTGCTATATCGTCACCGGCGCAAAGTGGATGGACATCACCTACTCTTCCGACTTCATCCGCGAACCCGGCACGTTGATTCCCGAGGTAGGTAGTTACCTGAAAATCGATACCGACGAAAGAGGGACATGCCGGCGTGAACAGGACGGCCGCTGCCTGGAAAGCGACGACGTATTCTCGCTGGCTGAGCAGCACAATCCCAAGGTGGAAAACGACTCGCGCGCACGACGGATCGAAGTTGGCGCCGGTCACGTGGAGATCGTCGGCGACAAGCGAGTGGCCCCACGCAAACTGATTTCCATCCTGCAGCAGCAGGGCGTGCTGCGTCCGACCACCTCCGACCGCACAGCGGAATTCAACCGGATGCTGGCCCGCGTGTACCGGGACGACTCACTGCTGCAGAGCGCAGAACTTCCGTGATCAGAAAAGCGATTTGGCGATACGGGATCAGCTTCGAAATACTTTCCGAGAAAAAGCCTCGCATCGCGGGGCTTTCTATTTGCTGACCTCAAGCCGCCTTGAGCATGAAGTCCACATGGATGGCATCGTAGGGAAAGACGATCATTCCATCGTCTGTTTTTGACAGCAGCCCGGCGTTAAGCAATGCGGTCACATCGCCATGAACCGCTTTGACGTCACGCTCCACACGCCGTGCCGCTTCGCGGATGGACATGGCTCCGGCGCCGGTCATTACGTTCAGCAGTTCCCAACGCTTGCCCGACAGCACCTTGAACAGCAATTCGGGCGATTCGAAGCTGACGCGCGGCGCGGAAGATTTGCCGCTCTTCCAGGTCCGGGTGAAATCGCCCAGCGTGTCGGCCAATGGCCGGATATCAATCGTTACTGTTTTCATCACGCCACCTTTTCACTTCCTCGAAAAAATCCGCCACGAGTTTGTCGACCGAGACGAATCGGTATTTCATTTCCTTGCCGCGCACATGCTTGTGATCGCCCTTGCCTGCTTCGTTGTCATAGCGCAGCACACATTCGCCCGCGACCACAAATGCCAGCCTGTATTTATAGCGATGCTTGCTGCCGGAAAGCGTCGGGCACCTCCCACAGCACCAGTTCGGCAAACGCCGTCTCTGCAAAAGAAACGCGGCGGTTAAATAATTCACGAGCCTTCATGTTGGTGACAATAACAACGGTTTAGCGTGTTGTCAAATAGTCCAACAGGAAGGCAGGCTTGCGGGGCTAAGCACTGTAGGTCGGGTTAGCGATTCAAGTAGAAGCTGCGCAACACTACCCTTTGAGTTCACGCAAGGTCGAACCGATCCAGGTTCATCACCTTGCCCCATGCCGCCACAAATTCGCGCACGAACGTCTGTTGCGAGTCGCTGCAGGCGTAGACTTCCGCGAGCGCCCTTAGCTGGGAGTTAGAACCGAAGACGAGATCGACGATGGTGCCCGTCCATTTGAGTTCGCCCGTCGCCCTGTCGCGTCCCTCCAGCACGCCTTCGGAGGTGGCGGATTTCTGCCATGTCGTTTTCATGTCGAGCAGGTTCACGAAGAAATCATTGCTCAGTATTTCGGGCCGCTTGGTGAACACGCCGTGTCTGGACTGGCCGACGTTCGCATTCAGCGCGCGCAGGCCGCCGATCAGGACTGTCATTTCGGGAGCAGTCAGCGTCAGCAGCTGCGCCTTGTCCAGCAGCAGTTCGGCCGCCGATGCTTCGAGTCCCTTGCGAACGTAGTTGCGGAAGCCATCTGCCATCGGTTCCAGTACGGCGAACGAGTGCACATCGGTCTGCTCCTGCGAGGCATCCATGCGCCCCGGCGCGAAAGGAACCTTCACGTCGTGGCCTGCCTTCTTCGCAGCGGCCTCGACGGCTGCACAGCCGCCCAGCACGATGAGGTCGGCAAGCGAAACTTTCTTGCCACCGGACTGGGCACTGTTGAACGCGGCCTGGATACCTTCCAGCGTCTTGAGCACCTTCGCCAGTTGGGCGGGCTGGTTGGCTTCCCAATCTTTTTGCGGTGCCAGGCGTATGCGCGCACCATTTGCGCCGCCGCGCTTGTCGGAGCCGCGGAACGTGGACGCCGATGCCCAGGCAGTTGAAACCAGTTCTGGGACAGACAGGCCCGAGGCCAATATCTTGCTCTTGAGAGCGGCGATGTCCTGCGCATCGATCAAGGCATGATCGACTGCAGGGATGGGGTCTTGCCAGAGGAGCGCTTCCGCGGGTACCTCCGCACCGAGATAGCGCGCACGCGGCCCCATGTCGCGGTGCGTCAGCTTGAACCATGCCCGAGCGAACGCGTCTGCGAACTGATCCGGGTTCTCGAAGAAACGCCGCGAGATCTTTTCGTAGGCAGGGTCGACCCGCAACGCGAGGTCGGTGGTGAGCATGGCCGGCGCGTGACGCTTGGTGGGGTCGTGGGCATCCGGGATCGTATCGGCGCCCACGCCACCCTTCGGCCGCCACTGGTGCGCACCGGCCGGGCTCTTCGTCAACTCCCATTCGTAGCCGAACAGGTTCCAGAAGAAGTTGTTGCTCCATTTCGTCGGCGTGCTGGTCCAGGTGACTTCCAGGCCGCTGGAGATCGTGTCGCCGCCTTTGCCTGTGCCAAAGCTGCTCTTCCAGCCCAAGCCTTGTTCCTCGATGCCGGCCGCTTCCGGCACAGGGCCCACCAGTGCCGCATCGCCTGCGCCGTGGGTCTTGCCGAAGGTGTGGCCGCCGGCGATGAGCGCGACCGTCTCTTCGTCGTCCATCGCCATGCGGGCGAAGGTCTCGCGGATATCCCGCGCGGCAGCGAGCGGATCCGGGTTGCCGTTCGGGCCTTCCGGGTTCACGTAGATCAGGCCCATCTGCACCGCGGCGAGCGGATTTTCCAGGTTGCGGTCGCCGCTGTAGCGCTCGTCGGCCAGCCACTTGCCCTCGGCTCCCCAGTAGATGTCTTCTTCCGGTTCCCAGATGTCCTCGCGCCCGCCGGCGAAACCGAAGGTCTTGAATCCCATCGATTCCAGCGCGACGTTGCCGGTGAGGATCATCAGGTCGGCCCAGGATATCTTGCGACCATATTTCTGTTTGATCGGCCACAGCAGCCTGCGCGCCTTGTCGAGGTTGACGTTGTCCGGCCAGCTGTTGAGGGGAGCGAAACGCTGGTTGCCTCTCCCCGCGCCGCCGCGACCGTCGCCGGTACGGTAGGTACCCGCGCTATGCCAGGCCATGCGCACGAACAAAGGGCCGTAATGGCCGAAGTCGGCCGGCCACCAGTCCTGCGAGTCGGTCATCAGCGCTTGCAGATCTTTCTTCACGGCCTTCAGGTCGAGGCTCTTGAACTCCTCGGCGTAGTTGAACTTCTCGCCCATGGGATCGGACAGCGGGGAGTGCTGGTGCAGCACGTTCACCTTCAGTTGATCGGGCCACCAGTCTGTGTTCGATCGGGATCCGGCGATCGCGCTTGTGCGGGCGTGGCCGGGGAATGGGCATTTGGATTCGGTTGACATGTTCATCTCCTTTGGTTGTTTGAGATAACTGCACGGCCAGCATACGGCGCGAATGCCGATAGAGCCAATTTATTATTGATATCTTGTCGATAAGTTAAATATATTGACTTGGATCGACTTCTTCATCGCGGAACAGCACTATGGTCATTGCAGGCCAGTGATGAAGTGTGATGCGTTGTGCGTCCGTTTCCGGCAAGGGCTACGACTGCTTCGGGATCGATTGAAGGGGCAGCTGCGGAATTGAAAAACCGAACCCGCCCTTTTTGAACTCTCGGTGGGCCTAATGCGGCACGTAGTATTTGACCGACTTGCGCGAGCCGGGCTTCTTCTTGTGAGTGACCACGCCTTTGATCGTCTCCGGACCTGCAATTGCAATATCCGGATAGGCAGGGTTGAGCGCATGCAGCCACCAGCCGCCCCGGTCATCGCGCTTGAGCTGGCGGAAGATGAATTCCCCGTCCGCCGATCCGATCACGAACAAGCCATCCGTTGCGGGCGCCCCCGTTTCGATGACCAGTATCTCGCCCTCGATGAACTCCGGCGCCATGGCGTCGCCCAGCACCATCAGTGCGACGATCTCGCTGCCGGAACAACTGCTGTCGGTCATGCCGTCTTCCTGTATGGCGGCGGCAACGACGGGGATGTTGATGGGTTTGCGCGTTTGCATGAGTAGAGTTCCCGAGTGGAATGGTTGGATGATAGCGCCAAATCGCGGCGGATGAACAGGTGCGCGCCGTTGGTCTGGCATGCGCCGTATTGCGCAAGACACGAAAGTTGAACTTTCACCGCGCGGAATGATAGATTGCAGGGAATGAACGCAATGCAACTTCGCCTCATATTGCATTCCGCATCTGCGCCACCTGTCATTGCATGAAGGACACAAATGGTAAACGGCAACAGTGAACACCGGCCCGGGCCGCTACTGAAATATTCGGCAACATTGCTCGTGGTTGCGCTGCTTGCTTACGCCGCCTTCCTGATCTCGCAGTCCTGGCGGGAAGCCAAATCCGGGCAGGCCCGCGAGGTGGCGACCATCGCCGCGCTGAGCGAAAACTCGATCGATATCTACTTCACCCAGCTGAAGATCGGCATGGAGAACTTGGGCGCGGATCTGGCCGCCACGCGCAACAAGCCTGATCTCGCCCGTGCATTTGCGCTGGTCAGCAGGTTTCAGGGTCTGCACACCGAACTGGACAATGTGATGCTGATCCGCAGCGACGGCCAGGTATTGTTGACCGGGACAACCCCCAACCAGCCGGGTCTGCCCACGCTTGCAGGTGACCCTGCATTCAAGAAGATTCGCGACGAGCTGCAGCAAGGTTCGCTCTTTGTCGTCAGCCGACCCGTGACGGGTCACATAGACAGGAGCTGGATCGTGTCTGCACGCTATGCCGTGACCGACCGGACGGGCAAGCTGGCCTACATCATCAGTGCCAACTTGCCGGTCGACATGATGCAACGCTACTGGATAGACTCGGTCACCCCCGGGATCACCGCGCTGGGTCTGGTACGCGATGACGGGTATCTGGTGAGCAGCTATCCCGAACCGGATGCCGATAGCCGGGACAAGATCTATGGCAATCCGGTCCAGGGTGAGATGGCCGAGTATCTGCGCGCAAACAGGCGCCTGCCGCAAGGGATGGCGGAGATACGGAACAGCGAGGGCAAGACGACGGGGTTGCTGGTGATGCGCCGCCTGCAGCACTATCCGCTCACGCTGTTTGTGGAGATGCCCGTGACCGAGATCAGGGCTGCATGGTGGCACGATATGCATGCGCCCTACTTCCTGATGGCGCTGGTGCTGGCATGCACATTCGCCTTTTACAGCCTGAGGCAACACCGCCGCGCATGGACCGTGGAAAAGCGCCGCGAGGAACTGCGGCGCCACTACGAACACGCCCTCCGCGAACGGAGTCCGAACGAGATCTTCATGTTCGATACCGACACATTGCAGATCACCTACGCAAACGATTATGCGCGGGAGAATCTCGGCTACACGCTGGAGCAATTGCAAAAAATGAACATACTTTCATTGCAGCCGGAATCGGGCATCGAATCTTTCGGGGCGATGCTCAATCAGTTGCACCGCGGCAAGCAGGAGTCGGTCACCTATCAGACGATCCAGGCACGCGAGAATGGAAGCACCTATCCGGTGGAGGTCACCCTGCAATTGATCACGGCGGAAGACGGTATTGGAAGATTCCTGGCCATCATCCATGACATCACCGCACTCAAACAGGCCGAGGAGAATATCCGGAAATTCAATGCACCCGTCGAACGGCGCGCCGGCAGGGAGCAGTGACAGATGAAAAGCGTATATGAAGCCTCCACCGGGCTGGACGCTCACATGATCCTGAACCTGCTTGAACAGCGCGGCATCTCGGGGCGTGTCTCGGGGGAATATTTGCAGGGCGGTATCGGCGAACTCTCGGCGATGGGCTTTGTGCGCGTGCTTGTTGCCGACGAGGATTGCGCCGAAGCCGAGCAGATAATCAGAGAATGGGAAGCGACACAACCACCCGAGGAAAAAGCCAGGCCGGAAACCAGCGCTTCGATCGCACTGCGGATATTCATCACGGGCGTCTTCGTGGGCGCGGTGGTCATGTATTGGCTGATGAAGGTGTTCGCCGACTGACTGGACCAGCGAACTTTTCGGGCTAGAACCTGTTGATCACGGATATCCCGACTTCAGTGACATTGCCGGTCATCCCGCCGCTCTCGGTATAGGTATCGAACCCGCCGCGTATGCCGATGCTTTTGGTCAGCTCATACTGAACCTTGCCTCCCACGACCAAACCGCTGGAACTCCCCGATTTTGCGCCAGCACCCGAGCTGTTGATCTTGTAGCTTGACGAGTGCACGCCAAGATTCCCGAGCAGGGACACATTGCTGCTCAGGCCATAGGTGTATTGCCCCACCGCACTGACGGAACTCAGGTCAAAAGTCCCGGTGGTTCCGGGATAGGTCGCAGTCAGCAGGCTGTCCGCATTGGCATTCCGGTAAAGCGAGTTATAAGCCAGCTCCACACCCCAGCCGGGATTGATCTTGTACCCCGCCAGCAAACCGAATGAAGATGAGTTATTGATGCCGGTGATCTTGCCTGTTTGTCCCACGCTTACGCCAAGTGAAAAGTTGGACAAAGGATATCCACTTGTCCTTCCTGATGCTTCATGTGGCGAGGTTGCACCCGCTTCGGCTTTGTCTTTTGCCTTGACCTCACGCTTGCTTGCGGCCGCTGCAGCGGATTGTGCCGGCGCCTTAGGGGCGTTTTTTGCAGTCGCTTTCTCATTCTGCTTTGCCGCTGCGTTTTGCATCACCTCGATAGCACGGGCATTCCCCTGTGCCGCTGATTTTGCGAACCAGTCATAAGCGCGCTTTTCATCTTTCTGGACGCCTTGCCCATTGAAATAGAAAGCGCCCACGTTGAATTGGGCCGTGGCATTACCCTGTTGGGCCAGGGCGAGGAATTTGGGAAATGCGGTGTTGTAATCCTTTTGGGCCAATGCCGTGTTTGCTTCCGTCAGAAGAGTCTTCTCGTCCCGGGGTGCTGCCTGTGCCTGCGCTTGGGCCGGTGCGGATGCCGGTTTGGACTGGATCTTGTTCAGCTCGTTCTTTGCACTCGCGTTGCCTTTGGCTGCCGCGTTTTGCAGAACTTTCAGCGCACCGGCATTGCCCTGTGCCGCAGACTTTCCGAACCATTCATAAGCCTGCTTTTCGTCTCGCTGAACGCCTTGTCCATTCAGATAGAAAGCGCCCAGGTTGAATTGGGCTGTTGCGTTTCCATGCTGCGCCAGGACAGTGAATTTGGGAAATGCGGTGTTGTAATCTTTTTGGGCCAGGGCGGCATTTGCTTCCTTTGCCAAAGAAATGTCGTCTGCTTGCGCAAAGCCGCTGACAAGGAATAGCGCCAGACATAGCGCAACTGGTATTTTCTCGATATATCCGAATTGCATGCGATGTGTATCTGACACGATGTCCCCTTTGAAGTTTATCGTGCGCAGCGGTTCGTCCCATTCGGCGAGCGCACTTAACTGACTTAAATCACTGTCACGAACCCGACACGCACAGTACGTACCCATCTACACGCTGTCAATAGATGCAACGGCATAGGCAAATGCCTAGTTTTCCCTGCGATCACTTTGATCGTCTCCTTCGCGGCGCAGCGTCGTTCCAGTATCCGCATGGCGAGACTGTTTTCGATCCGTCTGCGGATCGTGAGTTTCAGCCGGCGTGTGCCGCATACAGGACCGGGTGTTCTGGCCTTGTGCGCGGGTGCAGTCGTCGGGAAGTTGCAGTAACAACGGACACATGTTGGTTTGCGCTGTGAAAAAAAGAATGGGGGCCTGAAGCCCCCAAAGGTTATTTCGGTGGATTGTCGAAAGGTTGCGGACGTGGAGTGCTGTCGGATGACGGCGGCAAGAGAGGCAGCTTGAACGATGGCTGCTTGCCGGTCAGTGTTTTCAGAAAAGCGACCACCTTGCGGTTTTCATCGTCGGAAAATTGCTTGCCCAATTGAATGCGCGCCATGGTGTTGACCGCGTCCTTGAGTGTCGCGGCCTCGCCGTCATGGAAGTACGGATAGGTGAGTTCGACATTGCGCAGCGTCGGTACCTTGAAATAGAAACGGTCCGCATCGATGCCGGTTACTCCAAAGCGACCCTGCGCAGGGTTGGTCGTCTTGTAGGGTTCAACCACGCCCAGCTTCTGGTAGGAATTGCCGCCTACGGCAGGCCCATTGTGGCAGGCTGTACAGCCGCTGTCCTTGAACAGAGTGTAGCCATCGAGCTCTTCCTTGCTCAACGCCTTCTTGTCGCCCTTCAGCCATTTGTCGAAACGCGAGTCGGGAGTGACCAGCGTTTCTTCGAAGGCGGCGATGGCGCTGGTCACCTCGTCGATGTTGATCTTGTCGGAGCCGAAGGCGGTCTTGAATTCCGCAACGTAACCCGGAATGGACTGCAGGACACTGACAGCAAGCTCGTGAGTGAACGCCATTTCACCCGGATTGGCGATGGGACCGCCAGCCTGAGCCTTGAGGTCCGGCGCACGCCCATCCCAGAACTGCGCGAGACTCATGCTGGAGTTCAGCACCGTCGGCGAATTGATCGGTCCTTGATGCCAGTTATGCCCGACTGAAGTCTTGAGGTTATCGCTGCCTCCCATGGAAAGGTTGTGGCAGGAGTTGCAGGAAATGAAACCGGATTTCGACAAACGGGGGTCGAAGAAAAGTTGCTTGCCAAGTTCGACAAGCCGTACGTCCCTGGATTTTGCTGCAATGAGAGGCTGGATGGGTTCATTGCTGCCGGCCGCATATGACAGGCCGATATCGGCAAACAAGGCGCCCAATCCGATGGTAAGTGACACTATGCGAAGCTTGCTCATGTTATTTTCCTTTCATGGTTAGCGATAAGAAACATAAAGCAATCGTCGAAACTTCGGCGAGAGAGGTTGGCTGCTTTGAGTACAAACAACATTGCAAACAGTATATGCCCATGGATGCAAAAAGGTTATCGCCATTTCACAGGGAATAAAACTGCGGCATTGAGTGGCCAGAGTCGTGCGGTTTTCAGCAATCCGGTTCGCCAGTCTTTTAAGGCTCGCGCACAGGCATCTCCTTGATGCATCCCCGATCGGGGCTTGGGTTAAAATCCAGCAGGACTCCCCGTAATCATTTGCGAACTCACTTTGAATCCCGATTCTCACCCTCTTGTCCCGTTTCAATCATCCAATGCGAAACAGGTTTCTCCGATGCGTATCGCACAGCTGCGCCAACGCCTGCGTGATCTCGGTGCAAAGCCCTGCCACGAAGATCGCCTGCTGCGCGGCTGGAGCCAGGTCTGCTCTTACGACAGGAAGGCCAGCCCGGCCGAAACGTTCTTTCCGCTCGCGCTCCGCAACGAGTTGTCCGGCATCGAAGCGGAATTGGATGGGCTGGCGCGGCTGCACAGCGAACATCCCGCCGGAGAAGGTGTCGCACGGCTGCTGGTCGAACTGGCCGATGGCCAGATGGTGGAAAGCGTGCTTCTGCCGCGCGGCGGTCTGTGCATTTCGACGCAGGTGGGTTGTGCCGTTGGCTGTGTCTTCTGCATGAGCGGTCGCAACGGCCTGCTGCGGCAGCTCGGCAGCGCCGAGATCGTCGCCCAGGTGGTGCTCGCGCGCAAGCGCCGCGCGGTGAGCAAGGTGGTATTCATGGGCATGGGCGAACCGGCCCACAATCTCGACAACGTGCTGGAGGCGATCCAGCTTCTGGGCACGCAAGGAAATATCGGGCACAAGAATCTGGTCTTCTCGACGGTGGGCGACCTGCGCGTGTTCGAGCGCCTTCCGCAAGAAACGGTCAAACCCGCGCTGGCTCTTTCCCTGCACACCACCGATGCGGCACTGCGCATGAAATTGTTACCGCACGCGCCGCCTGTCGCAATCGAAGAGCTGGTGGAACGCGCCGAGGTGTATGCGCGCGCCACCGGCTATCCGGTTCAATACCAATGGACATTGATCGAGGGCATCAACGACAGCGATGACGAGGTGGAGAATATCGCCCGGCTCCTTTCCGGCAAATACGCCGTCATGAACTTCATTCCCTTCAATGAAGTCGACGGGCTCGACCATCGCCGCCCTTCCCCGGAACGGATCGTGGCGATGGAGCACACACTCAATCGGCAAGGAGTCTATTGCAGGGTGCGCGATTCGGCCGGACAAGAAGTCGAAGGCGCATGCGGACAGTTGCGGGCGCGGGCGGCGAAAGAATCACGGAACAGATCTATTGTTCGTACAGGCGAGCGATCAAGATCCAGTTGAGGATCCCTGCCGTGTACATGCGCGGCGGCACCAGCAAAGGTGTGTTCTTCCGGGCCGATGCACTTTCGGCCATCCGTCGGGTTTGCTATCGGTTGGCGCAAGTGCGGTATTTGAGAACGGCGAATGGACTGTCACCAGAGCGGTGATGAGCCGGAGCGCCAGACGGCTAATGGAAGGGTGGGTGCGGGTTCCCGGCTGAACTGAAAGATTTGCCGACTGTCATCGTCATTTCACATCCCCCGGCTCGACCACACGTATCACTTCCCCCTCGAACACTTCGTCATTGCCGGCCTTTGCCTCGCGCGCCACTTCGGGCCGGGAAAAATCGCGCATGTGCTTGCGCAGCTCACGCGTCTTCCACCACACATATGCCCAGACCATCGTGCCGATGATCGCGATAACCGCGAGCAACACTGCCGAAAACATCAATGCCAAAACAACCGTTGCCGCCGTCAGGACCAACGCCGCCAACTTGCGCAACGGGTTGCGGGAATTTGACGGCGAGTTCAATACGTATTTGATCTGCATTTTTGTTGATCCGGGAGTCTGCAATTAGAAAATAAAGCGGGATGCGCTTGCGCGCCCTGCAACTCGTCACACCGGTGAAGGCCGGAATCCAGCTATATAAATACACTGGATTCCGGCCTTCGCCAAAATGACGAATGGGGCGAGCGGCTTAACCCTTGTCGAACCTCATCACCCCGCCCTTGCAGTCCACCTGGATGGTGTCCTTGGCGACAAAGCGGCCTTCGAGTATCTGCTTGGCCAGCGGGTTCTCCAGTTGTGCCTGGATGGCCCGTTTCAGCGGACGCGCACCGTATATCGGGTCGAAGCCCGCGTTGGCGATCTCTGCCAGTGCGGCATCGCTGATGGTCAGCTTCATCTCCATCGCTGCCAAGCGTTTCTCCAGATACTGCAACTGGATGCGCGCGATGGACTTGATGTTCTTCTCGTCCAGCGCATGGAACACCACCACCTCGTCGATACGGTTGATAAATTCCGGGCGGAAGTAGGTCTTCACCTCGGACATGACCGCCAGCTTGATCACCTGATAATCGTCGCCGGACATCTGCTGGATCATCTGCGAACCCAGGTTGGAGGTCATCACGATCACGGTGTTCTTGAAGTCCACGGTGCGGCCCTGGCCGTCGGTCATGCGTCCATCGTCCAGCGCCTGCAGCAGCACGTTGAACACATCCGGATGCGCCTTCTCCACCTCGTCCAGCAGGATGACGCTGTACGGTTTGCGGCGCACGGCTTCGGTCAAGCCGCCGCCTTCTTCGTAACCGACATAGCCGGGCGGCGCACCGATCAGGCGGGCGACGGAATGCTTCTCCATGTACTCGCTCATGTCGATGCGGATCAGGTGATCCTCGGAGTCGAACATGAAACCGGCCAGCGCCTTGCACAGCTCGGTCTTGCCCACGCCGGTCGGGCCGAGGAACAGGAACGAACCGTAGGGGCGATTCGGATCGGACAGGCCGGAACGCGAACGGCGGATGGCATCGGACACGAGGCGCACCGCCTCGTCCTGGCCCACCACGCGCTCGTGCAATTTGTCTTCCATGTGCAGCAGCTTGTCGCGCTCGCCGGTCATCATCTTGCTCACGGGAATGCCGGTGGCACGGCTCACCACTTCCGCGATCTCTTCCGCACCGACCTGGGTGCGCAGCAACCGGTTCTTGCTCGCGCCGCCTTCGGCCTCGCGCTGTGCGGCTTCCTTCAATTTCGCTTCCAGTTGCGGCAGTTTGCCGTATTGGATCTCGGCCACTTTTTCCAGCTTGCCTTCGCGCTGCAACCTGACGATCTCCGCGCGTGCACTCTCGATCTCTTCCTTCACATTGGCCGCGCCCTGCGCTGCGCCCTTCTCCGCCTTCCATATCTCTTCAAGGTCGGCGTATTCGCGCTCCAGCAATTTGATTTCGCTCTCGATCAGGGCGAAACGTTTTTTCGAGCCTTCGTCCTTTTCCTTCTTCACTGCCTCGCGCTCGATCTTCAACTGGATCATGCGGCGTTCGAGCTTGTCCATCACTTCCGGTTTGGAATCGATCTCCATCTTCATGCGCGATGCGGCTTCATCGATGAGGTCGATGGCCTTGTCCGGCAGGAAACGGTCGGTGATATAGCGGTGCGACAATTCCGCCGCGGCAACAATCGCGGGGTCGGTGATCACCACACCGTGGTGCACTTCGTACTTCTCTTTCAAGCCGCGCAGGATGGCGATGGTCGATTCGACGGAAGGTTCGTCCACCAGCACCTTCTGGAAACGGCGTTCCAGTGCGGCATCTTTTTCAATGTACTTGCGATACTCGTCCAGCGTGGTCGCGCCGACGCAATGCAGCTCGCCGCGCGCCAGGGCGGGCTTGAGCATATTGCCCGCATCCATCGCGCCTTCTGCCTTGCCTGCGCCGACCATGGTGTGCAGTTCGTCGATGAACACGATGTTGTTGCCTTCGTCCTGCGCCAGCTCTTTCAGCACGCTTTTCAGGCGTTCCTCGAATTCGCCGCGATATTTCGCCCCGGCCAACAGGGCTGCCATATCGAGGCTCAATACTTTTTTGCCTTTGAGCGATTCCGGCACTTCGCCGTTGACGATGCGCTGCGCCAGGCCCTCGACGATGGCAGTCTTGCCCACACCGGGCTCGCCGATCAATACGGGGTTGTTCTTGGTGCGGCGCTGCAGCACCTGGATGGCGCGGCGTATCTCGTCGTCGCGGCCGATCACGGGATCGAGCTTGCCCTGCCGGGCACGATCGGTCAGGTCCAGACAGTATTTCTTCAACGACTCGCGTTGTCCTTCGGCCTCCTGCGAACCGACCGATTCGCCGCCGCGTACCGCGTTGATGGCGGTTTCCAGCGGTGCGCGCGTCACGCCATGCTGCTTGAGCAGGCGCCCGCATTCGCCTTTGTCGCCGGTGAGCGCCAGCAGGAACATTTCGCTTGCGATGAACTGGTCGCCTCGTTTCTGCGCTTCCTTGTCGGCGAGGTTGAACAGGTTGCCCAGATCTCGCCCGACCTGTACTTCGCCGCCGGTCCCTTCCACTTTTGGCAGGCGCGACACGGCATCGTTGAGCGCGGTTTTCAGCGCGTTGACGTTACCGCCCGCGCGGGCCAGCAGCGAACCCGCCCCGCTGTCGGCGTCGTTAAGCAAGGCCAGCAGCAGGTGCTGCGGCTCGATGAACTGGTTGTCGCCGCCGACGGCCAGGCTTTGGGCATCGGACAGGGCCTGTTGCAGCTTGGTGGTGAATTTATCAAAACGCATGGTGCACTCCTCAAAGGAATAACTGACTGCCACATAAGTGGGGCATGCCGGAACAATTTCAACCCCTCCGCTCCTTCCCTTATACTACGCCCTCATTCAAGGATATGTACCATGCCCCACACTCCTCTCGCACACACCATCCGCGCCAATGTCATCGCAGCCTTGACGGAAGACGGTTATGACAACGACCTCACGGCGCAACTGATCCCGGAACACATGCAGGCGCATGCCACCGTCATCACGCGCGAGGCAGCCGTGCTGTGCGGCACGCTGTGGTTCGAGGAGTGCTTCCTCACTCTCGACCCGGACTGCAAGATCGGTTGGAAAGCACAAGAAGGCGCCAATGTTGAGGCGAACCAGATCCTGTGCGAGATTCACGGCAATGCACGGGCGATGCTCACCGCCGAACGTCCGGCGCTGAATTTCCTGCAGACCCTTTCAGCCGTCGCCACGCTGACTCGACGCTACGTCGAAGCAGCAAGCGGCACGCAGGCCAGGATCATGGATACGCGCAAGACGCTGCCCGGTTTGCGGCTGGCACAGAAACACGCGGTGAGAGTGGGTGGCGGGCATAACCAGCGCATCGGTTTGTTCGACGGCGTGCTCATCAAGGAAAACCACATCGCGGCGGCCGGCGGTGTCGGTAAGGTGCTGGAGCATGCGTTCCAGATCATTCCGCCCGGCGTGCCGATCCAGATCGAGGTGGAAACATTGGCACAGCTGGATGAAGCATTGAACGCGGGGGCACGCCTTGTTTTGCTCGACAATTTCTCGATGGCTGACATGCGCCTCGCGGTGAACCACGCGGCAAAGCGTGCCGAGCTGGAAGCTTCCGGCGGCATCACGCTGGAGAACGTGCACCTGGTAGCAGAAACCGGGGTGGATCGCATTTCGATCGGCGCGCTGACCAAGGACGTTAAAGCGGTCGATCTGTCGATGCGGATTTCGCTCCCTTGATATTTTGTGACACCACACATACATTAGAATTTCCTAATCAACCGAGGTCATCATGAGCGACTCCAAACACATCGTCTGCCCGCATTGCGACGCAGTGAACCGCGTTCCTGCCGAAAAGCTCTCCGAACAACCCACTTGCGGCAAGTGCAAGCAGGCCTTGTTCACGGCACACCCGCTTGAGCTGACCGAGCAGAACTTCATGCTCCACATCTCGCGCAACGATATCCCGGTGCTTGTGGACTTCTGGGCGCCGTGGTGCGGCCCCTGCCGCATGATGGCGCCCGCCTATGAAAAGGCCGCACAACGCC
>JGI20214J51088_10001394_pt1 | contig 16509 bp, 20 predicted proteins | sample WetSurMetagenome_FD_51088 | JGI IMG/M metagenome (IMG submission 51088) | reverse complement strand
CGAGTACGAACCGACCTGGCGGGCGATGCAGACGTTCACCGCGCAGCGTACGCCCGACACGCCGGATGAAATCTGGCTGCTGGAACATCCGCCGGTCTTCACTCAGGGGCAGGCCGGCAAGCCGGAACATCTGATCGCGGCCACCGAAATTCCCGTCATCCCCATCGACCGCGGCGGCCAGATCACCTATCACGGGCCGGGGCAGGTCGTGGCCTATGTACTGGTCGATCTGCGGCGGCGCGGTTACGGCATTCGCGAACTGGTGACGCGCCTGGAGCAGGCGGTGATCGACCTGCTGGCGGTGCAGGGCGTGAAGGCCCAACGCTTGACCGGCGCACCGGGCGTGTATGTCGACGGCGCGAAAATCGCCGCGCTCGGCCTGCGCGTCAAACACGGCTGCACCTATCACGGACTGTCCGTGAACGTGGACATGGACCTGACTCCCTTTGCGGCCATCAATCCCTGCGGCTACGCCGGGATGCGGGTCACGCAATGCCGTGATCTGGGCGTGGGCGGGTCGTGTCAGGAGTTGGGACGAACCCTCACCCGGAACTTGCTGGACACGATTTATTGTTGACTGATTTAGTTGGTTATTAGTATCCTTGCGGCTTCCATAGGAGTGATTTATGAGCACCGATACGCTGCCGTCCGACCCCAAACTGCTGATGCGCTCGATCATCCAGCGGATCGCCACCGGGCCTGACCTGTCGAAGGACATCAGCCGCACCGAAGCGCATCTGGGCACCAAGGCCATCATCGACAACGTCATCGATCCGGTGCAAGTGGGCATTTACTTCATCGCCTTGCGCATGAAGCGCGAAACGATGGACGAAAACCGCGGGGTGCTCGACGCGGTGCTGGAAACCACGCAGCGCGTCACCGCCGGGGTCGACGAAGTGGTCGACATCGGCGACCCCTACGACGGCTACACTCGCTGCCTGCCGGCCGCGCCCTTCCTCGGTCCGCTGCTGGCCGAGTTCGGCGTGCATGTCGTTGCGCACGGCCTCGATAAGGTCGGCCCCAAATACGGGGTGACCGCGCGTCACGTACTGGAAGCCGCCGGCGTACCGGTGAATCTGTCGCCGGAGGACGCCGCGGCCCGCCTGAGCGACCCCGCGGTCGGCTGGACCTACATCGACCAGGCGCAGTCCAACCCCGGCATGCACCATCTCACGCCGCTGCGCGCACAGATCATCAAGCGTCAGGTGCTGACCACGGTGGAAGTGCTGTCCAAGCCCATCGCCGGACGGAAACAGACCCACTTCGTCACCGGCTACGTGCACAAGCCCTATCCGCCGGTGTACGCCGATCTCGCGCGCGAAGCCGGCTTCGACAGCGCCTGCATCGTGCGCGGCGTCGAGGGCGGGGTGATCCCGTCGTTGCGGCAGACCGGCAAGTATTTCCACTACCACGACCGTGGCGCCGAAACCGAAGCAACAATCGACCCGGTTGCCCTGGGAATCGACCAGCTGGTGCGCGCGGTGCCGCTGCCCGGCGCGGTCGCCGCCGAAGCGGGCGAGGACGAGATCGTCGCCGCCATCGATATCAAGGCCACGGCGCACGCCGCCGCCGAAGCCGGCATCCTGGCCTTGAAAGGCGACAAGGGCGCGACCTACGATTCGCTGGTGCTGGCCGGTTCCATCATCCTGCACCACGTCGGCAAGGCCGCCAGCGTGGCGGATGCAGCGGCACAGATCCGCGCGGTGCTCGATTCCGGCCGTGCCGTGGCGCGGGTGAAGTGATGGGCGAGTTTGTCGCCATCGCAGCCGCCGACGAACTCAAGCCGGCGCAGATGAAGCGTGTCGTCGTGAATGGAAAGCGGCTGCTGCTGTGCAATGCCGGCGGCATGCATTACGTCGTCGACGAAATGTGCAGCCACGAGGACTATTCGCTGTATCTCGGCTGCATCAAGGACGGCAGGATCAAGTGCTCGCTGCACGGCAGCTACTTCGACCTCAGCACCGGACAGCCGACCTGCGACCCCGCCGACGAGCCGATCCAGACCTATCCGGTGAAAGTCGAGGGCGGACAGGTGTGGGTGGAGGTTTAGGATTCAGGGGATGAGCGGCCGATGGCCGCGATGCTTTTTCCTGACCCCTGACCCCTACTTCCTGAGCAATTCGCGGATCGCCTGAATGATTTCGGGGTGATCGAACTCGCGCCCGCCGATGGCGCTGGCGACGATGCGACCCTGCCGATCGACCAGAAAGGTTGTCGGCAGCCCCGCCACTTTCCAAATCTGCATGACACGGCTGCGGGTGTCGAGCAGGATGGGCAGGGTCGGCGTGGTGTCGAACTGGCTGGTGAAGGTGGTGATGGTGTCGGGATCCTCGCCGACGTCGACCGCCAGCACGGCAAAGGCTTCGCCGGAAAGCGCCTGGGTGAGGCGCTCCATCGACGGCATTTCGCGGCGGCACGGCGGACACCAGGTGGCCCAGAAATTGATCAGCACGACCTTGCCCCTGAGTTGCGCAAGATCGTGCAGCCGACCGTCCAGGTCTTTCAATTTGAGCGCCGGGGCAGGTCTGGGCGCCTGCTTCGTCAGGCTGTGCGACAGGGGCGGCAGGTCGGCCGCGGCGGGACGGCNCGNCACGCCAGGTGGCCCAGAAATTGATCAGCACGACCTTGCCCCTGAGTTGCGCAAGATCGTGCTGCCGACCGTCCAGGTCTTTCAATTTGAGCGCCGGGGCTGGTCTGGGCGCCTGCTTCGTCAGGCTGTGCGACAGGGGCGGCAGGTCGGCCGCGGCGGGACGGCCCGCCACGCCGAGCAGCAGGAGGACGGCGCATGCCAGGGCGGCGATCGGATTACGGCTTGTCATCTGCACATTTCACCTGTTCGAGGGTTCCTGAAAACGTTTTGCCGCCGGCTTGCCAGACGAAGCGCAAGTCGAACTGCCCACCGCGCGGCACGCTGTAGGTCGTCATGCCCTGGTTCCAGTCGCCCGGTGCAAAGGTCTGTGTGGCGGGAAATTGCGCCCAGTTGAACGCGATGCGTGCGGCTTCGGCGACGCCGTGCTGCTTCCAGAGCCGCTCCCACGCGGATTTGCTGCGGATGGCGCGCGGCGGCTGGCCTGCCGAAACATAGCGCCAGTCGGCCAGGCGGTGCTGGATCGGCACCTCGCCGATGTTGCGCACCACGGTCATGAACACGCATTCGGCGGCGTAGCGTTCCGCCGCCTGGGCGGAAAACCCGCGTGCCTGATAAAAGGCACGCGCCTGGTCCGGGCTGATCTGGGTCAGCCGCACTTGTACATCGCCGGTTTCGTTTTGCCAGGTGGCCAGTCCGGTTTCCGCATCCAGGCTGGTGTCGGTGCCGGCATTGGCGGCCGCACCCCACACAGCCAGCAGGGTCAGGAAGGGTAATCGCATAGGCTAAAATCCGGTTTTGACGTTGTTCGAGCAGATTATGGCAGACCCACTCCAGCACAAAGGTGCGGCCAAGACATCCCGCATTCCGATCAAGATCGTGCCGCAGGAACGCATGCGTCTGCCGCCGTGGATCCGCGCCAAGTCGCCCAGCCTGCCCAACGTCGGGCGGCTGAAGGGCATCCTGCGCGAGGCGAAACTGCACACCGTGTGCGAGGAGGCCTCGTGCCCCAACNTGGGTGAATGCTTCGGCCACGGCACCGCCACCTTCATGATCCTCGGCGACCTGTGCACGCGGCGCTGCCCGTTCTGCGATGTCGGCCACGGCACGCCGCTGCCGCCGGACGTGGACGAGCCGCGCCATCTGGCCGAAACCATCGCGCTGATGGCGCTGAAATACGTGGTGATCACCAGCGTCGACCGCGACGATCTGCGCGACGGCGGCGCCGGGCATTTCGCGCAGTGCATCGCGGCGGTGCGCGCAAGCTCGCCGGCCACGCGGATCGAAATCCTGACCCCGGATTTTCGCGGGCGGCTCGACGTGGCGCTGGACAAACTGAGCACATCACCGCCCGACGTCATGAACCACAATCTGGAAACCGTGCCGCGGCTTTACAAGGCAGCGCGACCTGGGGCCGACTACGCGCATTCCCTGAAGCTGCTGCAGGATTTCAAGGCACGCCATCCCGGTATTCCGACCAAGTCCGGCCTGATGCTGGGCCTGGGCGAGGAGGACGACGAGATCCTGCAGGTGATGCGCGACCTGCGCACGCACGGTGTCGACATGCTGACGCTCGGCCAGTATCTGCAGCCTTCGCAGCATCACCTGCCGGTGCTGCGCTTCGTCACCCCGGAACGTTTCGCCCAGTTCGAGCACGAAGCGCGGGCGATGGGCTTCAAACACGCCGCCTGCGGGCCGATGGTGCGTTCCAGCTATCACGCCGACCAGCAGGCCGCCGGCGTTTGATTCCGACCCCAAATCAACACTGACTTTGTCGGCTTCGCCTTGCCGTATTGCGCATACTGTCTGCGGCTCGCCTTTGCTTCAGTGTCGATTTGGGAACGGAATCATTATTTGAGCAGCCGCCGCCGCGTCAGCGCCAGCGCGATGACGTAGCCCAGGCTGCCGTAGATCAGCAGCGCGACGACATGCAGCGTGATGTTGTCGGGCATGCTGCCGACAACCAGTGGGCGCGCCAGATCGATGGCGTGGGTGAGCGGCAGCCACGCCGAGACGCCTTGCACGACCGCAGGCAGTTGCGACACGGGGAAGAACACGCCGCACAGCAACACCATCGGCGTGATCACCAGGGTGAAGTAGTAGAGGAAAAAGTCATAGCTGGGCGATACCGCATTCATCACCAGGCCCATGCCGCCGAAGCAGAAGCCCACCAGCGCGACTACCGGGATGATCCATAGCGTCATCCAGAAATGGCCATAGAGGCCCAGCCCCCAGATCACCGCCAGGATCGCCAGCCCGGACAGCAGGCTCTTCGACACCGCCCAGGTCAGTTCGCCCAGCATCACGTCGTCCAGCGTCATCGGCGCATTGAGAATGGCGTCCCAGGTACGCTGCACATGCATGCGCGAGAAGCTCGAATACAGCACTTCGAAGGTGGCGGCGTTCATCGTGCTGTAGGCGACCGTGCCTGCGGCGAGGAAAGTGAGGTAGGGCATGCCCCCCACGTCCGGCAGCAGGCTGCCGAGGCCATAGCCGAGGCCCAGCATGTACAGCATCGGGTCGGCGAGGTTGCCGAGAATGGCCGGTATGGCGAGCTTTTTCCACACCAGGTAATTGCGCTGCCACACCGGTATGAAGCGCCACGACAGGCGGGGGAGACGGAGCAGGCTAGTCACGGAGATCCCGCCCGGTGAGTTTGAGGAACACATCTTCGAGGTTGGACGGCCGGTGCAGGTAGCGCAGGGTCGGCGCGTGTTTCAAGGAGTCGATGATGGCGTCGGCGTCGCTGGTATAGCAGAACAGAGTTTCGCCGACATTTTCGAAGCGTTGGCACAGGCTGGACGCGTGGCTGCCCGTCCAGTCGGCCAGTCCTTCACCGAAGACTTCGACCACGGCTGGTTCGATATGCGATTCGATCAGCGCACGCGGCGCCCCTTCAGCGACGAGACGGCCATGGTCGAGGATGGCGAGACGGTCGGCAAGCCGCTCGGCCTCGTCCATGAAATGCGTGGTCAGCACGATGGTTTTGCCGTCCGCAAGCAGGCGCCGCAGCCCCTGCCAGATGAGGTGACGCGCCTGCGGATCGAGTCCGGTGGTCGGTTCGTCGAGAAAAAGGATATCGGGGTCGTGCACCAGCGCGCGCGCCAGCGTGAGTCGCCGTTTCATGCCGCCCGACAACTGCGCGATCTGCGCATCGGCTTTGTTTGCCAGTCCGGCAAATTCCAGCAGCATTGGGACGCGTGCGACGATGGCAGATTTCTCCATGCCGAAATAGCGGCCATAGGCGAGCAGGTTTTCGCATACGCTGAAATCCGGATCGAGGTTGTCCATCTGCGGCACCACGCCGATTTTCATCCTGGCCTCGCGCGCATGTTTCGGCACCTCGATGCCGGCCAGCTCGATGCTGCCGCTGTCGGGCTCGATCAGCCCCAGCAAGAGTCGTAGCGTGGTGGTCTTGCCGGCGCCGTTGGGCCCCAGCAGACCGAAACATTCGCCAGGCCGGACGTTCAGGTCGAGGTCGCGCACGACCTCGGTGTCGCCATACTTTTTCGTGAGTCCGCGTACCCTCAGCACGGGCAGGCCTCCATGAATGCCTGCTTCAGTTCCTTGAGCTTGCCGTGGAAGAAATGTCCGGCCTCGGGAATGATTTTCTGGGTGAGCTGCTGCTGCTCCGCCCAGAGTTGTATGGCAGCAGGCGGAATCAGTTCGTCGGCGTCGCCAAAGATCACCACGGTGTCGGGCGGCACTGGATCGAACTCGTACATGGTGACCGCCGGTGCGACCAGGATCAGGCGCTTGGCGTGGAGTTGCTGGCGCAGCCGGTGCTGCACGAAGGCGCCGAACGAGAAACCCGCCAACGCCCAGGGCAGGCCGGGGTAGCTGGCTTCGACGAAGCGGGCGACCGCCAGCAAATCATCGGTTTCGCCAACGCCGGCATCGAATGCGCCATCGCTCATGCCGACGCCACGAAAGTTGGGACGCACGCTGACCCAGCCGGCCTCGTTGGCGGCCTTGGCGAGCGTGGTCACGACCTTGTTGTCCAGGCTGCCGCCGTGCAGCGGATGCGGATGCGCGACCAGCAGCAGGCCACGGCGCTCAGTCTCGGGGTCGTCGATCACGGTTTCCAGCTTGCCTGCGGGCACCGGAATGCGCAGTTTGTAGCGTTTCACTCAGGCGGGCTTCACTTCAGCTGCAGGCGTTCGACGGTGCGCCCCTGTTTGAGGTGAACCTCGAAGATTTCGTCGATGTCCGCTTCGTCGACGTAGGTGTACCAGACGCCCTCCGGATACACGACCAGCAACGGGCCTTCGTCGCAGCGGTCGAGACAGCCGGCGCTGTTGATGCGGCATTTGCCTTCGCCGTTGAGGTCGGCATGCTTGATCTTCTTTTTCAGGTAATCGCGCATCTGCTGGCCGCCTGCGGCGCCGCAGCATTTGGCGCCGTCGTCGCGCTGGTTGGTGCAAAAAAACACGTGGTGCTTGTAATAGGAGTCAGTCATCTGAAAAATCCAAATATTTATTCGCGTTGCCGTGCGCTTTGTCGACCGGNTACTTGCGNGCATTGATCGCCAGCTTGTCGGCGGCGGCATCGAGCAGATCGATGCCAAGCACGTCGGCCAGCCGGGTCAGGTATATCAGCACATCGGCGATTTCCTGACGCACTGCCTCGTGCTGTTCCGCGCTCAACTGCAGGCTTTGTTCTGCCGTTAACCACTGGAAGGGTTCGAGCAGCTCGGCGGCTTCCACGCTCAGCGCCATCACCAGATTCTTGGGGGTGTGGTAGCGTTCCCATTCTCGCGCCTGAGCGAAATCGCGTATACGCTGGCGTAAGGTGTCAAGACTGTCGATATCATGAATGTTCATCGGCGGCATGATACCGCGGCATGCGACGGGCTTACGACATCCCTGTCAAACGGTCGTCGGTCGGGACGTGGACGCGGGCATCGAAACCTTGGCGATCAAGGCTTCGACGGATTTGGATCGCTGGCCTGCCGCTTGCTTGCAGTCTCTGGTGATGAGACATGATTATGATCCGCTCTGGCATAATGCCAGCGGATCAATTGTATATAAGGGAGGATGGACATGTTTACGATCAATAAGCACATCGCACGTGCCAGCGTGGTGTTGGCGGTTGCCGCCATAACAGGTTGTTCCAGCACGCCGACCTACCCCCCCGCGCCCATAAAAGCGTCCCCCCCCGTGCCCGTGGAAGCGCGGATAAGTGGCTGGAATTACCTGCTTGGCCCGGGCGATGCGGTCAACGTGTTCGTCTGGCGCAACCCCGAGGTTTCCGGAAGTTTCCCGATACGGCCCGATGGCAAGATGACCATGAACCTGGTCGAAGATATGCAAGCGTCCGGCAAGACTCCGACCCAGCTTGCACGTGACATTGAAAAGGCGCTGTCCAAGTACATTCAGGAACCCATTGCTACCGTCATCGTGAGCGGCGGCATTGGTCCCTATAACCAGCAAATCCGGGTGTTGGGCGAAGCCAGCACGCCGAAGGCGATGGGCTATCGCGAAGGCATGAGCCTGGTTGATGTGATGATCGATGTAGGCGGGCTGACCGATTTCGCCGATGGCAACAAGGCTTACATCTCGCGAATCATCAAGGAAGATGGCGAGCGGGCCCAACTGGGGGTGAGACTCGAGGATTTGATCCGGAACGGCGATAGCACAGCCAACGTGGAAATTCGTCCGGGTGATGTGCTGGTCATTCCTGAAAGCTTTTTTTGATCTTCTCAGCGCCGCCCATGGGCGGTGCGTTTGTTTGATGGGGTAGATATTCCGCATGGATCAAGTGCTGCAACAAATTCTGGGGTACGCCAAGGCAGCCTGGCAGCGGCGCTGGTGGGGTGTGGCGGCGGCATGGCTGGTGTGCATTGTCGGCTGGACCTGGGTGATGTTGATCCCCGATCGCTATGAGGCAGCGGCACGCGTCTATGTGGATACGCAAACCCTGTTGAAACCGCTGCTGTCCGGTTTGGCGGTGGAGCCCAATGTGGAGCAGCAGATCAAGTTGATGACGCGCCAGCTGGTCAGCCGTCCGACGCTGGAAAAGGTTGCGCGCATGACCGACCTCGATGTGAAGGCGAAAACGCCCGAGCAGACCGAGAAAATGCTGAATGATCTGGCGGAGAAAATTTCGATTGCCGACGCCGGGCGCGAAAACCTTTACACCATCAGCTATCAGGATGCGAGCGGCGATCTGGCCAAAAAGGTGGTGCAGTCGCTGCTGACCATTTTTGTGGAAACCAGCCTGGGCAAGACCCGCCAGGATATTTCGAGCTCGCAGCGATTTATCGAAGAGCAGCTGCAGCAATATCAGCAGAAGCTCACCGACGCCGAAAACGCGCTCAAGGAATTCAAGCAGAAGCACATCGGCATGATGCCGGGGCAGGGCGGCGACTACTACGCCAAGCTGGCCGAGGTCAGCGCCCAGCTGCGGCAGGCCCAGCTCGACCAGCAGGAAGCAACCAACCGCCGCAATCAGCTCAAACGTCAGCTTGAAGATGAGTCGCCCGAACTTAACGCCGCCGCTGCGGTGGTCTCCACCAACAGCGAGATCGATGGCCGTATCCAGGCGCTGCAACAGCAGATGGATCAACTGCGGTTGAGGTATACCGACCAGCACCCCGACGTCCAGTCGACCAAGCGTTTGATCCAGAAGCTGGAAGAACAGAAGAAAGCTGAACTGGCTCAACGCAAGGCCGATCCGGCGGGCTCCAAGATCCAGAACCCGGTCTATCAGCAACTCACCATTGCCATCGCCGAGGCGGATGCAACCGTCTCCTCGCTGAGTGCGCGTGTGGCCGAATATCAACGTCGCTTTGGCGAACTGCGCAATGCGTCCAACATGATTCCGCAGGTGGAGCAGGAATTCACCCAGCTGACGCGCGACTACGACGTCTATCGCCAGAACTACGATGCCCTGCTGAAGCGCCGCGAGTCGGTGACCATGTCGGGCGAGGTCGAAAGCAAGACCGACACCGTCGATTTCCGCGTGATCGATCCGCCTTTCGTGCCGAGCCAGCCGGCGTGGCCGAACCGTCCGCTGCTGCTGTCGCTGGTTACCTGGGTGGCCTGGTTGCGGGCATCGCCGTGTCCTTCCTGCTGAGCCAGCTGCGCCGCACCGTGACCGATCGCCGTGTCCTGCGCGAACTGACCGGGCTGCCTTTGCTGGGGGCGGTGGCACGGGTGGAGACCGATGAATCCCGCCGCCGCAAGCGCAAGGGCCTGCTGACCTACCTGGCGGCGTTGGGCAGCCTGATTGCGGCCTATGGCGCGGTCATGATCGTGCAACTGGTCATGTCGCGAGCGGGCTAGGAGAAACCATGAGCATTATTGAAAAAGCGGCAGGCAGAATCGGCGCAGGCGCGCCGCGCCCGGCCCCTGCGGGCGGCAACCCTGATCATCCGGAAGGCGGCAGCCTGATCGAGAGCGCGCTCAACAAGCAGCGCAGCAGCCACTCCACACCCTTTGTCGCCACCCCGGTGGAACCGATATTCAATGTTCCGGATGCACCGGCACTGGAGGGCAACAGCCAGGTGCAATCGATCAATCTGGCGCGCCTGCATCGCATGGGGGTGGTGGCGCCGGATGCCGAAAAAAGCCAGATTGCCGAAGAATTCCGCATCATCAAGCGTCCGCTGATTGCCAATGCATTCGGCAGGGCACCGCCCGGGTCAAGAACGGCAATCTCATCATGGTGACCAGTTCCTTGCCGGGTGAAGGCAAGAGTTTCTGTGCCATCAACCTCGCGATTTCGATGGCGATGGAAATGGATCGCACCGTGCTGCTGATCGATGCTGACGTGGCCAAGCCGCGCGTGCCCGAGTACCTCGGCATCCATGCCGACAAGGGTTTGCTCGACGTGCTGCAGGACAAGGACCTCAAGCTGTCCGATGTGCTGATCCGGACCGATATCGCCAAACTGACCGTGTTGCCCGCCGGCCGTACCTACAAGCGTGCAACGGAATTGTTGGCGAGCGCCGCCATGACCCGCCTGATCGAGGATATCGGGAATCGTTACCCAGACCGTATAATCCTGTTCGATTCCCCGCCGCTGCTGGCAACCAGCGAATCGAGCGTGCTGGCGACCCATATGGGGCAGATCGTCATGGTGGTGGAGGCCGAAAGAACCTCGCAGGAAGCCGTGCGGGAAGCCCTCAGCCACATCCAGTCCTGTGAGGTGGTGGGCATGTTGTTGAACAAGACCACCCCGACCCCGGGTGCAGATTATTACTATGGTTACTATGGAAGTTACGGCAAATAAGCTCCGCCCACGCAGCGCGAAACCGACGCCGCTCAGACAAGCTCCTCTCGCAGGAGCTTTTTCTGTTTTCATGGCTTTGGCATTCGGACCGGATGCGCACGCCCTCGACTGGGATTTCCAGCCGTATGTGAGCGGGTCGGTTATCTACACCGACAATGAAAATCAATCCGAAAACGACCCGAAAGATGCGCTGATTCTTACCGCGACCCCGGGCTTCAGCCTGGTTTCGAAAGGCTCCCGCCGGGTCCGGGCCGGCATGAACTATGGCGTGACAGGCGTCGCCCGTTTTGGCGACAATCTGGACAACGAGATCTATCAGAACCTGAACGCACTCGGCAACGCCGAATTGATGGAGGATTTCCTCTTCATCGACGCCACCGCGAGCATTTCGCAGCAACTGATTTCGCTTAGCGGTTCCCAGACCGATACCGCAATCAACAGCAGCAACCGCACGACGACCAGTACCTATACGATCAGTCCCTACGTCCAGAAGCGCTTTGGCAATTTTGCCAGGGCAATGGCGCGCTTTACCCAGGAAGGCGCCATTTTTGACAGTAGCGAATTCAATAACATCAACTCGAGCGTATTCACTGCGGACCTCACCAATGGCACCCAGTTCAACGATCTATCCTGGGGGCTGAATTACTATTGGCGGGACGCGGTTGTGCAGAACAGCGAGAATGCCAAGTTCGAGAGTTATGGNGCCAATCTGGGCTATGAAGTGACGCGTCGTATCCGCTTNTTGGGCAGTGTGGGTTACGACAGCAACGACTACACAGCCACCCCCGGCACCGCGATCAGCGGCAGCTACTGGACCGCAGGGCTTGGCTGGGCGCCCAATAACCGCACCAATCTCGAGGCATCCTTTGGTGAGAGCTATTTCGGCCGCACCTACGATTTAAGTTTCAATTACCGCACCCATTATTCGGTCTGGACCGCGAGCTACAANGATGGGGTAAGCGATATTTCCCAGCAGTTGCTCAATACACAGCCGCTGTATGTCTGGAGTTGTGACGGCGGGCTGTTTTATGGCGATGGTGTGCTGCCGCCTCCCGGTCAAACGAACTGCGTTCTGCAGGGGGCTGCGCCGATCGGCTCGGTGCCGATCGGCCTGCAAAACGGAATTTACCTCAGCAAAGCCTTGTTGGGCGCCGTGGCCTGGTCCAAGGGTAAAACCAGCCTGGGGTTGAACGTGTTCGATACGCGCAGGCAATACCAGCAGATTGCGGGGCTGCCCGAGGACGAAACCCGGGGCATCAATCTTTCCTATGGTTATACCCTGCAGCCACATACCACCTTGAATGCCGGTCTGTATTACTCCAATTACCATTCCCCCGCGGGTCTGAACTCGGTTGTGGCCGAGGACACCGATTACTATATGGGCAGTCTGGGCGTCAGCCATCAGTTCGGTGCCGATCTGTCGGGTGTGTTGATCCTTCGTCACCAGCGGCATGATTCGAACCTACCCAACAACAGCTATGACGAAAACAGCATTACGGCCTCTGCTTCATTGACCTTCTGATTGCCTCCCGGGCGTGGCATGGCCATTGCTTCATCAGTAGGCAAGCTGACCTGCATCAGCACCCATACAACGGAAACCGCATGTACGAAGACTATTACCGCTTTAGTGCCAAGCCGTTTCAGCTCAATCCCGACCCGCGATTTTTCTTCGGATCCAAGGGCCACAAGCGGGCGATGGCCTACCTCGACTATGGCCTGTCGCTGGGTGAGGGCTTCATCGTCATTACCGGTGAAGTCGGCGCCGGCAAGACCACGCTGGTGCGCAATCTCTTCCGCCAGCTCGAAGCCCACAACCTGGTTGCCGCGCAACTGGTATCGACCCAGCTGGATGCCGAAGACACGCTGCGCAGCGTCGCCGCTTCGTTCGGGCTCGAACATGAGGGTCTGCCCAAATCCTCCCTGCTGAAAAACCTGGAAGATTTTCTGGCGGCCGCCACTCGCCAGGGCAAGCGTGCGCTGCTGGTGGTGGACGAGGCGCAAAACCTGACGCCGCGCGCGGTGGAAGAGTTGCGCATGCTGTCGAATTTCCAGAACAACGACCGTTCCCTGATCCAGACCTTCCTGCTGGGGCAGCCCGAATTTCGCGGCATCCTGCAGAGCCCCGACATGCAGCAGCTGCGTCAGCGCGTGGTGGCCTCGTATCATCTGGGGCCGCTGGATATGGATGAAACGCGCGGCTACATCGAGCACCGGCTGCGGACCGTCGGCTGGCAGGGCACGCCGGGCTTCGATGACGAGGCGTTCGCGGTGCTGCACCGCTTTACTGGAGGCATTCCGCGGCGCCTCAATACCACTTGCGACCGTCTGCTGCTGTTNGGTTTTCTCGAAGAGAAAAGTCATTTCAGCGAGAAGGAAGTCAACGAGGTGATCACCGATCTGAAAAGCGAGGTGGCGCATCAGGATTTTCATGGCGCCACCGGCGTCAACAACCACGCGNCCGCAGGCGGGCTGCTCAATGAAGACGCTGCGCTGCTGACGCAGCGTATCGAGCAGGTGGAGCGCTCGGTCAATCGCATTCTGCCCATCGTGCGCAAGATCCTTTACACCGTGAGCGAACGTCACGCGGCGGCGGACGACGGGATGGCGCCGGAACACCGCGACGCCACGCATTAGGGCCATGACCCAGGTTTTATGTGTCGCGGGGGCGCGGCCCAATTTCATGAAAATCGCCCCGGTGATGGCGGCGCTGGCCGAGACCGGCATCGCTGCGCAGCTGCTGCACACCGGCCAGCACTACGATGCGGCGATGAGCGACAGCTTCTTTGCCGACCTCGGCATTCCGCGTCCCGATCACCATCTTGAGGTCGGCTCCGGCAGCCATGCGGTGCAGACGGCCGAGGTGATGAAGCGCTTCGAGCCGGTGCTCGAAAGCGTGCAGCCGCAGGCGCTGCTGGTGGTGGGGGACGTCAACTCGACCCTCGCCTGTGCGCTGGTCGCGGCCAAGCGNGGTGTGCGCGTGATCCATGTCGAAGCGGGGTTGCGCAGCTACGACCGCGGCATGCCGGAAGAGATCAACCGCGTGCTTACCGACCAGATCTCCGATCTCTTGTTCATCACCGAAAAGAGCGCGCTCGCCAACCTGCAGCGCGAGGGCATCGATCCTGCGCGTGTCGAGTTCGTCGGTAACGTGATGATCGATACCCTGCACCGCAATCTCGAACGCGCAGTGCCAAGCAGGCTAACCCTCGGCACGATACTGACGCAGTTCGCCGTGCTGACGCTGCATCGCCCGTCCAACGTCGACGACCGCGCCACGCTTGCCGCGTTGCTCGACGTCATTGGCGAAATCAATCGCAGCCTGCCGGTGGTGATGCCGCTGCATCCGCGCACCCGCAGCAATATCGAGAAATTCGGTCTCACCGCCCGGCTCGATGGCCTGCATATCCTGCCGCCGGTGGGCTATCTGGAAATGCTCGGCCTGATGCGCGACGCCAGGTTGGTGCTCACCGACTCCGGCGGCATCCAGGAAGAAACCACCGCGCTTGGCGTGCCCTGCCTCACCCTGCGTGACAACACCGAACGCCCGATCACGATTGCCGAGGGCACCAACACTCTGGTCGGACCCAACCCCGATGCGATCCGGGCTGCGTTCAACGACGTCATGACGAGCGGCGGCAAGATCGGGCGCATCCCCGAATACTGGGATGGCCGCGCGGCGATGCGCATCGCACATACGCTGAAGGGCTGGCTGCCGTCGCAGAAAGGGGTCAAGGCGGCATAAATGGCGGTGATCAGAAACGCGATGTCGATCGACGTCGAGGACTATTTCCAGGTTTCGGCGTTCGCGCCGCATATCCGGCGCGAGGACTGGGACAGCCTGCCGTGCCGGGTCGAGCGCAACATCGATGTGATACTGGGATTGCTCGACGAAGCGGATACCAGGGCGACTTTCTTTACCCTGGGCTGGATCGCCGAACGCTATCCGCAGGTGGTGCGCCGCATCGTCGACAACGGCCACGAACTCGCCAGCCACGGCTACGGNCACCAGCGCGCGTCGGACCTCACGCCGGAACAATTCCGCGACGACATCACCCGTGCCAAACAGCTTCTCGAAGACCTTGGCGGCGTCGCCATCCGCGGCTATCGCGCGCCGAGCTTTTCCATCAACCGCAAAAACTGGTGGGCGGTCGATGAACTGGAAAACGCCGGCTATGTGTACAGCTCGAGCATCTACCCGGTACGCCACGATCACTACGGCATGCCCGACGCACCGCGCTTCCCGCACCGCCCCAATGGCGAGGGCGGCATCCTCGAATTGCCGCCGACCACGCTGCCGCTGATGGGCCGCAACCTGCCTGCGGCGGGGGGCGGATGGTTCCGTCTACTGCCGTATTCGATGTCGCGCTGGATGCTGCGGCGGGTCAATGTGCAGGACGGGGCGCCGTGCATGTTCTATTTCCATCCCTGGGAAATCGATGCCGGGCAGCCGCGCCAGCCTGGCCTGTCGGCCAAAACGCGCTTCCGCCATTACGTCAATCTGCAACGCATGCCGGGAAGACTGCGCCGATTGCTCAACGATTTCGAATGGGACCGCGTCGACCGCGTGTTCCTCTCCGACCATTGAACATGCAAGCTGAACTTCCCGCCGTTTCCGTCGCATTGTCGGCTGAAGTCACGGTGCGTCTGCTGCAAGCGAGCGACGCGGCACGCTGGGACGCTTACGTGAACACGCATCCGGACGCGACGTTTTTCCATCGCGCCGGCTGGAAGCGTGTGATCGAGGATGCGTTCGGCCATCGCACGCATTTTCTGCTGGCCGAGCGCGGCGGCGACATCGTGGGTGTGCTGCCGCTGGCCGAAATCAACAGCCGGCTGTTCGGACACAGTCTGGGATCGCTGCCGTTCTGCGCCTATGGCGGAATTCTGGCCGATCACGACGCCGCATGGCGCGCGCTCGAAGAAGCCGCGCAGGCGCTCGCGACCCGGCTCAAGGTCGGCGCGCTCGAATACCGCAACCAGGTGGCGCAGCATGCCCACTGGCCGACCAAGGATCTGTACGTCACCTTCAAGAAAGCCATCGAGCCCGAAATCGAGGCCAACATGAACGCCATTCCGCGCAAGCAGCGCGCGATGGTGCGCAAAGGCATCAAGGCCGGGCTGGTGGGCGAGATCGACGCCGACACTGCGCGGTTTTTCCAGGCCTATTCGGCGAGCGTGCATCGTCTCGGCACGCCGGTTTTCTCGCGCAAATTTTTCCGCCTGCTGAAGGACGAGTTCGGCGACGATTGCGAGGTGCTGACCATCACCCTGGACGGGAAGGTGATCGCCAGCGTGATGTCGTTCTATTTCCGCGACGAAGTTCTGCCCTACTACGGTGGAGGCGTGGATGCGGCGCGCGCGGTGGCGGGCAACGACTTCATGTACTGGGACCTGATGCGGCGCGCCTGCGAGCGAGGCCTGAAAGTGTTCGACTTCGGCCGCAGCAAGCGCGGCACCGGCTCGTTCGACTTCAAGAAGAACTGGGGCTTCGAGCCGACGCCGCTGTACTACGAGTATTTTCTGGTGACCGACAGGGAAGTGCCCGAAATCAATCCGCTCAATCCGAAATACCGCCTTTTCATCCAGGCCTGGAAGAAAATGCCGCTGGCGCTCGCCAACGTGATCGGGCCGCATATCGTGAAGAACCTGGGATGAACCCAAATAATCCAATAGCCCATCGTTCCGGC
>JGI20214J51088_10001393_pt1 | contig 16518 bp, 13 predicted proteins | sample WetSurMetagenome_FD_51088 | JGI IMG/M metagenome (IMG submission 51088) | reverse complement strand
AACGTATCTCGATGCATAAGCTGTCCACACTCAAAAAATTTATCCTGGAGGTCTACAAGGTATGGGTCAGCGAAAGGCCGAGTCAACTGGCCGCAGCCCTGGCGTATTTTGGGATCTTCTCGTTTGCCCCGGTGATCTATTTCGCCTACCGGGTGGCCAGTCTGTTTATCAATGAAGTGACTGCAGGAGAGCGATTCTATACGCGCCTGGAGGCCGTCCTGGGACCGGAGACGGCAGCTTATATCAAGGATTCGGTTGCCGCGATCTCGTCCGCCAGCACGGGTGGATCGTGGATCATTACATTAATAAGCCTGGGCACTCTCCTGTTTGCGGCGATGGGGTTGTTCCTGCAGATTAAGTATGCCCTGAACCGTGTCTGGGGAATTCCACCGACTCCGCCAGGTGATCGGTTTGCCTTTCTCAGGCAGCAATTGTTCGCCTTTATCATGCTGATTGCTTTAGGACTGTTGGTCATCCTGGCCACACTTGTTAACCTGGTTTTTGCCTGGTTTGGAACCATGGTTCAATACTACCTTGGCCAGGGGAACCTGTTGACTGTCTTCAATATGCTGGCGCTCTTCGCTTTACTCATTCTGGCTTTTGCCTTCGTCTATAAAGTTCTGCCGGATTTAAAGGTGACCTGGCGGGATGTATGGCCCGGTTCAATCACGGCTACCATCCTGACGGCTCTTGGTGGCGTGCTGATCGGGCTGTATTTCAGCCTGGGCGGAGTCCATTCGGCCTTCGAAGCGGCCGGCGCGTTTGCCGTCCTGATGATCGCGATCTATTTTTTTGCTCAGATCTTCCTGCTGGGGGCAGTCATTACCCGGATCTATGCTCATCAGCGCGGCTCGATGCACAGNGTCTGATTGATATAATGCCCCNGGTCACCAATTGCGCTTTCCTTGGATGTGTTAAGAAAACGNGCTCAAGTTTAACNGGCAAAAGTTGATTTTNCATTTGGATCGGATATTCCACTCATCANGCTTTGTTAAAGATGAACACAATCCAGTTCTGTNANGTATCACAANCAGACGGGACAGATTATCCAAGCTTACGCAGGAANNTAAGACTTTGTNGTGCTGCAGTTTCTGCATCCGGTATGGGGATGAATTCACCGGAAACCCAACCCTNATATCCGCTGGAAAAAAGATTATTGAGAATCGATTGGAAATCGAGATGACCGGCGCCCGGATACCAGCGGTTCGAATCGGCAACGTGAAAATGGAAGATGTGTTTACCGCATCGGCCGATGCTTTCCTCGATGACCGGTTCCTCGATGTTCATGTGAAATGTGTCGAGCAGCAGCCCAAAGTTTTCCGCGCCGACACACTCGATCAATTCCTGACCCTGCCCGGTGTTATTGATAAGCGTGGTTTCATAGCGATTGATCGGTTCCAGGGCCAGGCGGATGCCGTATGGCCGCGCCGCGTCGCAGCACTCCTGCAGAGCCGCGATAAGCCAGTCCATCGCCTGGGATGCGTCCACGCCCGGTTTTANGATGCCGCGGATCAGCCCGATGATGATGATCGCCTCGAAACGGGACGCGACCGGAATATGACTCTTGATGCGCTCAATGGCGTTGCGGCGGATCGACGGATCCGGATCTGTGAATGACAGCCCCTCCTCGCCCCAGGCCTGTCCTGTCCCAATGGCAGGTACGCGCAGATTATATTTGTGCACCAAAGATTCGAGCGTATCAAGATCTACAAGCTTCGGGTCTCGTATGGCCAGCTCGACGCCGTCGTAGCCCAGGGAAGCGATCTGCGATAGATTTGCTTCCAGATCTCCCTTGAAGGTGGCAGCCTGGAATTGAGCCGGTTGTGTGGAAAGGACAATGGAAAGTTTCATGATTGGACGGTGGACCGTGGACAATAGACCGTCTCCGGCCTACTGTCCACGGTCCGGAAGGTTTTATTTGGCGATATACGTTACCTTGCATTCCGAGCGATCGGTCTGCAGCTTGAGGACGTTCTCGGGCAGCTCTTCGAGACTGATCTTCTTGGTGCTCATCGGGGTCATATCCATGCCCGATGCCATGCAATCGATCACGCGCGGGAAGTTGCCGTGGCCGGAATGGCCCTGGGCACCCACAATGCGAGCCTTGCGAACCTGAAGCACTTCGCCCTGGACTGGCATCTTGGCTTCAGCACGGGCGGTGACCACCACCGTGCTCAACAATGTCCGTCCTTCCCAGATGACGCGCTCAATACCTGGATAGACGATCTCCGGCAGACCGGTGGCTTCCATGAACATATCCGCGCCCATGCCGTCCGTGATCTCCAGCACGCGGTCCGCGAAATCTTCCTTGGACGGGTCGATGTGATAATCTGCTCCCAGTTTCAAGGCCATCGCGGCGCGTGCTGGCTGGGTCTCAGAGATGATGACTTTCGATGCCCCGGCCCGCTTTAGGATGGCGCAGGCCGCGATCCCGACTGGTCCCGCTCCCAATACTACAACCCGGTCGCCTGGGCGGATGCCGCCGCCGCGCTCGATGGCGGCATTGTATGCCACGGAAGTCGGTTCCACCAGGCTGCCTGCCACAAAGATGTCATCGCCCTTGTAGCGCTCGCGCAAAGGCTCCAGACTCCAGATGGTTCGGGAGGGCAGGACCATGTAATGGGTGTATGCACCGTTGACGTTGAAGCCAACCTCATCCAGCTGCTCACAATGGTTGGGCTGTCCATCGGCGCAGGGCTTGCACTGCCCGCACCACAACATTTCCTCAGACGTCACCGGCTCGCCGCCCTTGAAGGGCTTGTTGGTNCGCTTGTCACGCGCGTTCTTCCCGGCTTCCACCACAATGCCGGAAAATTCATGTCCCAGGATGCTGGGGAACCCGGTCAATCCCGGGTAAAAGATGTATCCATCCTTTTCCTCCTGGGCCATGTGAACATCCGATCCACAAATACCGCAGGCTTTGATCTGGATCACGACTTCCTCGGGTCCGGGAGTCGGAATTTCATACTCACGGATTTCAAAACGCGGGTGCCGCCATACCTGGCTGCCAAGATAGGTCTGGCGACCTTCGATGTCTTTCCGGCCAAGCTTGAAGCCGGGCTTGGGATCCCAATCAGCGATCAGGGTGACCCCTGGCATGGTTTTCATGATGTATTCTCCTTTTCTTTTTTTAAACACAAAGGCTTGGACTGAGCTTTGTCGAAGTGGCACGAAGGACACCAAGGTTTTGGACACAAAGGTTGCATGATTATTTCGAGATCTTAGTGTCCTTCGGGTGTAATATTTTTAGACTTCTGTTCCCTGGCCAATGCGCGGGATGCCGTAGACGGTCTTCCAGCCTTCGCTCAGGGGCTCGCGCAGATAGGGTTCCATGTCCTTCTCGGTGCGCAGGGTGACTTCCTCCACAGGCGGGACGGTGCCGGCCGGGAAAGCCTCCAGAACGTCGTCATGCCAGAGGGTCAGATATTTCAGGATGGCAGCCATCGGGCGTTTGGCTTTCTGCGCCGTGCCGGATTTGGCCTTCCCGACTACACCTTCGGGAGTCGCGGCGATCTCGATCGCAAAATGACCTTCGCCTTCCGACCAGCGGCTTGGGCGTCCGAACGGATCCACGGATTTGTCGTAGTGACCATCCGGCAGGTAACTCTTGCCTTCTGTGTCCACTGCATAATCCATATCCACCATCTCGGGGTGCAGGAGCAGACCGAGCGAAGTCTCGGACTCATCTGCATGGACAAAGTTGGTGCCCATTTGCCCGCCGCGGTCTGTTGGGCGGAAGAACTCGCGCACGCCGCGATGCCAGTCGATCACACGGAAAATGCCAGGCAGCTGGTAACGCTTCTGGAATTCCTGTACGGCCGATTCCAGCATCCANAACTGTCCGTGGTTGTTGACGATCANCTGCTTGCGGAAGCCGTCATTCCACAGTCCGAGCATGACGTCGATCATCATCTCGCGGACCACGTGCTCGCGAACGATGACTGTGCCGGGCATGCCCAGGTGATGGTAGGGATGTCCACCGTAATTCAAGGGAGGCAGCGCCAGGTTGACTGGTGCTCCGCGCCTGGCAGTGAACCGGCGGACACCTTCGCAGATCTGGCTGACATACAGCGTATCGGATGCNCTGGGCAGATGCTGTCCATGCAGCTCGGTACAGCCCACCGGGATGAAAACCACATCGTTCAGTTTGCGGTTGGCTTCCACTTTCCAACGGGTGGTGGTCTGGATATAGGAACCAGGCCTGCCCCACTCCACCGGCGATGGAACGCCGTATTCGGCCAGGATGGCGTCGATCTGCTCGTCGCTTGCATCCCAAACTTCCTTCTTTAGNCGGCCAACCGCATTATCCTCAAAAAACAGGTCAGGCTGGTTGGTGGGAAGAAATCCTTGTGGTACGTTTGTTGACATGTTGTTGCTCCTTTTGATTTTGATTGCTGTGTTAGTCTGGAAAAACTTTTCCGGGGTTCAAAATATTATGGGGATCCAAAGCCGCTTTGATTCGCTTCTGGATCTCGATCGAGACATTTCCAAGCGCCTTCTGCAAATAGGGACGTTTCAGGGTCCCGACGCCATGCTCACCCGAAAGCGTGCCGCCCAGGCGCAGGGCGATCTCAAATTCTTCAGTTACCATCTGCTCGACTTTTTGCCACTGTTCGGGATCGCGCTTGTCGAACAGGATGTTGGGGTGCAGGTTCCCATCCCCGGCGTGACCGAAGATGACGATGGGCAGCCCATACCTGGCACTGACGGCCTTCAACTGGCGGATCGCCTCGGGGATGGCGCTGCGCGGGACAGTGATGTCCTCCCCAAGCTTATTCGGAGACTTGCGGGCCAGGGCAGGGGACACGGAGCGACGCGCCTTCCATAGACCGGCTCTTTCCGCTTCATCCTTTGCTACTGTGGTCTTCCTCGCCCCGCAATCACGACAGATACCTGCAATGGCTTCGATTTCCCTCATTACAGTCTCTTCTTCCATTCCATCAGCCTCGATCAGCAGGGTGGCCTCCACATCCAGGGGAAGGCCCAGGTGCATGGCTTCCTCAATACAGGCGATGGCGGTCTCGTCCATCAGCTCAAGGGTTGCGGGGACGATCCCGGCAGAGAGAATGGCATTGACGGTGCGGGAGGCATCGTCCAGGCTGGAAAACTCCACCAGTGCCGTGCGCGCAAACTTCGGCTTGGCGACGAGCCGGAGCAGGGCCTCGGTGATAATGCCGAGCGTTCCTTCCGATCCGGTGAATAAAGCCTTCAGGTCATACCCGACCACATCCTTGATCAATTTTCCGCCGCTNTGCAGGATGCGNCCATCGGCCAGGACGACGGTCAGGCCAAGAACGTAGTCGCCGGTCACGCCATATTTCAGGCAGCGCGGTCCCCCGGCGTTGCAGGCAATATTCCCTCCGATGGTCGAATGCTTGATGCTGGACGGGTCAGGCGGGTAGAACAATCCAAGTTTTTCGACGGCCGTTTGCAGGTCGGCGGTGACGATGCCAGCCTCCGCCTGTACAGTCGCATTGACCTCGTCGATCTCAAGGATCCGGTTCATACGCGTCATNGACAATGCAATTCCCCCGCAAAACGGGACCGAGGCAGCCGCCAGCCCGGACCCCATCCCGCGCGTGACCACCGGGATTTTTTCCTGTGCAGCCAGCCTCACAACCTGGCTCACCTGTTCGGTCGTGCGCGGCAGCACCACTACCTCGGGGCGGTGCTCGACAAAGGTGCCATCATAGCCATAGACGGCCAAATCCTCTGAGGTGGAAAGCACGCCGTCCCTGCCGATGATTTGTTCGAGCTGTGCAATGATGAGCTTATTCATTTTTACTCCCCGGGTCCGTTTGATACGCCCGATCCAGTAATTCGATGGGATGCACCACTTTCACATCCAGCCCACGCTGGCGAACACCTACGTTTAATTGCATCTGGCAGCCAGGACAACCAGANGCTATGTATTGCGCTCCAGTATTTTCGAGATTGTCCATTTTGTGTCCCAGCACTTTGAGCGATGTTTCGTAGTGGGTGATGAGCTGGCTGCCTGCCGATCCGCAGCACCAATCCGCCTCAGAGAGCTCAACGAACTCGAGCCCATCAATCATCTTCAATAAGGCACGCGGTTGTTTCCAGACGCCCTGGCCTCGCCGTAGATGGCAGGGATCGTGATAAGTGACGCGCGCTTCTATACGTCCCTGCGGCTTTTCGAGAGGAATGGATGCCAGGAATTCACTGACATCCCGGACTTTCCTGCTGAACTCCCTCGCACGCTCCGCCCATTCGGGATCATCTGCAAACAGCCGGCCATACTCCTTGAGCGTCGAGCCGCAGGTTGCACAGTCCGTTACGATGATCTCCACGTTGGCCTGTTCGAAAAGGGTAATGTTCTGTCGGGCCTGCTTCAAAACCAGATCCCGCCGGCCGTAACCGGCTGCCGGCATTCCACAGCAGACAGTTTCCCGGGGTGTGATGACCGTGCATCCGTTTCGCGCCAGGACGCGTACCGTTGCGGCGCTTTCCTCTGCAAACATCAGGCTCTGCGCACAGCCAAGGAAAAATCCCACACGGTAAAGACTTTCCTTGTTTGCCTGGGTCACTTCTGGCAATACCTGTCGAAGCGGACGCTGCGGCAGGCGCGGAAGCATGGCTTCCATATCCCGCATTTGTGCTGGCAGTATTTTGCGAAGACCGAGCGCATACACCAATCGCCGCAGCCCCAGCCGTTCGTACAGCCTCAAGGGCAGGGTTGCCAGCTCCATGCGCCCCGGTTCAGGAATAAGCCTGCCAAAGAGAGTCTCCTTCCATTTTTGTGGATGAGCATCCTCTTGAACTACCCGCATCTCGATGGCAAGGTCAGCCGGGTGAATGCCCACCGGACAGACATCGTTACAGGCCATACAGGCAAAGCAGGAATACATTTTCCCGATCAGGTTCGGACTCAGTTCGAGCTCGCCTTCCAGTCCCTTGCGCGTTAAAGCCACCCGTCCGCGCGGAGAGGCTGTCTCACTCAGATACTCCCGGTACGTCGGGCAGACGGACAGGCAGAGACCGCAGCGGATGCAGTTCAGGTATTCAGACTCGGAAGGGCCGGGCAGGCGATCAATAGACACAGGTGAGACCTCGTTTTGACGATGGACCATGTACGATGGTCCATCATCCATCGTCCGATTATCCAATCTCGCTTATCTTCACGGGCCGGTTCTCCTGCAGCGATTTCCCGGCAGCATAACCAAGGACAACAGCCGCGCGTCCATCTGCTCCCGTGGTGGGAGTCGGCTTGTCCTCACGGACGCATTCGATGAACCGGCGCACTTCCTCCACGTAGCAGGGAGCGTAGCGCTGCATGAAGAAATAGGGCGGCTTGGCGGATAGGAAACCATCCGTGTTGCCTTTTACAACAGTGGATTCGGTTTCGTTGTCTGCCATTGCCGTACCGTTCGAGCAGAAAACCTCCAGGCGCTGGTCATAGCCATAGACCGCCTTCCGGCTGTTGTCGATCGATCCAACAGCGCCATTCGCAAATCGAAGGCTGACGACGGCAGTATCGACATCATTGAATTCGTTCAATTCCTGGTTGATCAACACACTTCCCATGGCGTAGACTTCGTCCACTTCGCCGACCTGGTAGCGGATCATGTCGAAGTCATGGATGGCCAGGTCGAGGAAGATCCCACCGGACGCCCGCATAAATTCCATCGCAGGAAAATCCGGATCGCGGTTGGTAATTTTCAAGATGCAGGGACGACCGATCTCCCCGGAGGCAACGATCTCATGAATCTTTTGGTAACTCTTGTCGAAACGGCGATTGAANCCGACCTGCAGCTTAACACCGGCTTTTTCGACTTCTGCCAGCGCATCGTCGATGTCTGCCAGGTCGAGCGCCAGCGGTTTTTCGCAAAAGATCTGTTTGCCCGCCGCAGCGCAATCCTTGACGATCATGGCATGGGTTGGCGTGCTCGTAGCGATCAGAACGGCTTCGACCGTTTCATCAGCCAGCAATTCGTGATAGTCACGCACCACGCGCTGGATCCCGCATTCGTCCGCAACAGCCTGTGCGACTTCCAAACGGATATCACACACCGCCACCAGGTTTGCTTCGGGAATGAGCCGTGCAATATTTCGCACATGCACACTGCCCATCCGCCCGGTTCCGATCACAGCAATATTGATTTTTCTCATGGTTTCCTTCTCCCCTCTCCCTATATGGAAGAGGGGCGGGGGTGAGGGCAAATTAAAGCGTCATCACGATCTTCATCGCGCTCTTATCGTGGTGCTGCATGGTCCGGGGATCGAGTCCCAGGCAGTCGAACGCATCCAATCCCTGCTCGAGCGGAATCACCTTCGTGAAGAAGGGATCCATATTCAGCCGCTTTTCCTGGAAGATGCGGATGGCCGGGACCATGGTGTTCTGACCCAGATACAGGCCGATGATCTTGGTGGCCCAGCGGGTGATCTCGTTCGGGACGATGCTGGCAGTAATGGAGGAGTCCATGCCGAAGGGCAGTACCTTGCCGCCGGGGGTCACGCACTTGAGCGCCTGCTCGATGGCATTTCCGGTGGCTTCGACGACGATATCCGCCTTGCGGCCGTAGGTGAACTCGGTGATGTTCTTCTCGATGTCATCCACCTGTGGGTTCCAGACCGTCAGCCCGCATTGCTTCGCAACACTGATGCGGAAGGGATCGATCTCGGTCACCGCCACTTTGGCGGCGATATTCTTGGCGAACTGCGCGAACAGATATCCGATGGGCCCAAAGCCCAGGATCATCACATAGTCATAGGGCAGCATCTGCAGGTGGTTCATTCCATTGATCACTGTTGCAAGTGTCTCCACCTGCGAGCCGAGCACATCATCGATCTCATCGGGCAGGACATAACACTGCTTTTCCGGCACCAGGCAGAATTCCGCGTAGCCGCCGTCGCGCATTACGCCGATGGCATTCTCTTTGATTTCCACGCACTGGCTGGTCAGGCCCATGCGGCAGAATGTACAGAACCCGCAGCGGATGTTGTTATCCACGGCCACGCGGTCGCCGAGCTTGACATGGTGAACGTGCGAACCGACTTCCACGACCTCACCGCAGAACTCGTGCCCGAGCACAGTGTTGGGTCTGAAATGATGTTTCCCTTCCATGATCTTGACGTCCGTGCCGCAAATGCCCACCCGGTGGACTTTGATCAGAACATCGTCCGGTTCCTTGACATGGGGGACAGTTCTTTCCTCCATTACAAGTTTTCCAATCTCTTTGAAAACAAGCGCCTTCATCTTTTCCATTTTGTTCTCCTTCTTTTTTAGATGTTTATGCACACGTGTGCAAAGGTTATGAAAATTTAGTAGAGGCGACCGGGTGACCAGGCTACCTCTACAAACAATTACCGTTGAATCCTTGCTGAGCCTCCTTTGGCAAACGAAACGACCTGTTCCACGCTGGCCATGGTGGTATCGCCAGGGAAAGTGGTCAGAAGCGCGCCGTGCGCCCAGCCGAGATTGACAGCTTCCTGCTCAGGTTTTCCAGCCAGCAGGCCGTAGAAAAAGCCGGACGCAAACCCATCCCCGCCGCCGACACGGTCATGAATATCCAGCTCGCATGTTGGCGAGATGTAGGATTTGCCGTCGATCCAGGCCACCGCGCCCCAGCTGTGGTGGCAGGTCGAGTGGACCTCACGAAGGGTGGTGGCTACGATCTTAACCTTGGGGAACTTTGTCACCAGGTCGTCGATCATCCCAAAGAACATGCTTGGATCCAGTCTGGATTTCGTTACAACTTCCGGACCCGGGATGCCCAGCCCGAGCTGCAAATCTTCTTCATTTCCGACGAGCACATCCACATTTTCCACGATGCGCCGGATGACAGACTGGGCGCGATCCGCTCCGCCCCAGATATTCCAAAGCTTGGCCCGGTAGTTCAAGTCAAACGAAGTGATCGCTCCAGCATCCTTGGCAGCCCGCATGGCTTCGACGATCAGTTCGCCGGTGGTCTCGGAAAGCGATGCGAAGATGCCGCCGCTGTGGAACCAGCGCACGCCGCTTGAAAAGATGGCCTTCCAGTCAAAATCACCGGGTTTGAGCTGGGCTGCAGCTTCGTTGGAACGGTTGTAAAAGACGACCGGCGCGCGCACGCCGTACCCCTGATCGCTGTAAACGGTCGCCATGTTGGGACCGTTTACGCCGTTGTGCTTGAACAACTTATAAAAGGGTTTGACACCCATGGCACGGACGCGCTCGGCAATCAAGTCGCCAATGGGATAGTCCACCATGGCAGAGACAATACCGGTGTCCAGTCGGAAACAATCCGAGAGATTGGCGGCGCAGTTGAACTCTCCGCCGCTGACGTGGATCTTGCACTCGGTTGCCTTGCGGAAGGGGATGATGCCTGGATCCAGCCGGTGCACCAGCGCCCCAAGGGAGACAAAATCCAAAGCACCTTCGGGTTTAATGTCGAGTCCGTATTTCATGAGAGCCACTCCGTATGGAATACTCCATCGCGGTCCGTGCGACGGTAGGTGTGTGCGCCAAAATAATCGCGCTGGGCCTGGGTCAGGTTTGCCGGCAAGCGCTCGCTTCGGTAGGCATCAAAAAAGGCCAGGGAAGCGGAGGTTGCCAGCATGGGGATGCCCAGCCCGATCCCGGTCTGCAGTACTTCCCGCCAGGCTGCCTGATGATCCAGGACGATGTCGCGGAAGGCATCGTCAAGCAGCAGGTTGGGCAGCTCGGGATTCCGCTCAAACGCAGAAGTAATATCGGTCAACAGCCCGGCGCGGATGATACAGCCGGCGCGCCAGATGCGCGCGATCCCTGCATAGTTCAAGTTGTAGCTGTATTCCTTCGACGCCAGTTTGAGCAATCCAAAACCCTGGGCGTAGGATGTGATCTTGCTGGCATACAGAGCTTTCCGAGCCAGCTCGATCAGGCGGTCGCAATCCCCTGTGAACGGTAACGTGTATCCTTTAAGAATGCGGCTGGCTATTACCCGTTCTGCCTTCAGGCTGGAAAGAATCCGGCTCTCCACCGCCGCGTTGATCGTGGGGATGGGCGCTCCCACATCCAGCGCATTTTGGGATGTCCACTTCCCGGTCCCTTTTTGGGCGGCTTCATCCAAAATGAATTCCACCAGTGCTTCGCTGCTGTGCTCATCCACTTGCCGCAGGATTTTGGCGGTGATCTCGATTAAATAAGACCTCAGTTCCTGCTCATTCCACTCTGTGAAAATTTCGGCCAGCTCGCCATTGGGAATGCCAGCGCCGCGGTGCAGCAGATCGTAGATCTCGGCGATCAATTGCATATCCCCATATTCGATGCCGTTATGCACCATTTTGACATAATGACCGGCACCACGCGGTCCCATGTAATCCACACAGGGCAGCCCATCCTCGGCTTTGGCGGAGATGGCACGAAAGATCGGCGCGGTCGCTTCCCAGGCTTCCAGTTGTCCGCCGGGCATGATCGCCGGACCCCAGAGAGCGCCTTCTTCACCGCCTGAGACCCCTGTGCCAATGAAGTTGAATCCCTCTGCTTCGAGCGCCTTGTTGCGCCGCTCCGTGTCCATGAAAAAGGAATTGCCGCCATCCATTAGGATATCGCCGGGTTCCAGATGTGGTTTGAGATGTGCAATGGCGCTATCTACTGCAGCACCTGCCGGTACCATCAACAGGATGCGGCGAGGCTTTTCCAGGATTTCCATGAGTAAGGCAGGGGATTCCACGCCGATGATATTCTTCCTCGCACCAGACCCTTCGAGAAAAGCCTTGGTCTTGGAGGCATCCAGATCAAAGCCTGCCACGGGAAACCCGTTGCGTTCCATGTTGAGTGCCAGGTTGTGGCCCATCACTCCCAGGCCTACGATGCCAATTTTATAGGTCATTGATTTCTCCTGCGCCGTTATTCTTTGATGCGATAGAGCATTTCTCCGGCACGCGGCACGACAAGAATGCCTTCCTCTTCACGATTTTGCCAGTCATCGATGTCGAGGGTGTCAGGATCGAGATAACCGAGGTTGATTTGGGCACATCGCTCAGGTGGGATGCGGGTCGCCAGCGTGACGCGGATGCGCAACGACTCGACGCCCGTTTGCGCATCATACGATCCAAGCCCGCGGACATGGGTCGAATGCGCCAGCACCCCGCCGGGGTAGTCCTTGAACCCGTCCCACTGCTTCATGAAATAATCGCGGCAGTGATAACCGATCTCATCGATAATTCTGCCATGGGTGTAGCTAACCTCAGTGATGTGCGGCGCGTAGATCACGATCTCGCCGCCATCTGCCACGGCTGGTTCCATCTTGTACATGCCCTTGGCCGCAGTCCACAGATCATCGTACATTTCGGGCATGATCGAAAGGACGCGGTGGAAGGGTTTGTCCACGTAAACGATGTGCTTTTGTGCGGAGAGGTCTGCGGCGGACTGCCAGGCTTCTTCAGGAGAACCAAAATAAATTCCTGCGAGTCCTGCATGGGTAACAACCAGTGAAAAGCATGCCTTGGGACGCTCGATGAAAGCGGCAGCGCGGTCGATCACCGCTCGCACGGGGGTGTAACCTGCTCCGATGACCTTATAGTTGGTGATGACCGCACCCAGCCAGTGGGTAAAGTTGATGATCTCTGGTCCGGCGATCCCTGGGAAGAAATATTTGTTGCCTCCCGAGAAACCGACAACTTCGTGCGGGAAAACCGGGCCGCAGACGATAACCTGGTCATAGTCGAAAATGATCTTGTTCAAGCGAACCGGCACATCCTCTGCCATCAATCCGTTGGTGATCTGACTCACTTCATCCGCAGGGATGGTACCGATATAAGCAAAGTTTGTGGGATCCNGCCACTCGTGATTGAAAATGCGGCTCTTATCCACCCGGCCGTTTGTGACCGTTCGCCCAAGCAGTTTGCCAAGCTGAGAATCATTCATCGGCTGGTGAGTGCCAAGCGCCACCAGGTAATCAAGCGCCTGGACGCGCTCGTTGAGAAATTCCTGGAATAAGGAAAACATCAGGGGCATGGGCATGCTGCGCGTACCATCCGGGATGATGATCAATACGCGTTTGCCATCCAGGCGGAGCGAATCAAGGGACGCGCGAACGATGTCGCGAACTTCATCGTCTCTCAAATATCGATCCGTGAAACCCTGCCCGATGACCATTGTTTACACTCCACTATAGGCCGAGAATCCACCGTCCACCGGGACGACGATGCCGGTGACGAAATCGGAGGCCGGCGAAACCAGCCATAGGACGGTCCCAAGCAGATCTTCGGGGATCCCAAAACGTGCCATGGGCGTGTGGGAGAGGATNGACTGTCCGCGCGGGGTAAGCGATCCGTCTTCGTTCAGNAGCAGCTTCCGATTTTGTTCGCCTACAAAAAAACCGGGTGCAACGGCATTCACGCGGATTTCCGGCGAGTAATTTTGTGCCATGTGGACAGCCAGCCACTGCGTGAAGTTGCTCACACCTGCCTTGGCTGCGGAGTAGGCAGCAATGCGCGTCAGCGGGCGAAAGGCGTTCATCGACGAAATGTTCAGGATGACACCGCTCTTTTGGTCCGCCATGATCCTTCCAAAAACCTGGGAAGGCAGGATGGCGCCGATCAGGTTCAGGTCAAAGACCCAACGTAGAGCATCAGTAGACAGGTCGAAAAAAGATTGATCTGGATTGGTGGTGGCCTGCGGTTTGTTCCCACCTGCGCCGTTGATGAGAATGTCGACGCGCTGAAATCTTTTGAGAATTTCACTGGCAGCACACTCAATGCTGTTCCNGTCGAGTACATCACAACCCAGGCCGGTGGCCTCGCCGCCTGCTGCACACAGCTCCGCGGCCAGTTGTTCCGCTGCAGACGAATTCAGGTCGAGCACGGCAATCTTCGCTCCCATATGTGCCAGTTCTCGACACATCGCCGCGCACAACACGCCGGCCCCGCCGGTGACGACGGCGACCTTTCCTGTGACATCAAATGCAAAGTGGGAATAGTCAGTCATATTAATCACGCACTTCGGCAAAAGGTTTCAGATGGCGGATAAAGTGCTTCTCAAGATTTCCTGCATACAGCTCGGAATGCTCATGCAGCATGGAAATAAAACGATCGTGGAAACGGTAGTTTCCATCGGTCGCCCGCCCTGTCAGCACCGAGCCAAAGGCGATATGCAGGATCTGGCGCGCATCGAACTGGTCCAGCAGGGCCGTACAATCGGGGACCTCTTCAGCGAGGGGAGCGCGTTCCAACTGGGCAGAGACGTGATAACTGAATTTATCTGTTTCAAAGCGTTCGCGTGCAAAAAGATAGATCTCGCGGAATAGATCCACATCGACCGCGGCAATGGTCCGTAATGCCTCCAGATAACTGGTGCCGGCGGTTTTGAGATGGACCAACCCATGTGTGAGACGGGCGGCAATCGGATAAATGCTGAATTTATCCGAGCCTGAGTGCAGACTAAGTTTGTAGGGACCGAAATGACGGGCAATCGCAGCATGGCCGGCAAAATCGCGCTGGAAGGCGGGGATACTGCCAATGTAGTCCACGCCTTTTTCGAAGCTGCCCACATAACGCGGTGCAAGACTCACCCATTGCACGCCCAGCCGTTTGAGCTCGCTGGCAATATAGATGTGTTCTGCATGAGAAGTGGGCTGTTCTGTTTCATCGACGGAGACTTCCAGCTCAAAGGGGTGCTGTCCGGCAGCTCCAGCCAGGTGATGGTACATCGCGGCGACATGCTCGATCGCTCTCCCATATTTAACGGCAGCCTTGGTCAATGTGAACTCATCGAATTGGATCTGCAAATCTTCGATGTTAAAAGAGCCATTCGATAACCCACTGGCACGTGGCTGAATTTGACCCGGGAGTAGCTCGGCGAGTTCTCGTAAAGTGTCAAAATCGGCCGTTTCTGCGCGGTTGTCCACATATTCGCCGGGATCGATGGTGAAAAAACTGTATCCAGCTGCCAGGCAGGCATCGATATCAGCCGGGGTTTTGAGATGGTCTGCATCCGCGCCTGCACCTGACTGCCAGCCCTCCTGAAAGATTCCCCAGGTAGCATCATCCATGACCTGTTGAGGTGTGCGTTCCGTGCGAACCATTTCCCGGATGGATTGCTGGGCAAAGATGGGGGCGATCACGCTGCCGGTGGCACGGACGGCTCGAACATGACCAGGTGTGGCGAGGCCGATCCGGTCTCCCATCCCGGCGGAGGTCTTCAATCCCAGCGGACGGGGCTGCAACCAGGGTAGCATTGAGCGTAATGCTGCTGCATTTGCCGGGCTCAGGGGGCAGAGCTTCAGGGTTTGACCGCCCAGTTCGGATGATTCGCCTTCGAAGGCCCGGAGCGAGGCGGATCCAGTCGAAGCACAGACCGCCAAACGGAGACCGGCGTCCGTATGGGCGAGTGCATATTCCACATCCGATTGGGTCGTTAGGGAACGAGGTAAAACATTGAGGTTGTTGTTGGTCACGATCATGGATCATCCAATCATGGAGCAGGAGCGGTGGAGGCACGGACAAGCAGGCTGCCCTTGAGTATGGTTACTTTTTCGTCTTCGTCGGGCATGGAATGTAGCAGGCCCAGCAGCAAACGGGCCGCTTCCATGCCAATGAAACGTTTGGGTTGATCAAAAGTTGTTAGAGGGGGATCGGTATAGGCGGAAAAATTGATGTTGTCGAAGCCNGTTACAGATATGTCACCAGGTATTTTTAAATTGTTTTCGTGTAAGCATTTTAGCACGCCTGTCGCGATCAGGTCATTGAAACAGACAATCGCCGTGGGACGGATGGGTAGTTCCAGAAAGTATTCTCCGCCCAGCATGCCATGTTCTGCTCCTCCACCGGGCACTTCGTGGATATATTCGCTGGGGGTGGACAAACCGGCAGCTTCCATTTCCCGCCGGAAGCCGGAAAGGCGGTCCTGGGTAGTACGGCCTGAGATCGAATTGCCGAGATAGGCGATCCGCCGGTGTCCCAGCTCGATCAAATGACGGGTGACCTGGCGGCTGCCATCCACATCGTCGTGATAGATCGAGTAACGGAAATTTTCGGCAGACTGGTTGTTGATTACAACGGTGGGGAAACCGTACTCGAGCAGCTGGCGTCCCTGTTCGGCACCAAAGGAAGTGGAGCAGATGATGACCCCATCGACCCGGTGCTCCATCATCGTCTGAACGATTTTTCGCTCCCGGTTGGGATCGTGCTGGGAGGCGGCGATGAACAGGCTGAAGTTATTTTCCTGGGCGCTGTCTTCGATTCCTTGCAGGATCTCACTAAAGAATGGATCATCCAAGCTACGGAGTATTACGCCGAGCACCTGGGATCGGTTGGTCTTGAGCGATCGGGCGGCCGCGCTGGGCTGATAGCCTAATTCCCGGGCCATCTGCCGGATGCGTTCGCTGGTTTCATCGGAAATCAGCGAATTCCCGCGTAAGGCTCGGGAGACAGTGGTATGTGAAACTCCCACGCGCTTTGCAATGTCTTTTATCGTAACTGGCAAGCCTGCAATCTCCTTTGCACACGTGTGCACTTGACTATAGTGTACTCATTGGGGTGACAAAAGTCAATACTTTTGAAAGACTACTTGCAAAATTGTGAAAAATGTCGTAC
>JGI20214J51088_10001392_pt1 | contig 16520 bp, 12 predicted proteins | sample WetSurMetagenome_FD_51088 | JGI IMG/M metagenome (IMG submission 51088) | reverse complement strand
GGTTGTGAACGAGAACCGCATGGGAAACGACAGGGGTGGGGGTATATCCAAACCCCTTCTGCAGCATCACTTCCACCTTGTTGGCGGCGAGCACTTCCAGGGCAGTGACAAAACTCGGTTCCGAGAGGGCGTGAGTGTCCATTCCGAGAAACAGGGGCCCGTTGATGTGGTTTGCGGCCCGGTGGTCACAAATTGCCTGAGTGATGGCCAGAATGTGATCTTCATTGAAACTGCTTTTCAATGAGGAACCTCTGTGTCCGGAAGTCCCGAAGGCCACTTGCTGTGACTTGTCTGTCGCCTCGGGCTGGTTGGCATAATAGGCGGTTACCAGGCGCGGGATGTTGACCAACATGGGCCGAGGGGCCGGTTTTCCTGCCAGTTCATGGATCGCCATTGTCGGGGCCTCCTTTGGGCTTAGATTCCCAGTATAACAATAAGCTATGAAAGCATGCACGGAGCATATTTTTGGAATCCGTTCTGAAAAATAAAGGGCATGTTGTGAAAAACGTACACCTCCTTGGGTTGTCCATGGAAGTCCTGGCCTCCTCGCTGCCCGGCAAAAAGAAAGACCAGTTATTCGGGTGGGGTGAGGTCGAGGAGTTTGAGTTCGCTCTGCGGGTTTTTCCTGCGCTGCCCAGCCGCTCCCAGGATTTCGAGCAAGACCACCTCACCCACAAGCCACACCTCCACGCCGGCTCGGGTGCAACCCACGGTCGCCCTTCCTTCTCGACCGGTGGCGGCGTGCATGTGGAGGACCGGCTTCCCGGTTTCGTCGGGAAAAATGGTTCCCGCTCCGAGCATCTCCTGGATGCCTTCCAGAGCGTGGATCATGGGAATGATCTCATCCCCCCGGCCGGCTTCCGGTCCAACGACAAGGCAACTGCGGTCTTGTGCTCCTCCAACGAAGAGGACCATGGCTCTCGCGATATCGTGATTTTCCGCGAAGTCCTCAATAGCCTCCGGAAGCCGCTCGCCCGCTTCCAGGCGCAGTACAAAAATTCGGCCGATCTTTCCTTCGCTGTGTTTCATGATGCCGGTCTACCCCTTAGAATACCTTCCATCTGCCTCCTGAGCAACAGCAACTAAACCATGACGTCAGGCTGATCTTCATGGAGAGCTGCAGAATAGTGCTTCGGAGGCAGCGGTCATTGCAGTGCCTATTTCTTTGGGTATCCGACCGACTGAGCAAGGATGATCTTCTGCTCGGGCTTCAGTTTCAGCTCTTTTGCCAGCGCGTCTCGGTCGATGCTCGCCCGCACCACTGTTGCTAGGCCTTCCGATGCACAGAAGAGGTATACATTTTGGCTGATGAAGCCCGTGTCGGCTCCCACCAGAAGGTTCTGTTCGGCTCCTCCGCCGCTCACTTTGGAATAATCAGCCACATAAACAAGATCGACGCCCGCTTCCTTGACGTAAGTCTGGGTGCCCGTCAGGGCTCGGATGTCCTTCGTCGAAATTGGGTTGAGCACGTTCTTTTGGGCATCCCAAAGGAAGAGACCATCAGGGGCCGCGAGGTAGATATCGATTTCTTGCCAATTTCTTGCCGAGGGGGCGGTTCTTCTTCCATCCGGGCGATTTATGCCGAAGGCAGCCCAGAGGAGATTGGAAAGGGTTTGCAGGGAGAGCTTTTCGTCACTGAATGTGCGGATCGACATGCGATCCTTTAAGGCCTGCATCAATGGTTTTCCGCCTTCCGGGCGAGGACTTGGAAGCGTGATGGGATCAGCAGCAGTACTGATTGCTGTGCAAAGCAACACCGAACTCAAAATTAGGCTGATGCAGACAAGAAATTTCATCCTCATAGGAGCCCTCCAATCGACAAGAGTGATAAAATGATTGAAACGGGAATCACCTTGGCCTTTTACAGAGAAGATTCTCACTCCAGGTTCTTCCGGAGCAAATCAGTGGTTGCGGGCCACGCCTGGCGCGAGGCCTCCAGGTTGGCACCATCGCGATCCTCCTGTGCCCGCAGGAAACCGTGTCCCGCCCCCTTGTAAATGTGGGTGACAAATACCTTTCCGAGCTCTTTCATTTTGTCGGCTGCCGGCCCGACTGTGGTCGTGACGCGGGCGTCGTCCTCGCCGTAGAGGCCCAGTACCGGGGCACGGACTGGAGCCAGGGACTCAGGTGCAGGGGAGGTCCCGTAATAGACTACGGCAGCGCCAAGGCTGGGCTGCACGGTCGCATAATTGAAGCTCTGGGAGCCGCCCCAACAGAAACCGATCGCAGCGAACTTCGAGGTTGCTGCCGGCAAGCCCGTTCCGTAACTCTTAACCGCATCCAACATGGCCACAACCTGAGGCGGCGAAAGCTCCCTCACCGCCTTAACGACATCATCGCGGCTCGCAAAAGCTTCCGTTCCTCCACCCCCGGGTCCCTTGCCGGAAAGCAAGTCGGGAGCAATCGCGATAAAGCCGTCGGCTGCCAGCTGATCAGCCACCGCTCGAATCCAGTCCGTGAGGCCGTAGATCTCGTGGATGACAATCACGACGGGTGCTTTATTCTTCCGTTCGGGGAAGGCAACAAAAGACTGTAATTTAATGTCTGCGCCCGGAACAGGGATGCTGGCCCATTCATGATGTCGCGGGGATTTCTCCAGAACGGCTTTCGCCCCGGCTTCTCCGGGTGGAATGGAACTCGGGCCCGACCAGCACAGAGTCGCGGCAAAGAGGTTAATAATGGCCAGGAACAGCAGAGAGAAACCTGGTTTTTTAATCATGGCATTTTTCCTCCGAACGATTGCGTTGTCTGAAATCCTGATTCTTCCTGGCTAATCTAAAGCGGGTTCCTCAAGATGCAAGTTGTTTCATCGAAATAGGTCCGCAGCGACGCCTCCGGTGCCTCCAAAGCGATTAAACAGCTCTCTCATTTTACTGGTTGCCCGTAAAGGGCTTGTGTTCATCGGGTTTTCGATCCAGTTGCCTTTTTGCGATCATCGAGCGTAGTATGGGCAGCGACAGGCAGAGTCAGAGAAGAGTTGTGAATTTCGAGGTCGTTGGAACAGGTCGGAGGAGAATGATGTATTCATTCAAGACGCTTGAAATCAAAGGGCATCGTGATGAGCTGGTGCCCAACACGCTGCTTTGGCAAGAGAGGCAAGCCGGGCAAGTGGCTATCGTGCTGCCCGGTATCGGCTATACGTGTCACATGCCGCTCCTGTATTATGCGTCTCAGACTTTACTGACGGTGGGCATGGATGTGCTGTGGGTTGAGTACCACTACATTCGGCGAGCCGACTATCGAGTGCTTTCGGGCGCGGAACAAAATCAGTGGTTCTTTGAGGATGTCGCCGCCGCCTGTCGGATGGCTCTGACCCAGCGCTCTTATCGTGAGATCACACTCGTCGGCAAGTCCCTGGGTACCCGGGCGATGGCCCAATTGATCGCCACGGATGCGAGGCTCGCCCAGTGCCGTGATGTCTGGCTCACGCCGGTTTTGCGCGATGCAACCGTGCGGGAGCAAATCAAAGGCAGGCCGCACGCGTTGGTGGTGATCGGAACAGCCGACCCCTATTACGATTCTGCCTATCTGGCCGGACTCGAGGCAAACGGTTCGAGTCAAGTCATGGTCGTCGAGGGTGCGGATCACAATCTGGAAATCAAAGGTGATGTTGAGAGTTCCCTTGTCATTCTTCAGGAGGTCACACGCGCGATCAAGGGGTTTCAGCAATCAGCCGGGTGAAATTAACGACCCTTCGGCTGCCATAACGCCAGGGCCGAACGCGTGGGGTCAATCATCACACTGAACCAGCCAATTTCGGGAATCTCGGTTGCCTCCACGACGATGGTTGCACCGAGGGATCTCGCCTTTTCGGTCGAGGTGGCCACATCGTCCACCAGAACATACGCGAGCCAGCGGCAGCTGAGATCGGCGTCATTTATTAAGGGGACACACTTTCAAACACTCATTGCAGCTATAGCTCCCGTGATCGTCCACCCCCACGGTATTCAGGCATGTTTCAAACGAGAATTTCTGCCTGACCGCCGGATCTTCGAGCAAAATGGCATAGCGTGCCGATTCAAATCGTCAGATACCCGTCGGGAGCCAAACTGGTCGTCAGCATGACCAGGTTGATGTCGCGATGCTCAAGAAAACCGGGAGCCTTTCTCTGCGCGCGATCAAGCCAGAAACCTTCTATCACTTCAGTCAGCGTCACATATCTCATGAGCATTCCAACTTCCCTGCTGAGCAGTTGTTGGTTTTTAAAAAGGGCCGGCCTCTCTTCGATGAGGCGCTCCAGTCTCCCAATCGCGTGCAGGCCGATAGTAAGGCCCAGTTCCCGAAAGGCAAGCCGAAATTTAGGGGGGGCCTTCAACGAACCGGTTCTCGCATAGCGAGCAAGCCCCAGCCGGGAGGCATTCAACAAAATCTCCAAGAGATCGGTCTCCTTCCAAGTACCGCCGGCGGTTATCTGGGCGAGGCGATAGGCGTCGGACAGGAGGCTCCCGATTCCAAGAGGATCGTCTGTGGTCCAATCCTTTCCTTCGCAGATACCGGTCATATCAGCCACTTCTGTGGTTAATCCGGGTGTTTCTTCCGTACCCCCAATCCGGCTCGCCTGGAGTTCCAGATAAGTGATGAGGCCGTCGAGAGGATCGTGGTGCCCCATGGACGGCACGAGAGGATAGGAGAGGTCGATGCTCATCTTCCAATACATCGCCTTCCGACCCGTGGAGGCCGGAGCAGTCGTGAATTGGGCGTGGGCCGTTTGCGCGAGCTCGATGGCCCACCTTCTAAAAACCAGGTCTCCCGTGACGCCGCTCACCCGATTGAGGGCATGCATCCATTTGGTGAGGTAATGGAAATACTGCCCGTCGCGATCCCATTCCAACCGGTCATCCAGGGGATCGTTGGGGCCGCGTTCGTTGAGTGGTTTACCGATCCTCAATCCTCCAGCGGCAGGATGCAGCCTTCCTTTCTCTCCATTGAGGCCGCTGATCCAGCCCTCTCTTCGGTCGTCCTCACGGTGACGCCCAAGAATGGTGTGGACCTGATCCACCAACTGCAATGCAAGGTCTCGGTAACTCTCGTCACCCGTTTGCCGGTAGAGCTCAAGGAAATTACACACAGCAAAAGCATCAGTCCACAGGTAGCGCTGCGGACGCTCAGCGGCCGGTAAGAGCCCAGTACTCTTGGCAAAATCACTCACGAGGTGTTCAAGGACGGCAAGCCTTGATTCGCCGGTCATGCTACATTTCCACAGTATTGGGGATACAAATCTGACTCGTTTATATTATTAACCATCCTCCGTTGACGAACAAGATCAAATAGCCACTCAAATTATTGATCCTGGATCGCCCCCGACGAGGCCCCCTTCAATGATGGCACGGCAGGACTGTTTGCTGGTGCGGCAACCCTGTTCGAAGTATTCGTGGGGCTTTGCCTATGGCTGGAGCGCGGTACCGGGAAATTGGCCTGCAAAATTCATAGCTAGTATGCATCCGGAAACTCCACATATATGAGCTTGAGACGCAGGGGAGGGGTTTATCCCCTCCCGAAATGCAGCGGAATCAATGCCTATTTCGGGCGGGCATAAAGCCCGCCTCTACTCGGCAAGAGGGTTTCCGGATGGAAACTAGCTATCGTCTTTCTTGAGCGGCCACTCGCCATTAAGCTGAGAATAGGGAATTCATGAACATAGGGAATGGTGAAATTGCCGTGGACACGGCAAAGCGGCACCGTGCCTCACTTCGTTTTTAAGACATGAGACACAACACGCCATTTAACCATTTTTAAACCCTCTCAGTACTATTCGGGAAATGCAGGCGCTCATTTCAGCAATCCACCGGTAATAGGATCCATTCTAAAAGGACNCTCTCATGAACAGACTGAGAATTCTGCTTGTAGATGACGGGATCGATTTTTCAACTGGTTTGCGCGAGGTCTTCAGAATGCGAGGCTACGGCGTTGAAATGACGAGGGATGAGCTTGCTGCATTGCCAATGATCGCCTCGAATTCATCCGATGCGATCGGCCAGGACGTCAAAATTTTGGGAAGGGCCGGCGTCCAGCTGCATAAAAGAATCCTGCATCTCTCCCCCTGGACTTCCACTATCCTGATCAAGGGGGGGCACCTACTGAGCGATAGGCAAGCGAAACCGAGAAACGGCACCTTCGCCTATCTTCTCAAACCTTGCCCCGTTTTAGGCCTGTTAGATTCTTTCTCCAAACCGGGTATCTTGACGATCGAACGGGACTGCCGGATGCAAGTCATCGGCCTCATCCATGAACCGGACGTCATAGAACACATCTGCCGGGCGACATGACCGACAGGTCACTTTTCGTTTGGCCGTCATGAACGATAAGGAGTCCGAGTTTGCGCCGAGCACCTGCAGTATTCGAGAGATTTCAGTCTCCCTGAGGCCAAAAAGTTCACTTGTCTGTAGAACTTGGCGGCAATGGTTTTGGCTCATGTTGGAGCCTGGCGATTGATAGGACGTCAAATCACTCGTGGGAAACTCTGGAGGAGCCTTCCATGGACGAGAAAAGGACCACTGTATGGTGGCCAGCGCTGTTGGCAATCGCGACTGGTATCTATGCCATCATTGAATTTTCTCCGCCACTCACCAGCGAGCGACCGCAATTGAGTTCAATGCCAAGGGTGTCATTGGTCGGGGATCAAAATTTCCCGGCGCGATTATGGGAAGACCCAATTGAGGCAACTGGGCGTAGCGATATCAGAGAACTGGAATTAACTGACTTAATTAAGCAAATGACTCTTTGGGTTAATGATAAGTACCAAGTCAAGGTGCTGGGAGTCTTTGTGGAGGGGTTCGCCTATCCTGAAGACAGAGAAGTCCGTCTGCGTCTCCGCTATGCGGTGCAGATGGCCTTCAACAGTGCCGGCTTTAAACCGGCCAATCGCAACCATCTTGGTAGTGTTTCAGTGCCATGGCCGAAGGGCTCTGAGATTAAGGAAGCAGGGTACGCGTTAGAGCCCACGCGTGAACTGCAGCCGCCGGAATGCGAAAATTCGCAGTCCGGTCCTGATCCCAAATCGGCCTGCCTCGATATTCCTTTCGAATGGTTCGTGAGCGAAACCGGGGATTCCCCCGTAGCTGAAGATGCCAAGGCAACCAAGGGCAAACGAGCGGTCCTGGTGCTCTGGCTCAAAGAGGAGGAGTTTGCCGACTTTCCTTTGGTGCGCTTGCTTAGACTTCAGAAAGCGTTTCAGGGGTCATTGGATGAAAAATATGGAACGGACCTGGACTTGACAATCATCGGACCTCGCTCATCGGATACGCTGCAACGTATAAGAATAGATTCTCAGAGGGAGCCGCTCAAGGCATTACGTCAAGCAGGGAGCAATTCTCTGAACACGATACCTTTCTACTCAGCCGAAGCCACGACTCCCGACGTCCTTCTACTTGACGATAACCTTACCGCGGCACAAGAAGTAATGAAGCCGGTCGGCCGAGGCCTGTTCATGCAAGCGAGTTTTCCGGATGCTTGCATTAATCCAATTGAGGGTCAGGATCGAATGGGGCCTCACATGTTCATCCATAACTTTACGAGAACCGATGCGGAACTGGCGGCGATGCTGGCGGACGAACTCAGACTGCGTAACGTTGATCTTTCGGGGAAAGAAAAAGGCAAAGTAGCAGTGGTCTTTGAGGGTGATACTCTCTATGGACGTTCGCTTTATGAAGTCTTTAAGTCTCTTTCCTCCTTGAGTATCGATCCAGGCAAATCATTCCGCGACTCTTTGACCAACAAGGCCATCAGGGATGCTCATAAAGGCCACTTACAAAAAAGCAAACAGCACAGCGCAAAGACTCAGGGGATCAGTCATAGATCAGGAATTCTCGGCGTTGTTTATCTTCGAGGCCTCGACGGAACCTCAGCCAGGCGGCATGAGCAAGGAACTGAACTTAAGAAGAATCGCGAATCGGGCAAATCTAGCGGGTCAACTGACGGGCAACTTCCTTCTGGCGCCAAAGGATCGAATTCGGAGCGTGCGGAGAGTGATTATCAGCTCGACTACGCAAGGCGCCTGGCTGTGAAGTTGGAAGGCAGATGTGGCGGACAACCCGAAGCAATTGGCATTTTCGGGAGCGATATTTATGACAAACTGCTCCTTCTGCAGGCTCTTCGAAAGCAATTTCCAGACACTCTCTTTTTTACCACCGACTTGGATGCACGCTACTTGCAGCCCAGTGTTGTTCCTTATACTCGCAACTTGATTGTCGCCACCACTTACCCCTTGGATCCGACTCTTGTCACAACGGGTGATGGGGCTGGATTGCGCAATTGGAGAATCACACCATTTCGAGATTCCACCCAAACGGCAGTATTTCTTGCCTGTCGCACGGCGCTGGGCAAGTCCATCGCAATTCTGCCTGAACCAAAAATCTATGAAGTCGGCCGTTCAGAGTTTATCCGGTTGCCGCTTTACCAGGATGACAAAGCTACACTAAACAGGAAGTGCTTTTCATACGGGCAATGGGGTAGCCTAACATGTATTGCCATCATCGGAATAATTTTGACTCTGAGGCTCCTCCCGATGGGCCTAAGCCGAATGCCTGGTATTCGTCGTTACTCAGAGCGTTTCGGGTGGTATGAATCCACTGGATACCTTGCCATTCTTCGACAAGAACGCAATCGGAGGATTTTTGGGGTGACCCTTTTGGGTGTGATCCTGATCGTCTCCTTTACTGGATTTGTCCTGCATAGATCAGGTGCGGTGGATAGTGAGCCGTTCCGATGGCTCCAAGGCGTCAGCATCTGGCCAACAGAAATCGTCAGATTAGTAAGCCTGTTGCTCGTCATCGTATTCTTGACCGTTGCCTGGTACAAACATCGTATCCACCGGATGATTTTGTGGTTTAAATTCCTGAAGGCTTGGGGCGATGCAGAAATAAATGAATGTGGTGCAGGTGGTGAACTTGCCGTGCTCGATGAAAAATATCAGTCAAAAGGTCGGAAATTGCGCTCTCTGTATCGGTCTGTTTGCAGAAAGCTCAGAGCCGAGAAAGAACCTGATAAAATGAGTACTTCATCTCCAGCCAAGTCGGATTCCGCTCCGTCAGAGCAAGTATATCCAGAGGAAATACTGACGGAATATTTCTCGATGGGATTATGGTGGAATCGGACTGGACGTGTGGTACTTATGCTCATCCTGTACACCCTGTTTATTATCTGTTTTCTTAAGATTCTTCCTTTTCCCTTATCAACCAATCCGGCCCGAGGGTCATTAGCAAGATTTCTAGACTATTCGATTCTATATTGCTGTATCCTTTCCTCGTGTTTTCTAACTTTTTATGTATTCGACGTCACCAATTTGACTTTGCGGATGATAAGGCGATTAGGTCAACACCGGACTGCTTGGCCTCAAGATTATCTCAATCAATTAGCGAAAGAAAGGAACATGGATCCAGCGCATCTGGCAGGGTATGCCGATGTGTATTTCACCGCGGTTCATACGCGAGAAGTCAGTAGCGTGGTGTTTTATCCGTTCGTTGTTCTGTTGTTAATGGTTGTCGCTCGTAACCAGTATTTCGAGGATTGGCCGTGGCCCCTGCCATTGATAATTATACTTTTTTTGAACGCGTTGTTTATCCTTCTCTGCTCTTTTTGGATCCGCCATGCTGCGCGCCGCGTGAGACACGAAGCACTGAAAGACCTCACTTCCCAAACGGTTGACCTTTTGGTTCCAGAGGATTCACATAAGTGGATGGTTTGGAAGAAAGACGGATCGAATGTCGAGATAAAAAGCGATTCCTACAGCAAGTCCATTGAGCGCACTCGTGAAGAAATCAACTCAATTTCCATTGGCGCCTACGGTCGTTGGTTCTTGGACAACTCTGTTATCGCTTCCCTTATTCCGTCAATTGGAGCAGCCCTTCTGGCGTTAATCAGTTACTTGTTCCCCTTTGGTGCCGGATGAGCGGCTCAATCCGCTTTTCGCAGTCTAAATGGAGAGCCATTGGGCAGGAGCCATGATCTGGAGGGCTTTCCGTCGGTTTTAAGGTTCTGTTACGGGGTATATGGGGTCGCTGCAGTTCAAAGCTTTTAGCTCGAGCAAGATTCGCAGGAGCCCAAGACTCACACCCCCCGGATCAGCCACGCCGCATGAACGACCTTTTCATCACTCCCGCGGGCTGGCAACAAGGCAAGGATTTCAAACCCCGCTTCGACAACTGGCTGCGCCGTGCAAAGGTTCCGATCCTCCTCCTCAATGCAGAGTCGCTCAACACGGGCCATGTCTGGCACTTCACCGCAAGTTGGACGGGAGAGCCTCCGGGTCTGGTTGGGGATGAAGTGGACAAGAACGAGCGCTGCCGCCGCCTCTACTACCGCCAGGCCCCGGTGCAGCATCTACGGAACTACCGGCTTGGGTACGCTGTTGCCGCATCGGCTTGTGTGCCCGGCCTGTTCGATCCGTTGGTGATCGATAAACTCTACCCGGACCGAACCATTCGCCTGGTCGATGGCGGCGTCTATGACAATCAGGGGGTGGAAAGCCTTCTCGACGAACAGTGCAGGCTGGTCCTTTGCAGCGACGCGTCCGGGCAAATGGAGGACAGTCCCAAGCCCTCCGGCGGTTTGCTCGGGGTGCTCAAGCGTTCTTCCTCCATCCAGGGTGACCGGATCCGGGAAGCCGAATACCAGGACCTTTGCGGACGTCTGGATACAAAAGCCTTGCAGGGACTGTTCTTCATCCATTTAAAGAAGGATCTTCAGGTTCCTCCGGTCGATTGGATCCAATGCGACGATCCTTCACAGGAGGTGAAGCCCTGGGAAACGAACACACCCTATGGAGTCGATGCCTGCCTTCAGGGGAAAATTGCGGGAATCCGCACGGATCTTGACTCCTTCTCTGAGGTGGAGGCGAACGCCTTGATGCTGAGCGGCTATCTCATGACCGACTATCAGTTCCGACAGCTTCAGCGGCAACACCTGGAGGAAGCAGGGATGGGCACATGGGGCGATTTCGATATCGATGCGGCGCGGCAGACAGATTGGCCATTCCTGCCACTCGAGCCCATCATGAGTGAGCCCGAGACGAGCCAGGACCCGAGGCGACGCGAGCTGGGAAGGCAGCTCTCGGCCTCCAGACACCGGGCATTCAAGATCTGGCGGCTCGATCCCATGCTTCGCAAACTTCGTTGGGCGCTCCTGGGGGCGGTAACGATGCTGGTGCTGACGCTAGTCAGGGCTTTCTGGGACGTCAAGCTACTGGAGCTTACCGTTAATCAGCTTGTCGTGCTTATGGTCGTTGTGCTTGCCGGGTTTTTGTTCCCGGTTTTTAACTGGATCAATCCGCTGCGGAGTACCCGCGACCCCGCGCGAAGACTCGCCTTGGCTGTCCTGGGTTATCTGACGGCAAAACTGCACCTCAAGAAATTCGATAAACGCTATCTGGAGTATGGCAGCATGAATCGCCTGCTGGCCTTGGCCGGAAGGCCTGCCGGGCAGGGAACTCCCATACAGGCACTCGGAGCTGCTCTGAGGCGCTGGTCCGGTGCGATAACGAAAAGGACTACACGATGACTTGCGTCGCTATTTGATTCGTCGATATGCCGTTCGAAAAGGAGTTGATCTGGGGAATGGCACCGAAATATACAGGGAGATGAAACGATGAAAACAGTGCTGGTTGCCGGAAGCGGGCGTTCCCTTAACGATCAAGCCGAGTTGGCCGCGAGGCTTGTGGGAAGAGGTCTTGCGAAGTCGGGCTTCGCTTTGGTGACGGGGTGTTGGAAGGGGGTTGACGAAAAAGCAACGAACGCCTTTCTCGGTGCACTGCAGGAAGACGGGATCAGTCCGGTCGGCCGCTATACCCAGGTGTTCCACCGGGGCGCAGGAAACCTGCTGATGAGCTCTAAGGTCTCCGATGCCCGCCTTCGCTTTGAGGTTGGCAGTGATGAGGTGGCCTACATAAAAGCGAGAGATCTCTGCCAGGCTGGGATACTCATCGGTGGTCTTGGCGGCACCAAACACATGGCATTCGAGCTCATCGGCAGCGGAAGGCCGGTATTTCCCCTTTCCCTGACCGGGGGCGATGCCATGGATGCCTATGGGGAAATCCTCCAGAAGTGGGAACAGCGCCAGATTCCATGGCTCACTCGAACCCAGTTTCTAGGGCTTTCGCTGCCGTTGGTTGGAGATGCCAACCACCTTATGCGCCTCCTCTCCGCGGCTCTCTCCAATACTGCCGAGGTGTTCATAAGCTACCGGCGCGACGACGTGCCGGGGGTGGCGGGACGCATCGCTGCGGATCTCCGGGAACATCTGGGGCCCCTGCGGGTGTTCCTGGATATGCACAGCATCGAGCCTGGATGCAATTTCGATTCGCGCATTCGCGATGCTCTGGAGCAATGCCGAGCGGTGATCTGTCTGATCGGCCCGCGCTGGAATGTGGAGAGGCTCAGCACCCGGAACGATGTGGTCCGCTACGAGCTCGAAACGGCCCTCCAGTTGGATAAACCGATCGTGCCGGTGGTTGCATTCAGCGGCGAACTTCCGATGGAACAGTCGCTTCCGAATACCTTGAAAGGCCTGGTCAGACATAACGCGGTATTCGTCCATGACAATGCGACCTATGAAGATCGCATGAACAGCATAATCAAGGAGATAGATCGGTTGCTCGCAGGGAGGGCGTAGCGATCCCAGCGAGAGAGNGATAAGCGATCCGGGAAGCCTCTTGCGCTCGGAGTCGGAGAGTTCTTCTTTCTTGCCCCGAAACGCCCGGCGAAGGACCATCGAATCCTCTCCGTTCTCATGATGCATGCGACCGCCCCCAGGGGGGCCTACCTCTACAAAAGCATTTGCCATGGCCGGTTACTCCTTGTTCAATAAGTGGGTGCCGATTCTACCTCTTCTCGTGAAAGATATTGTTGTTTGAAGCAGTGTCAAGCGATGGTGTGTGATCATGTTCGGCCCCGGTTTTCCGAACCCTCCAAGAATTAATGCCCCTCCTGATCGGCATCCTTTGTGCTTGCACCCCATGTACAGGGTGCTATGCTTTATTTTGTTGGAAGCTTCAATCGGCCGGATGCAGGCGTTACCAAGGTTGGTTCTTGCCGGTTTTCACGTGCAGATCCCGCCCCTTCCGCTTCAAAGGCAGAAGCGCTTTGGGGTCAGGATCTCGTCGAAAGCGAGTTTCTCAAGAGGAGAATGCGCATGGATTATGATCCCTTGTATTATCCATATCCCTCACGCCGCAGCGTGGTTTTTGCTCGGCGCGGGATGGTGGCCACCTCGCAGCCGCTAGCGGCGCAAGCCGGCCTGGAGGTGCTGAAAAAAGGCGGCAATGCCATCGACGCCGCGATTGCCGTCGCATCCTGCCTGACGGTTATGGAACCGACCTCAAACGGCATAGGCGGTGATGCCTTCGCGTTGATCTGGTCCGGAGGCAAACTCCACGGGCTCAATTCCAGCGGGCCCGCTCCCCAAACCATATCGCTCCATGCGCTAGCGAAGAGAGGCCTCAATCGAATCCCCCAATATGGCGTGATTCCGGTCACCGTGCCGGGAGCACCGGCAGCCTGGGCTGAACTTGCCCGGCGCTTCGGCCGACTGCCGCTGACGGAAAGCATGCGTCCGGCTATCGAATATGCGGAACATGGTTTCCCGGTTTCCCCTGTGGTTGGTGACCGGTGGCAAGCGGCCTTCAACGTTTACCGAGCCCAGCAGGGGGAGGAGTTTCAGGCTTGGTTCGAAACCTTCGCTCCCGAGGGCAGGGCTCCTTTGGCCGGTGAAGTGTGGCGATCGCCGGGTCAGGCAGCGACCCTGGCGGCGATTGCCGAAACGAACGCCGAGGTCTTCTACCGAGGCGACCTGGCAGAAAAGATCGGCGCTTTCTTCGGCCGCTACTCCGGTTACCTCACCGCCGTCGACCTGGCCGCCTTTAAACCCGAGTGGGTCGAGCCGATAAGAGTCAATTACCGGGGATATGACGTCTGGGAAATCCCGCCCAACGGGCACGGCATCGTAGCACTCATGGCGCTGAACATTTTGAAGGGTTTCGAATTTCGGGCCAGGAATTCAGCTGAGACCTGTCACAGGCAAATCGAGGCGGTAAAGCTGGCCTTCTCCGACGGGCTCAAGTGCATTGCCGATATGCGCAAAATGAAGGTCCAAGTTGCGGATCTGTTGTCGGAGGACTACGCCGCCGAAAGGCGCCGTCTGATCGGTGCCAGAGCGCTCACTCCGTTACCCGGAAAGCCCCGCAGCGGCGGCACCGTTTATCTGGCCATCGCCGACGGTGAGGGGAATATGGTTTCCTACATCCAGAGCAACTACGAGGGCTTTGGCTCCGGCATGGTCATTCCCGGCACGGGCATCGCACTGCACAACCGTGGGACCTGCTTCTCCTCCGATCCCGACCACGACAACTGCCTCGAACCCGGCAAAAAGCCGTATCACACCATCATCCCGGGATTCCTGACAAAGGGTGGGGAAGCCCTTGGGCCCTTCGGCCTGATGGGCGGCTTTATCCAGCCGCAGGGCCATGTGATGGTGGTGATGAACACCGTCGATTTTCAGCTTAACCCGCAGGCGACGCTCGATGCCCCTCGATTCCGTTGGAAGGAAGGCAAGACGGTCGATGTCGAGGCGCAATTTCCCGAGCATTTGGCCGAGGTTCTGCTGCGTATGGGGCACAACGTGAAACGGGGCGAGGTCGGCGATCGCGATTTCGGTCGAGGCCAGATCATCTGGCGCAATGGGGACGGTGTCTTTGCGGGGGGCAGTGAACCGCGCACTGACGGGCAGGTCGCCGCCTGGTGACGGGCCGGGACGAACCCGCAACCGGCGGCAGTGAAGGGGGCCCCGTGTGATAAAGATCGTCCACATCCGCCGGCGCAACCACAGGAGGGGCCAGTCCCCGAGGATCGGCGAACGTGAGTGGTCTATTTCAGCAAACCCTTTTCTTTGTAATATTTCTGAGCCCCGGGGTGCAGGAAATTCAACGCGTCCGGGGTCACCTGACTGACTGCCGTCTCCGGGGTCATCTTCGTTGCGTCTTTCCATACCGCAGACAGCTCCTGCGTTCCCGAGAAGATGGTCTTTACGATTTCGTACATCCGGTCTGCAGGAAATTCTTCCATGGCCGTCAGCACGGCGGTGATGGCAATGGCCGGGACATCGCTCTCCAGCCCTGAGTAGACGCCTTTCCGAAAAACGGTCGGGTGGAAGACGCCGGGGTTGGCTTTCATGATTTTGTCGCGAACCTCACTGTCCACCGGCAGCAGTACCAACTTCAAGCCAGGGGTGGAGGCGAGATCGATGATGGACGAGGTGGGCACTGCCCCACTCCAAAAGAAGGCCTGGATCTTTCCGTCCTTCAGCGCCGCCACCGACTCGGTCGCCCCCAGTTTTTCGCGGCTGAAGTCCTTGTTCCAATCAAGGCCGAGGGCCTTGAGCACGTAATCGGCCTGCTCCTCTGTGCCGCTGTTCGGGGCTCCGGTGGACACCCGCTTGCCCTTGAGGTCCATGACGGTAGTGATCCCAATTCCATCCTTGGTCACAATGTGGAGCGGCTGCTCATAGAAGCCAAGGACCAGGCGGACCTTGTGCTGGCCGGAGAGGCCGGGCACCTTGCCGGCGTTTGCCCAGACCACGTGGTAGTCATAGCAGAAAGCCATACCCGCGCGTCCGGTGCTAAGCAGCTTGAGATTGTCGATGGCGGCAGTGGTTGCCTCGGAAGTCGCGTCGGTATTGGGAACCTTGTTCCAAATCAGTCCCCCGATGGCGCCGCCGAGCGGATACCATACCCCTCCGGTTCCGCCGGTGGCGATGCTGAAGGAGAATTTGCTCTGTGCATCGGCTGCCGGCACCGCCAAGGCCAACAGGGCAAAAAGGGCGATGGTAAGGGCTACGATCCTAACCTCTCGATGTCTCATGACAATCCTCCTTAAGTAGGGGTTGATTTTGACTACCGGTTTAACCCCCGAAATGCGGGGTGCGCCAATCCCGTGAACTTAGTAGAGCTCCGCAGGAATAGATGTACGAATTCGGTTCGTCATACCGGCGAAAGCCTGTATCCATGCGGTTTTTCTGGATTCCAGTTTTCACCGATATGACGCTGAGATTATGACCACTTTGTTCTGTCGTGATGCGCAAAAGAAAATCATTTCACCGCAGTCTTTCATGTTCCCGATACAGACTCGGTAATATACCAAAATACCATTGGAGATGATATTTTCAATGCAGAGTGCGCTGACATCGCAGAGAATTCATTTCAGAGTTTTTCTCTGCACTCTCCGCGGTTGACGCCTTTTGGCCACACTTGCCTCTGGCGACTGAGGCTGCGGAGCGGGCTGTAGCGCTTGACCCCAACAGCCCTTCCTCTCTCTTCGTTCTTGCCATGTGTCTGAACTATTCTTTTCGGAGTGAAGAGGCCCTGCCGTTGCTTCGACAGGCTCTCCGACTCAATCCTTTTCGCACCTCATTCTATCACCATTTCGGGATCGCTTGCCGTGAAACCGGAAGGTATGCAGGGTGGATCTGTCCTGTGGAAAAACTCAAATACAATTAAATAATTGCCTGGCAGTCTGGTCGAAAGTCTTTCCATCGAG
>JGI20214J51088_10001390_pt1 | contig 16537 bp, 10 predicted proteins | sample WetSurMetagenome_FD_51088 | JGI IMG/M metagenome (IMG submission 51088) | reverse complement strand
ACCGAAGTGCTCAATCGGCCCTGCATTAGTGTTTGTAAGGTACCTCATTCCCTTAGCCAGAGGGAGTAAATCATCTTCGGTAATTCCCTTAAAATACAGGGAAAGGAATTTTATCTTTTCGTACAGAAATCCCTTTCTATCGGCATTCCCATTAATAATCTCACTTACCCGATCACTAATTGACCCCGGGATTCTTCCCGAAACAGATCGATAAATTTCGGGATTTGATCTTCCTAAGAGATTTGCAGATTCTTCCTGAATTATTTCTTCAGGACTGAAAAGAAGGGCTACGACCGATTCTCCCATTTCTTTGCTTTCAATTTTATCAATACTTCTCAGAACACAGGCTTTGGTCCATAAACTGATAAGATTATAATCGCGGTTAATTAGATCCTCACGCAAGTTTCTCTGATTCAGTATTTCACCNGGAAAATAATGAAACAGTTTGTCGGGTTTATTCACATNTGAAGCAGTATCGAAAAGCGAAATCAGTTTTGGTAATATTAATTCTGAAACTTCCAGATTCATCAATTCAGCCGCATAACTCACACTCTCCTTTGTTTCACNTCCAAGAACCTCTCTGATCCTGGCTANATAACCAAAGCCATAAGTGACCGAAAGGATACTGAAAAGAAATTCAGTCCATCTGTCAATCTCATAGTTAACTTTATCGAGCAGGAAATCATCGTGTTCAGCTACCAAAGATATTTTTGCTGAAAGATTCCAGGTGATTATTCCTATCACATCTGACACAAGAAGAACCATTCGTTGTTTCTCCTCCTCAGAAGGTGTAAACTTACAGTTGATAAGAAGTTTTACTGTAAGCTCCTTTAATTGTCGTGAATTAGACCAGAGACGTGAAAAGAGGAAGCTAATTGTATCTGACGAGTTAGTGTAAGCTAATAGCCTGAGTATTGTTTTGCATAATTCAGTATTACCTGAGGATACAACGTAAAACCTGATCAGCTGATCTTCAGCGTCGGGTCCAAAAGTCTTCAGAACTTCGTAAGCATCCTTTGTCAAGCCTGAAATACTCAGACAACCACATACTTCAGGTAACAGATCAGATAACCGAAACTTCCCAATCATGTAAATAGCCAATCGCTTTGACTCATGCGAACTGTTCCGGAGAAGACNTAAGATTTCAGTAGTCTGTGGTCTTCTTGTTCCGGAAAGAACTTTTACAGACTCACTAATCTTTTCATAATCTTCCTCAGATTCTGCCTGTATTTTAAGAAATGCAGCAACTTCAGCGGCGTTCCTGCGGATTTCTTCATCAAGACCTTTATTATTTGCAAACCTTATCAGAACAGGCAGAAGATTTAAATCTTTATATGAGTTAGCGTATTCAATTATTCCCTTACAATACCAGATATTACTGAATTTATCCGGAATTGGAAAATCGCCTGTTATAAGGCGGAAATAATCTCTATGAAAATTGATCTCTGCAGAAAGTCTGTTCCTGAAATCATTGTGATCTGCTAAAAAGTCACTTTCGAATTCCTTTTGCACTGCTTTTGCTCTGTCTCTTAATAAACANTTTCTATATTCCCTGTATAACCTGAAGGAAACAAAAAGCCATATCAACGAAATACAAAACATCAGTATAGTAAAATGAAGAAGTCTGAAAAATTCTAAAAGTCCAAGAACTGTAAGGATAAGTCCTGAAAAAATAACCATTATTTCATTTAATGATCCGCCCATTAAATTATTCAGCCCTGGTTTCAGGTTTTTTTCAAGAGGGTGACAAATGGCTTTTAACGAAGGGGATTCAGCAATTTCTTTTAAGGTCCGCGATAAAAGCCGGCTGAATAAAAGAAATATAAAAAATAGCACAAAACCGCCAATTGCAGATGGACTGATGCCTGTCAAAAAACCGTTTGCCACAACAATAAATGATAATAATGCAATAATTACCGGAGAGATGATTAAACAGGTTCTCATTCCGAAATTATAAAGAAAGTATTCAAAACCGAAACGTTTAAAAATCTGAATGATGATCAGAGTAGCTCCGGTGAAAAGGCCAAGAAAAGTTGCCATTTGTTCTGCAGCTGGATACTGTTGCCTGGTAACTGCCATAAAGGAATACTGAATGAAAAAGGCCACAANAACCGATAAGGCTGCAAATATTCCGATAATTCTAAAATAGCGGTCCTCAAAAAAAACAGTANAAATCGTTTNCCTTTTTTCATTTGTTTCAGGCAATTGAATATTGTCTGTTCCAGCCAGACTGAATTTTGTCCCTATGATAAACTGAATTACGGTGCCGGCAAAAACAGAAGCAGCACCTGCAAGTAAAATGTTGTATGAAGGTAGTTTAAAATACATAAGGACAGGGATAGCGAAGGAGATGACAATTATTCCGGTAATCAGTCCTGTTTCATTCAGTTGAGATAATCTTTTCAGCTGTTTCTGAGTAAATAGCTTCTCAGCTGTTCCCCGAAAGCAGATAAGCGTAAGTATATTAACCGGGCCAAATAGAATAAACAGCATGAAGACTATTCTGTCGGATGGGGAAAAAACTAAAGCTATCCAAAGGATAAATGTCAGAACAGCCTGAGCAGATAAACTTATCTCAGCGAAATATCTAAAATTTATCTTCCTTTTAAACTTGTAATAAAGAGAGGTTATAATGATGCCGGCAATTCCTGAGAAGACGTATCCCCTGGCCATCATTTTCTCGTCGAAAGTTGATAGTAGAATAGAATGTGCCGAAATATCAAATGCACCTAAAAAAACTCCAAGAAAGAGCGATTGTATCAGAAGCATTGAAACCCCAGACTCTTCTCCTGATTCAATTTCAAGAAGAGTGCGTAACTTATCTCTCATGATTGCCTCGTTACTTATAGCACACTAAATTAGCAATTAAAATTCAAAAATTATCGGGAATCAATAAGAAAACAATATTTGGTTAATTAGTTAAGTACCTCTCTTATGATAACCAAGTTAACATTTAGAATTTCAATAAGAGAAAATCTCTTTCTTAATTAGAGTGTTACCCCCTTTCATTTTCCCCCAAGGGGGAAAGGTTTAGCTACCCCTTCCCCCGGGGGAAGTCCCGATAGCTATCGGGAGGGAAGGGGGTAAAAGGAGGCCAGAAAATTACTCTCAATTGAGATTAAAAAAAATCAGATATCCAGTCTGGATTTTGCGAGGAGAAATAATTGTTTGATGTCAAGATCGATCCCATCAACAGTTATGACGGACTGCTTATAATACTTTTCACGAGCCGATAGTTTTTTGTTGATAAATGAAAGCAACATTTCATTATCCATATCTTTTATCAGAGGCCTGTCACCCTTTGATTCTGAAAGTCTGCTTCTCAGTTGAAGAGGTGTCAGTTTGAGATAAATTGTCAGCCCCGATTCAAGCATTATATTCATATTATTACTATAGCATGGTGTTCCGCCTCCGGTGGAAATTACAGTGTCTTTTCCTGCATTAAGGTTTTTAAGCAGACGACTCTCTGCAATCCGAAAATATTCTTCTCCATTTACTGCAAAAATCTCTGAAATAGTTTTTCCCTCAAATTCTTCAATTTTTTTATCAAGATCGATAAAGGACCACCCAAGAAGCGATGCCAATTTTTTCCCCGCGGTTGTTTTACCGCTGCCCATGAAACCAATTATATANATTAAATGGGGGTTTGTCATCACAATTCAAGCTTCATCTGAGCAGGATCTTCGTGGATTAAAGGTTGAGGAGGTTCCTCATCAGTTTTTTCTTCTTTGGGTACCTCTGCCTCCCTTTTTATAACTGGCTCAATTTCCTGTATATTATCAACCATATAGCTTGTCATTCTCTTCCCTTTTGCCTTATAGCTCTTTATTCCAATAAATTCAGCTACCTCAATAATCTCATTTTCCCGTCCTTTATGCTTACCCCCGAAATAGATTTCAAATCGAGGATATTCGACTTCTGTCAGACTGATAAGCTTTGATTCGGGGTTTTCATTTATAAAGCACTGTGGCTTTTCGGATTCTTCGATAGTGAACCGTTTTAAGTAATAAAATTTCTGTTCGGCATCCCAGTAAATGGCAGAATAGACTTTTCCCGGTCTGAATTTCTCAATAATAAGGATGTTTTCTTCAAAATGGTTAGAAAGATCAAAGCCAGCAATCCTGAAATACCCATTTTTTGTAATTACAAGAATTTTATCATCAGCGCTGAACTCGCCCAGGAAATTCCCTCTGGAGTCAACATTTAATCTGAAAACGGAATCGTCGAACCATATCTTGCGACCGCCAAGGGTTGAAAGGCCTTTTTCTTTCAGACTTATTTTATGAACAGCATTTTTTGTAAGAATGTTGCCCATAGATGATTTTCCTTTAATATTCATCTGCCCGAAATCAAATTCGAACATGAGTTTCTTTAGCCTGGCCTTAGGTTTGTGATGAACATTTATGACTTCAGCCTCACCATTCGGGTTAACACTGAGATAAACGATCTTCGACCCCGGGGTACCCCTGGTAAGATTATATTCTTTATCTCGTGTAAGTCCGGAAATAGCACATCTTTTTGCAAGCAGTGGTCCATCCTTCCCATCCTGATAAACGATATTATAGATTGTGCGCTCATCATTCTTAAGAAATATCTGGGCATAGAGAATATCATTGCCAACAAATACTTTATCGGCTACTTTGGTAATAAGATATACTCCATCCTTCCTGATAACAATAACATCATCAATATCAGAACAGTCACATATAAATTCATCTTTTTTCAGTCCTGTCCCTATAAATCCCTCTTTATAATTAATATAGAGCTTTGCATTGTTGGCCACAACTTTCGTAGCTTCAATCGTATCAAAACTCCTTAGTTCCGTTTTTCTTTCCCTTCCTTTACCGTACTTTTTCTTTATTTGCCTGAAATAGTTGATAGCAAATGGAATGATATTTTTAAGATGATTTTTAACTTCTTCTATCTCTGTCTCAATTCCTTTAATATGTTCGTCGGCTTTTTTTACATCGAATTTTGAGATCCGCTTAATCTTAATTTCAGTAAGTTGTATTATGTCCTCACGTGTTACTTTTCTATAAAGCAGCTTTTTGAAAGGATCAAGTCCTTTGTCAATTGCTTCAATTACAGCTTCCCATGTTTCACACTCTTCAATATCGTGATAAATTCTCTCTTCGATAAATATTNTCTCCAGCGACGACATATGCCAGTCTTCATTGAGTTCAGCGAGCCTTATTTCNAGTTCANTTTTTAGAAGTTCGACTGTTCTGTCAGCGGAATGCTTCAAAATNGCACTGACGCCCATGAATGAAGGCTTATCATCAACAATTACACAGGTATTCGGTGAAATTGAATATTCGCAGTCGGTAAGCGCATAAAGAGCATCGATTGTCATATCGGGAGATACTCCGGGCAGCAGATGAATAACAATTTCAACATTTGCTGATGTATTATCATCGATCTTCCTGATCTTTATTTTCCCCTTCTCGCTTGCCTTTATAATGGATTCAATCAGCGAGGTTGTAGTTTTACCGAAAGGAATTTCAGTTATAACGAGTTCCTTTTTATCAACCTTTTCAATTTTTGCCCTTACCTTTATTACCCCTCCTCTCTGACCATCATTATATTTTGAGACATCCACCAATCCGCCTGTAGGAAAATCGGGATAGATAACGAAATCATTTCCCTGCAGGTAGTCAATTGACGCGTCGATCAGTTCATTGAAGTTATGAGGCAGGATTTTTGATGCCAGACCAACAGCAATTCCCTCTCCACCCTGAGCCAGAAGTAACGGAAATTTAACAGGGAGTGTTACAGGCTCTTTATTACGGCCGTCGTAAGAAAGTTTCCATTCGGTTGTCTTATGGTTAAATACAACCTCAAGTGCAAATTTTGAAAGTCGCGATTCAATGTACCTGGGTGCTGCAGCACCATCGCCTGTAAGCAGGTTACCCCAGTTACCCTGCATATCGACCAGAAGTTCTTTCTGTCCAAGCTGCACCAGAGCATCACCTATTGAGGCATCGCCATGAGGATGGAACTGCATTGTATGTCCGATGATATTGGCTACCTTATTGTAACGGCCATCGTCCATTCTTTTCATCGAATGAAGTATTCGACGTTGAACAGGTTTCAGTCCGTCGTGAAGGTGAGGTACAGCCCTCTCAAGAATAACATACGAGGCATAATCAAGGAACCAGTCCTGATACATGCCTGAGAGCGCAGTTACGGAATGAAGAGCTGCTGGTCCCGATGGGCCCGGGACATTGCCTTCTGCATTTGTTATATCGGGTTCTTCTTCCATAAATAAACCTAGACTTCCTTAATCAAATTCAGTGGTTTTTCCTCCTCAACAATATCTTCTTCAACTCTGAGATTATCAATAATAAAATCCTGCCTGTCAGGTGTGTTTTTACCCATAAAAAATTCAAGAAATCCGTTTATAGAGTCATTTTTCTTCATCCTCACCGGCTCAAGTCGCATGTCTTTTCCGATGAAGTGTTTGAATTCATCGGGTGATATCTCTCCGAGTCCTTTAAACCGTGTCATTTCAGGATTTGGTCCTAAAGCCGCAATAGCTTTAGCCTTTTCATCGGGCGAATAGCAGTACCTGGTTTCCTTTTTATTCCTAACCCTGAAGAGGGGAGTCTGCAGTATAAAAACATGCCCTTTTTTAACCAGGTCGGGAAAAAACTGCAGGAAAAATGTTAGCAGCAGTAATCTGATGTGCATCCCGTCAACATCGGCATCAGTGGCTACTACAACGTTATTATACCTGAGGTTTTCAATCCCGTCTTCAATATTAAGAGCTGCCTGTAGCAGGTTAAACTCCTCATTCTCGTAAACTATTTTCTTTGTGAGACCATAGCAGTTAAGTGGTTTTCCCCTGAGACTGAAGACAGCCTGTGTCTCCACATTTCTCGATTTGGTTATTGATCCGCTGGCCGAATCACCTTCGGTTATAAAAAGTGTTGAATCGAGTTTATTCGAATCGTTGGAATTATAATGAATACGGCAGTCTCTTAATTTTTTGTTATGCAGACTAACTTTTTTTGCCCTGTCCCTAGCCAGTTTCTGAATAGAGGAAATTGCTTTTCTCTCTTTCTCGGAGTCCTGAATCTTCTTCAGAATAATCCTGGCTGTTTCAGGATTTTTATGAAGAAAATCGTCGAGCTGTTTCTTTATAAATTCGCTGATAAAATTTCTTACAGAGGGGCCTTCCGGTCCCATATCTTTTGATCCCAGTTTAGTCTTTGTCTGTGATTCAAAGATAGGTTCCTCAACTTTTATGCTGATGGCTGCAATTATTGAAGATCTTATATCGGCGGGGTCATAATCTTTTTTATAAAAGTCCCTGATCGTTTTCACAATAGCTTCCCTGAAAGCAATAAGATGAGTTCCCCCCTGGGATGTGTTCTGACCATTGACAAAACTGTAATAATCTTCACCATATTGAAGACCATGAGTGAAAGCAATCTCAATATCTTCGCCCGTCAGATGAATTATAGGATAGAGACCTTCTTTGTTCATGTTCTCATTAAGCAGATCTACCAGACCATTCCTGGAGAAGAACTTATTACCATTAAAGTTTATTATGAGACCAGAATTCAGATAGACATTGTTTTTCAGCATTGTATCCACGTACTCCGAGATGTAATAGTAGTTGCCGAACATCTCTTCATCGGGCTGAAAAATTACCTCAACACCATTTTCTTCTTTGGTAGCTTCAAGCGGAAAATCCATAACGGTTCTTCCGTGTTCAAATTCTACCTGCTTAACCTGTCCTTCGCGAATGGACCTGATGACAAATTTGCTGGAAAGGGCATTAACCGCTTTTACTCCTACTCCGTTAAGTCCTACAGATTTTTTAAATGCTTTTGAATCATACTTGGCGCCGGTATTCATTTTGGAAACGGCATCAAGAACTTTTCCCAGGGGAATTCCCCGGCCATAATCCCGAACTCTGACCTCCTTGCCATTTATGGATACGTCAATTTTTTTCCCATATCCCATCATGTACTCATCGAGAGCATTATCCATAACCTCTTTGAGAAGTACATAAACACCATCGTCCTGAGAAGAACCATCGCCAAGTTTTCCGATATACATACCGGGCCTGAGGCGGATATGTTCTCTCCACTCCAGTGTCTTTATATGTTCTTCTGAATACCCAACTGACATTTTGCAGAAATTTTGCGCAAATATAACGATTTACAACCGGTGTTATTTGTCAATTTTTCAACAATCGGAATGAAATTTAACAATGAAAAAGTAGTAATCAGTCTGTATCTAAAATATTTAGCTGATTAAATGATAATTACAATTTCAGCAATAATGTTGATAAATGAGATGCAGAAGAATTAAAAAAGGGTTCTTATTTCCCAAAATATCAACCCCCCAACCCCCCAAATGGGGGGCTTAACAAATTCAAATAGGTTTCAGTGTCAATGGGAGCATCCGCCAGCTGACAGAGACGAAGCAATCCAGAGCATCCGATAGCTGAAAGTCCCCCATATGGGGGATTTAGGTGGGCCCCACTCCTGCATCCTTTCTTAAGTTGTCAACCAGTTTGTCTTTCTTATTATTCTGAAGTATCATGAACAGATAGACCGGGATACCTATTAACATCAATATAAACCCGTACATCACAACTTTTGCTCCAGTGCCGTAGATCGCATATATTGAATATCCAAACGCAAGAAGGGCAAAAAAGGAATTCTTCAGAAAACTGAAAAGATTAAAATGAGGAGAGCGATTCTTCAGGAGTACTATATCTGCCGCCGCTGAAAATGCATAGGCAGGCAAAAATGCAAGCGTTGCCAGTAAAAGCATGAAGTTGAAAGCTGAACTTAAGGTACCCATATAGTTTAATATCAGCAATAGATTGGCTGCCAGAGCGCTAATTATCAGAGAATTAACAGGTGTCAGAAATTTTGGATGAATTTTCCCGAATACTTCCGGAAAAAGTTTATCCTGCGAAGCTCCGAATGCACTCCTCGCTGTTGTAAGTATCCAGCCTGAGGAAGCACCAAGAGTAGATACTATTGCTCCTAATGCAACAAAATTTCCTCCCCAGGTTCCTCCCGTGGCAGCATTGATTATGTCTGCAAGAGGCGCATTTGAGCCTGCCAGAGTAGCCTGGTCAAGAACTCCCATAGCAACCACAGAAACCAGAATATATATGAAAGCTGCCACCAATGTCCCATATATAGTGCTTTTTCTGATGTTTTTATGCGGGTCTCTTATTTCTCCGGCCGGTACAGTGGCGCTTTCGATTCCAACGAAAGCCCATAAGGCAATTGCGATTGCGGCCGGTAAGGTGCTCATTCCGGATACCTTTGCACTTGACACAGTGTTCAGCATAGCCGGATTAAAATGCATTGCAGCTATCACAACAAATACCACAAGTGCGCCTACCTTTAGAACAGTAGTCACAACACTCACCCTGCCTGCTCCTTTTACACCCAGAATATTTACAATGGTGAAAAACCACAAGACTCCTGAAGTAATAAGAAATGCCAGCAATGGAGTTGCCAGACCCGGAACAAAATATGTAAAATACATCATAAATCCTGTTATGATTGCTGCATTGCCCACCCAGGCACCAATCCAGTAGGTCCATGCTATTAAAAATCCGGCAAAATCCCCAAAGGCGGCTCTTGTATATACAATCGGCCCTCCAGTCCTTGGAAGAGCTGTACCGAGACTGGCAAAACTGAGTGCTAACAATAAGGAACCCGCTGCAGTTATTATCCAGGCAAGTATTGCAGTCTTAGGATTTGAAGCAGCTGCCAGAGATGCTGCCGATGTAAAAATTCCTGAACCAATGCAGTTTCCCACTACTATAGCTATAGCAGCTGTAAGACCCAGATCCCTTTTTAATTCTATGCCGGCCGTACCATTTTCCTCTCTGATCGTACTCATAAATGCCTTAATTTATAGTGCCTGTTAATTAACTCTCTTTTTAGTACATCTTTTTTAGAACGTGACGCTTTATTAGTCGAGAATACCCATCTGATTCATCAGAAACACTGCATTCATCTTTTGAGTTACCCCATCCTGAATTTTATAGTCAAATCTAATATTTTCGCCATCAATTTCAATTTCAAAACATTTATTGATTATTGTNCCCCNATGATCATATTCCATTTTCCCAAGTGATGTATCATGTGTTGCAATCAGGCCTGTTCCCCCTTTTTCCACAATTTTCTCAAGAAATAACAATGACCCCTTACTTTTATCTGCAGAATTAGTCCCCTTAAGTATTTCATCGAGAATAAAAAAAACCGGTTCACCTTTTTCTATCATGGATTTAAGCAAAAACAGTCTTCTTAATTCAGCATAGAAATATGATTCATTTTTTGAAAGTGAATCCATTGTGCGCATACTCGTAAAAAGCTTAACCGGAATGAAATTCATTTCTGAGGCACAAACGGGTCCACCTGCCATTCCAAGAATGTAGTTTATTGCAACAGTCCTCAGGAAAGTACTTTTCCCCGCCATATTTGCCCCTGAAATTATGCATACCGTTCCCAATTTTCCGAGGAAGAAATCGTTGCATACTCTTTTCCCTTCATCAATCAGTTGATGCCCCAGGTTTTTTGCTGAAAACACATCCTGGCTTTCAGATAAAACCGGATATGCAAAATCAGGATTATTATATGAATAGTTGCCAAGACTGACGAAAGCGTCTACCTGTGCAAGCATTTGAAGCCAGACCGGAAACCTGAACTTATACTCCGCTTTCCATTTTTCCAGTCTGATAATACTTTGATAGTCCCATAAAAATAAACCGTTCAAAATCAGTCCTACAATCTGGTTGCTTCTGCTGTCAAATGCCTGGATGAGCCTGCCGAGTTTCCTTACCGAGTATGCTGCTGAGACAGATTTCCCTGAAATGTTCAGTTTAATTTCATTTAATATGGAAGAACTAAATGACTCATTTTCAAATGCTCTAAGTAATCTTTCAATTGAAGATAAAAATTTGTATTTACGCGACAAGGCATTATGTATTCTGTTTGTTTTTTTAAGTCCAAATGATACATAAAGCAGGTTTACAAGAAAGAAAAAGATGAAAATCGAGTATGGTATAACACCGGTTATGGCAAGTACGAGTGTAACAAGTACTGCTGCCGGAAGACTAATGATCAGTATTTTTTTCAATAAAGAAGAGCTTAATGACGCAGTTTCCTCCATCCAGTCAAGAAGAGCAGATATTTCATTTTTGTCAAGTGGCGTCTTCATACCTGAAGCCATAAATTCATGTCTCCATTTATCTTTTGAAGCAAGTTCTTTTATTGCTTCCTGGCGTGGCTTCAATTCTTTAGATAGTTTGAAAGGATCAGACAACCAGCTGGCAAGCATGTCCCTTCCATATTCAGTTACAGTCCTGTTGAGATATTGAAACAGTGAAGATGATCCAAAGAGATCCACATCAAATGAAAAATCATGCCGGACATCAGTATATGAATCACCAGCATTAAAAGCATTCAGATTTCCTGAAAGCGCATCTGCTTCGTTTTGATTTATATAAGCAAGGTTGCTATAAAATTCCCTTTTTTCTGAATATTCCGCATAAAGTTTCAAAAGACATAGAAATAATATTGTCAGTAACACTATTATGATGATTCCAACAGAAATACTGAAAGTAAATCCTATCCAAACAAGGATTAAGCCTCCAAAAAAAGTGAGAAACCTTAACACCGAGAGAATTGTTAAAAACCTTTCTCTTTTTTTTTCAAGAAGCCTGTACGAGTCTACAGAGCTTAGATATTTTTCCTTAATCTCCTCTTTACTCATTAAATCAATGAATTAAGCCAACGACTTTAAACTGGCTTCTGCTGTTATACAGATCTGCACCGGTATGGTCAAAGTTCCAGGTCCATTCTTCCTTAGACTGAAAAGGTGGAAGATCCGTTAACAATGTAGTAATTGTTTTGACACTTCCTGTCCTGCTGGTAATAACCTCTGCATAATCTGAAATAAGAACTGACCTGTGTTTCAAAAGAAAATCTATATGGTGCTTCTGTATTTCAGCTCTGAAAATGTTAATTTCTTCATCTTTTATCTTTGATCTCTTGTTAAGAAAATTTACCAGCAGTGATTCAAGCTGAGTCAGAATATTAAGGGAAATAACCATGCCAGGGTCTACATCCTGACTAAATCCGGTTACGGGAATACTCTCCAATGACCGGATTCTGTTAAAGAAGCTGTATTTTCCTGTTTTGTTCCAGATTTCCTCAATTAATCCTCCTGTAATATCCAGCTCAATTAGTTCTACATTATTGAATGCTTCCACCTGTTTAATTACATCAGGTGGATGCACAATATCAACAAGTGAGATCCTTTTGGTTCTCTCGACCATTTCGGCAAAAGGGAGATCAAGCAGCCAACCACTGCCAAGGACAGTTACCTTTTCGGGATTATAAATATCGAGCGCTTTCAGAATCAGCCGTCTGCAATTCTCAAGGTGGCTCTCCCATCCGTTTTTTTGGTTTAAAAATCGATAAATCAGTCCATTCTGATAGTTATAATAACCCATCCTGGTGAGCATTCTCCGATATGACAAGCTGTGTGCCATCAAAGTTTTTTTTCAGATCTCAACTCTGCCAAAGCCGATTTCATAGCTGTGCTTATTTTGAGGGCAAGGATTTCAGGATTATCAGTGCCAAAATCAGCTGGATCAACCGGCTCAAGAACTCTGATCATGATGTGATGCCTGCTTCTGAAAATCAGACCATGTTTAGGAAGAATGCCTCCGGTTCCATCAATAAGAACCGGCAATAAAGCAGTATTCGTCTGAATTGCCAGTTGAAAAGCACCCCTTTTAAAAAAACCGATCTCATTGTTCAAAGAACGGGTCCCCTCGGGGAACAGCATAATTGAGATCCCCTTTTTCAGATAATTACAGGACCTGTCAAGCATTCTGGTTTTGCTATCATCATTTACGCGATCAACAATAATATAATCAGCCATTTTCAGATACCAGCCAATAACAGGGACATTTAAATTCTCGATTTTTGAGATCCATTTATATTTATATCTGAGGCAGTTGATTAATAAAATATCGAGTATCGACTGATGATTTGAGATAATAACGTATGTAGTTGATTTTTGAGCTTTTTCTCTTCCTTCAATCCGGATTTNCCAGATTGGTATTAAGTACGATAAAATCAGACTCTGGTACATCAGGAACATATGGATAATCACTTTGTCTCTGTCGAACGGGAAAGTAAGTATCCAGAGTAACAGAGTCAGCGGAAAAGTGACAATCACATAGCAGATGCCAATCAACCAAACGATTAATGATTTTAATATATCCATTTAAGTTCTATTTCCTCTGTATTCTTCAAGTCTTTGTTGTGTCAGTCATTTTTATAACCAATCTCAAATCGGGGTTATTGAAAAAGTCCTTTATAACCGCTAAGTACGCAAAGTCAAGATATTATAATTCATCCCGATAGCTATGTAATACTTCAGTATTTTAGTAACAAATTTATTCATTTTTATGAGGCTTTTACCCCCTTTCTAATCCCGCCTAAGCGGGAGGTTTTGTTCCTTCCCCCCTGGGGGAAAGCCCGCCCCGCTTCGGCGGGGGCTAGGATGGGGGTTTTTAAGATCAGAAAAAAAGGCATAATTTTTATACTAAAAAAGTGTTACATGAATTGTGAAGAAATACATAGCTATCGGGACTTTGCGCCCTTTGCGGTTAATGGATTCCAGCTTTTCCAACAGCTCCGACAAGTAATTTTCTGTGGACCCTTGAGATGTACCTAATATTCGTCTCTGTTAAATTAGCAAATTAAAAAAAATTATAGATTTCCTCTTCAGTTAAAATAATATTTTCATTTCGAAAAAATTCCGAGAAATCCTTTACCATATGCTTACAGCCAGTTAGTTTTTTTGAAACATCCTTAAGCCTAACGCTTCCTTCAATGGAACTTTTACCAACAATACCATCTTTAATAAAAAGAGTACAGAGATGATGTACTTCATTGATTTTAAAACTCCTGGTATAAGTATACTCCGGACCATACGCCCAATTCCATTCCCATGTTCTGAATTTTGAATTACTCAGAGATTCAGCTTTAAAAGTTTCTAACGGGGATAATTCATAAGGCATAATATCAGGGAAATTATGCAGAAAGTAATTCAGTATTGCAGATCTGAATTCATGGATGTTTCTGAAAAGATTAATTATCCCGCTAATGTTTGCAACAGGAGAAGGGTTCGAAGCTACAGCCCTGGATGTAAAGCATGAGCTATCTTTCCGTAACGAATTTCTGAGAATATCAAGAGAGGTGTTGAAAAGTAGCGTACCATGATGTAGTACTCTGTTGTGATATATGTGTTCGGCATTTCCTGATATCTTCAATCCACCAACTTTAAGATCATTTTTGCCTTCAAACACTGCCTCAACTCCTACCGATTTTAAAAAGTCAATTACTGGCTTGGTATATTTCCTGAAGTCAACCTGTTTTCCGCTTTCGCTTTGCCTGATAAAACTAAAATTCAGATTGCCATGATCATGAAACACTGTTCCACCTCCGGTAATTCTCCTTACTACCGGAATATTATTTTCAGTGACGAACCTGGTGTTTACCTCGCGATGACCCGATTGATGCTTGCCGATTATTACTGCAGGATCGTTGACATAAAGTATCAGATATTCTTCTTTGCTGTTTTTTAAGAGGATTTCTTCAATCGCAAGATTGAAAAACGGATCGGTGGTATCAGGATTTAGGCAATACATTGATCTTCAAACTGCTTCTCAATGCCACTTTTTTTCGCCTGATTTGCCCCCCTTTAGGGGGTCCCGATAGCTATCGGGAGGGAGGGCGAATTGAAGTCGGATTAAAATATGGCTTATTTATTAATATAGTTTTATCTGTAAGGATATAAAGCTGATACATGCTCCAGCCGATAAATGCCCCAAGTATTGATCCACATATCACATCGCCCGGATAGTGTACTCCAAGATATATCCTGCTATAACCAATTACACATGCCCAAAGAATGATACTGATAGTATACCACCTTTTCTTTATAAACAGCAGACTCAGAAGAGCTACATCAAATGAGTTGGTGGCATGTGAAGATACAAAACCGTAAAGCCCGCCGCATTCGCCGTTTANCAGATGCACAATACCTTCAAGTGATGGCTGGTGACATGGACGTAACCTTAACACAATGTTCTTGATCAGTACTGATGACTGATCGGAAAGAGTAGCAGCCAGAATAATAAAAATAAGAATTACCAGAAACTTCCTTCTATATCTGACGCCCAGAAAAATTAATATTGTCAGATAAAGCGGTACCCAGATCAATTTCCCGCTGATTGCATGCATCACCTGATCAAAGAATGGTGAATTTGATGAATTAATAAACAGAAAAAGCTGTTGGTCAAATCGTTCAAGCATCTAAAATAATCAGTCGAAGTTAAGTACTTTCCAAATCATATCTTTTAAAGTAATAATTCCCTGACCTGTGAGGGAGGAGATAAATACTCTTGGAATATCAGGCAGATCATTTCTTATTTCCTTAATAAGTTCTTCATCAAGCATATCGGATTTTGAAATTGCCAGAACCCTTTTTTTATCCAGTAGTTCAGGGTTATACATTTTCAATTCATTAATCAGGATCTCATATTCCTCTTTAATATTCTTACTGTCGGCAGGCACCATGAAAAGGAGCATTGAGTTTCTTTCAATATGCCTTAGAAACCTTATACCCAAACCCTTGCCCTCATGAGCTCCTTCAATAATACCCGGAATATCTGCCATCACAAATGATTTATCATCCCTGTAACTAACAATACCCAGATTAGGCACAAGGGTGGTAAACGCATAATCAGCAATTTTAGGCTTTGCAGCCGATACCACCGATAGAAGTGTTGATTTACCCGCATTCGGAAAACCTACAAGTCCGACATCTGCAAGAATTTTAAGCTCAAGTATAAATTCTTCTTCAATACCGGGTTCTCCCGGCTGGGCATACCTTGGAGTCTGGTTGGTAGCTGACTTAAAATGGACATTCCCCTGTCCTCCTCTCCCTCCCTGTGCAAGAATCTTTTCTTCGCCATTCTTTGTTATTTCAAAGATCTGCTCTCCGGTAATGCTGTTTTTTGCTATTGTTCCAAGCGGTACCTGAACGATAACATCTTTCCCTTCGGCTCCGGTTGACTGTTGCCTGCTGCCTCCTACACCGTTTTCTGCAAAGATATGACGCTGATATTTTAAATGGAGTAATGTCCACATCTGATCGTTGCCTCTCAGTATTATATGTCCTCCTCTGCCTCCGTCACCGCCATCGGGACCTCCCTTCGGCTCAAATTTTTCCCTGCGGAAATGAGCTGACCCAGCGCCTCCATTACCCGAGCGGCAGTAGATTTTCACATAATCGACAAAGTTTGATCCTGACATATATTTTATTTCTCTGTGTAACTCTGTGCCTTCTCTGTTAAAATTCTTTTACTCCCGTTTTTTGCCCCCCAACTCCCGCAAAGCGGGACTAATACGCGAAAATTAATAAAATTTTAATTCAAGAACGAGATTTTACCCCCCTTTAGGGGGGCAGGGGG
>JGI20214J51088_10001388_pt1 | contig 16539 bp, 17 predicted proteins | sample WetSurMetagenome_FD_51088 | JGI IMG/M metagenome (IMG submission 51088) | reverse complement strand
TAACCCGCTCAAGGACCTTGATATACAGGAAATTCTTGATATTATTGGATAAAAATTGTCTGGAGTTTGCTTTGCCCGCCGTAGCAGATCCTGAGTTTACCGAAGGATAGCGAAGGTGGGGAGTGACTAAAGTTGAGAAGAAGTTTAGAGTGAGCCAGAGTTTGGAGTGCCTAGAGTTGAGAAGAGATTATTTTATACCAATATGTTAGTAGCCAATCTAACTTCAGGCACTTTAAACTATTTTAGTGGAAAATAACAGATAAGACTATGAAAGTACTTGGAATAAACTGCAGCCCACGTAAAGGTGGCAACACTGAGATCCTTATAAAAGAAGTATTCAAAGCTTTGGAAAAAGAAGGAATAAAAACTGAATTCTTCCAGCTTGGTGGTAAGAAAGTCAGTGGTTGTATTGCATGTATGAAATGTAAAAAGAAGAAAGATGGCAGATGCCATCAGAAGAATGAGGTAATAAATAATTGCATAGAGAAAATGGTAAAAGCCGATGCAATTGTTATCGGTTCACCTGTATATCATGCTGATATTACTGCTGATGCTAAAGCTCTGTTAGAAGTATCAGGTTACTGTCTCGGAGCGTCAGGTAATCCATTAAAACACAAGATTGGAGCAGCTGTTGTAGCCGTAAGGCGAGGTGGTGCAATTCATGCTTTTGACAGTATAAATCATTTTTTCCTGATCAATGAAATGATTATTCCCGGATCAATTTACTGGAATATGGGAATCGGCCGTGAGAAAGGCGAAGTACTTAAGGATGAAGAAGGTATGAGGACAATGAAGGTTCTGGGAGAAAATATGGCGTGGCTTTTGAGGAAAACAAAAGGAAAGCATTAGAGGCTGTAAAGGCAATAAAGGCTATATTAACATAAAAGATTGTATAACCGCATGACTGCATGACAATTCGGTTGCATAAAAAAAAACCGGCAAGTAATTGCCGGCTTTTTATTAAGGTCAGACCAGATTTAGTCAGGGTTAATCTAGTAATTATCACGTTCTGTATAATGAGTATGAAGAAGTTCGTGCGACTTGTGACTATTTGGTGTGTCGAGAAACTCCTTATAGATAGCAACAACCTCAGGATTTTCATGTGATTTTCTCAGGACCATGTTTTCATCCTCTGAATAAATCGCTTTCATACGTTTTTTTCTGATTTCCATATTTGTAGGAATTGGCTGTCCTCCACCACCTATGCATCCGCCTGGGCAACCCATGATCTCTATGAAGTGGTAAGAAGCTTTCCCGTCCCTTACCATTTTCATAATTTTATTTGCATTAACAAGACCATGTGCAATAGCTACCTTAAGCTCAGCACCTTCGAGGAACTTCCACGCATCTACACAACCTTCAATTTTGATTGTTGCTTCTTTTACGCCGTCCATTCCTCTGACTGGAGTAATGTTAAGATTTCCGAATGGGACTTCACGTCCGGTAACTATCTCATAAGCAGTACGTAAAGCTGCTTCCATCACTCCTCCTGTTGCACCGAATATTACTGCAGCTCCTGTTGAATCACCCATAAAGGAATCATATTTCCCCTCATCAAGGTTCCTGAAATCGATACCTGCCTGTTTGATCATAACTGCAAGTTCACGGGTTGTCAGAACAAAATCAACATCTTTGAATCCGCTTGCTCTCATCTCTGGTCTGTCAGCTTCAAATTTCTTAGCTGTGCAAGGCATGATTGAGACTGAAACAATTTTTGAAGGATCGATGTTGCGTTTTTTGGCAAAATATGTTTTTGCAAGAGCTCCGAACATTTGCTGTGGTGATTTACAGGTAGACAAATTCGGAAGGTATTCAGGATATTTATGTTCGATGAATTTTATCCAGCCCGGTGAGCAGGAGGTGAACATCGGAAGTGATATCTTTTTATCACCGTCGACAAGCGCTTTCTTAAGTCTAACAAGCAGTTCAGTTCCCTCTTCCATAATTGTAAGATCGGCCGTGAAGTCAGTATCAAGAACTGCGCTAAAACCAAGTTGCTTAAGAGCAGTCACCATCTTGCCTGTAACTCTTTCCCCCGGATCATAGCCAAGATCCTCACCTAGAGCAACTCTTACTGCAGGAGCAGTCTGAACCACTACATGTTTATCAGGATCATAAATTGCATCCCACACCTGGTCAATATATGTCTTTTCAACAAGAGCTCCTGTGGGACAACGGTTTACGCATTGGCCACAATTTGTGCATACCACATGGCTCATAGGCTTATCGTGGAATGATGAGATCTTCTGATGAGCACCCTTATTGGCAACAGAAATAGCAGATACAGACTGCAATTCAGAACAGGTTCTCACACAACGCTGACAACGAATACATTTACTATCGTCCTTTACGAAAGAAGGAGAAGATCGGTCGATACTATACTTATGATCTTCTACAAGATCGAGCAGAATATGGTCACCAAAGGCATATTCATTTGCCAATGACTGCAATTCACAATTCTGGTTTTTATAGCACTTTGTACAATCAGCCCTGTGTTCCGATAGTAGAAGCTCAACAACATGTTTTCGTGCATTCCTGACCTTAAGAGTATTGGTATGTATATCCATCCCTTCCGAAACGGGTGTTGCACATGAAGCAATAAGTGTTCTTGCACCTTTCTGTTCAACAACACAAACACGGCAGTTTCCTGCCACGCAAAGATCATCGTGGTTACATAGTGTAGGAATAGTTATTTTCAATTTCTTGGCAGCTGCCAGAACTGTTGTTCCTGGCTGAACCGAGATCTTCTGGTCATTTATCATTAGATTTATCATAGTTCTCTTTTTTTAAATAAATAATTAATAGATGATCTCTTCTTTAAAGTTACCAACTATTGATTTAAATGCATTCCCGACTGATTGACCCAGACCGCATTTGGCTGCGATCTTCATTGTCTCGGCCAGTTTTGTAAGTTCTGTCAGGTAGGTTGATTTAGCTTCACCTTTCTTGACTTTCTCAACACCTTTAAGCAATTGCTGGCATCCTACCCTGCATGGAGTACACTGACCACATGATTCCTCGGTAAAGAATTCGAGATAATTATGCAGGACATTATACATCGACCGCGAACTGTTGAAAAGTTTCATCGATCCTCCGGTAGGCACACCTTCAAATCCGATTATAGTATCAGCAAATTTCTTACGCGGCACGCAGAAACCTGATGCACCACCTACCTGAACAGCTTTGGTATCTCCATCGCCAAACTCGTTAACGAACTGTTGTACCGTCATTCCAAGTTCAAGCTCGAAAATTCCGGGTGTCGGAGTATCTCCTGAAATTGAGAACACCTTAGATCCTCTTGAATCTTTTGTGCCGTATTGTGTGAAGTTTTTGGGACCATGATTAATAATCATCATAGCAGTCACTAAAGTTTCAACATTATTTATTGAAGTCGGTTTACCGAATACACCGGAGACTGTCGGATACGGAGGTTTATTACGGGGTTCCCCGCGATTCCCTTCTATCGATTCAAAAAGTGCGCTTTCCTCACCGCAGATATAAGCGCCGCTTCCCATCCTGTATTCAATGCTAAAGTCAAAACCTATCTCTTTTATCATTTTATGGAATGAATCGAGCTCGATCATCAGTTTTGGTAACAGGTACCTGTATTCCCCACGCAGGTATACTATTCCCTTTTTCGCACCAATAGCTTTACCGGCTATCGCCATTCCACCATGAACCTTAACTGATACTCTGTCAAGAATCTCACGATCTTTGAAAGTACCGGGTTCTCCTTCGTCTGCATTACAAACTATATATTTATCGGGATTCTTTTCTGCTGCTGTGTATTTCCATTTTAGTCCTGTAGGAAATCCCGCACCACCACGTCCTTTTAGTCCTGAATCGAGCATATCCTGAATTATCTCAGCGCTGCTCTTTTTATAAGCTCTGATCAAAACCTCTTTGGGTTCGATTTTTTCAAATATAAGGTCAACCTTATTTAGAATTGTATTTTCCATGATTTTGCCGGATATTTATTTTTGCATGTAATCTTTAATAATTTCACTCACCTTTTCAGGAGTAAGTTCTGTATAAGGCATTTCATTAATCAAGATAGCAGGAGCTTTATGACACCAGCCGATACAATTGGTCTCAAGAATACTGAAGCGTCTGTCAGCCGTCGTTTCACCTACCTTTATTTTAAGCATATCCTCGAGAGTTTGAATAATATCACTCTTCCCTTTCATAGAGCATGTAATTGTTTTACAAACTCTGATTACGTATTTGCCTTTCACCTGAGTGTCGAGAAAGGTGTAAAATGAAGCCGTCCCGTAAACTTCAGCAGCCGAGATATCGAGTTCTCTTGCAACTTCAACCATAGCCTCATCAGTGAGATAATTATGTTTCTGTACAATCCCCTGAAGAATAGGCATAAGGCTCTCTCGTTGGCGACCGTGTTTGTCGGACAATTCCTTAACTAGATTTCCTACTTGATACATTTCTTATTGATTTTTAGGTAATTAATAAATATTTATGATAGTTTTTCTGGTTTTAAAAGTGCTGTTAAATTAATAACAATACTTTTTAAAAAAAACCTACAAATGTCATACTTCCTAATTTAGAATGAAAATAAAGAACGTTGCAATGGTACAACGGTACAGCACTGCAACGATTTAAAGATAATAAAATGAGACTATTACATACAGGTCTACAAGACCGCAGGACTCTAATCCTTCACAACAGGTATGGTACTTAACAAAGTGATATTTGCAACATTTGAATAGCTATACTGGTACAGGCCATCATCCCCGATAAGGACAAGAATATTTCCAATTGGGATAACATCAAATGCCTGGATATTTGGATATGTATAAATCAGATGGTCAGTAATAACCCAGGGGTTGGAAGCATCGTATACTTTCAGACCGGCAGTTCCATCACAAATAAAAAGAAGATCGCCCGATTTACCCAACCCGTGCGGATTGACCATTGGATAGGAGGCTATCTGAACCGGTTGATTAATATTTTTAATACTTACTACATCAAGAACATTAAGACCCCAGGAACAGGTAGTTCCGCTTCTCAGTGAAATATAAGCTAATGTATCATCTACAATCACAGGATCACAACTCCTTGCGTGTACAAAGAAGGCCTGCGACACCGGAGATGATGGAGTTGATATATCGTAAATTATCATTCCGTTGGTTGTTCCGAGAAACATCGATTTTTCAGTCAGGAACATAGTTTCAACATTCCAGCTTACATAGAAATCATTTACTTTTGAAGGTGCGGTTTTGTTTGAAATATCAAATATTTTAAGAGAGCTACTGTTCACTATATAAAGAATACTGCCTTTTAATCCAAACCTGGCCATCGATCCGCCAATTCCAACACCACTGCCACTTACACCCGATGATGCACCTGCAGAATTTGCTTTAGTTAAAAAATCCAAACCTCTGCCTTCATAATAAATCGGGTATGGATTTGGATTTGGATTTATCTCTACTTTTTCCTTTATAGTTCTTAAATTCCAGTCAACTACAACTCCTTTTTTCTCATCAACATAACCCATAGGAAAGTCATTGTCTTTTGTCGGAGGAATTGTGTATGGAAATATATCCTGCAATCTGCCGACTTCGTGAATGTTGTCGATGTTTTCAACATCAAGTATCACAAGATCCACATAGCTGTCTGCGTACATTATATATCCTGCAACAGAAATGTCTACCACCCCGGGAAGTTTAACAAATGTTTTGTTCACAGGCGATGAAGGATCGGTATTATCATATACATGAATACCCTTCATCTCTTCAACAACGAAAATATAATTATCCTTAAAATAGATTTTCCCGGGATTCTTGAGATCCATGCTTGTTTCTGTAGTTACAGCTGCCCGCAAATCATTATATGTCATATATACAGGCGCATAACCTTTGTACTCACGCATTGTACTATCTTCACATGATGAAAAGATTATTGTAATAAAAACAAGCAGTGGTAAAATTGGAATGATTTTTGCTTTCATACGATTCAGGTTTAGTCAGATTATTTAAAACAAAAATCATGCTAAACTATTAATAACCTTAACCTGAAATAATATGAAAAAGACCCTCCTTACTGCTATTGTATTGATAATAACAATACTTACACTATCCGGACAAAAATCAAAAGATCTGCTTTATTTGAAGAACGGCAATATGATTTTCGGAAAACTGGTGGAATTTACTGATAGTATATATAAGATTCAGACCTCAGATGGCAGTATTTTTGTTTATCCGATATCCGAAGTTGAAAAATTTGTAATAGAGACTCCTGCATTTGAAGGCAGGAAGAAAAGCGGAGTTGGATTGGCCCTTGAAGCCGGAGTACTTGCCGGTGCCCAAAACACCAAATATGAAGCACCGTTCAGTTTCAATATCCTATTGAATCTTACGAATACTACCAGAAACATTTTTAGTATTGGTAGCGGGGTTGAATATCTTGCTCAACCTTTTATGCCTCTTTTTGGAGAATACAAGGTCCTTTTTTCAACTAAAAAAACAACGCCGTTCATTTTTGTAAGAGGAGGAAAACTATTCCACATAAACGGAGATGCGGAAACTACCGATCCAACGGTAATACAATATAATATTCCGATGTCGTTCAAAGGCGGAGGATCATTTACACTCGGAACAGGAATCTCATGGGTTAATGAAGGGGGTGAAACCTACCTGAGCTTTGCATACAGAAATGTTCATACCAGCTACCAGGAACTTGATTATAACAGACGTACCAATACGTATAAGAATTCATTCAACAGATTAGAAATAAAATACGGATTTAAGTTCTAAGTTTGTGCATGGATTATCAGGCTATTTTAAGGGATCTTAAACCTGTCAATAAATTCTTTATCGGGATCGATTCCGATGGTTGTGTTTTTGACACAATGGAAGTAAAACAGAAAGAATTCTTTATACCAAATGCACTAAAATATTTCGAACTAACCGATATTTCTGAGATAGTTAAGGAAACCTGGGAATTTGTTAATCTCTATTCAATTTACAGAGGGGGAAACCGTTTTACATCTCTTCTGAAAGTATTTGAGTTGCTCGCAGAAAGAAAAGAGATAATTGAAACAGGATACCAGTTACCTGATCTTTCATCTCTGAGGGAGTGGGTAAAGTCCGAATCGAAGCTAAGTAATGCAACTCTTCAAAAGTACTTTCATTCAAATTATGATACGGATCTTGAGAAAGTTGTTAACTGGACTGAAGCAATAAACAAGGATATCAGAAAAAACCTTCGCAAGATCCACCCTTTCGTGTATGCCAGAAAAGCTATAACCAAAATTTCGGAGACAGCTGATCTGATGATAGTTTCACAAACTCCTCTCGAAGCCCTCGACAAGGAATGGGAAGAGAATGATCTCAGGAAATATGCAGTGACTATTGCAGGCCAGGAGCACGGTACGAAAACTGAACACATAGCTCTGGCGGCAAAAGGGAAATACGATAATGATAATATATTAATGATCGGCGATGCGAAGGGAGATATGGATGCTGCTTTTAATAATGAAATTCTCTTTTATCCTGTAATACCCGGGAAGGAAGAGGAATCATGGGAAAGATTTTATAAAGAAAGCTTTGATAAATTTTTAAAAGGAACATATTCAGGGCATTACGAAAACTCACTTCTTGAAGCGTTTAATAAATCTTTGCCTGAAACACCACCATGGAAGAATATCTAATCCTTCATCTTTTTGCTAATCCATTCATACCACTCTTCCATTCCATCTCCCATTGTACATGAGATTTGAAACAAGGGTATCATTGAATTAATCTTTCCCAGATCGGATCTGAAGCTTTCGTAATTAAAATTAGTGTAAGGAATAAGGTCGATTTTATTCAGGAGAACAGCAGCAGCCTCCCTGAAAAGCATTGGATACTTGGCAGGTTTATCATCACCCTCAGTAGTGCTCACAATAGCCAGTTTAAATGTCTCACCAAGATCAAATTGTGAGGGGCAAATAAGATTACCGACGTTTTCAACAAAAAGTATGTCAAGTTTATCAAGATCAAAAGAATCAAGCACTTTTGAAATGCTGTGAGAATCGAGATGACAGCCTCCTTCAGTATTGATAACAACAATCGGAATATTATACTTTTTAAGCCGTTGTGCATCCCTGTCAGTGGTTATATCACCTTCAATTACCCCGATTCTGAACTTATTTCCCAGTTCTTCGCAGGTGTGCTCAAGTAAGGTTGTTTTTCCTGCGCCGGGTGAACTGATTATGTTGACCATCAGCACTTTCTTCGAGATGAGAAGATCTCTGACTTCGTTCGCTTTGTTCTGGTTCCTGTCAAGGATATTCTTCATGATCTTTATTTCCATATCTATTCCCCTTCTATACTTTTTATGAATAATTCTTTTCCATGAATGATTTCAAGATCGGTTGAACCACATTTATTGCATGTGAAGTTGTTTTCATTCACAGTAAAATCTACCCCGCATTCCCTGCACTTCATCCTTACCTCAACAATTTCAATATCTACTGCTGCCCCATGAGCTATGGTATCTTTTACTGCTTCCCTGAAAGCAAATTCAAAAATATCCGGGACTATCTGAACCATTTGTCCTAAACTGATATTCACTTTAGTCACTTTTGACAATTTCTCAATACCTGCTGTTTCAAGGACAATTGATGAGAGATCGGCCGCTATACTTATTTCATGCATAATTCATCCTTTAACAAATCCGCGGAAGCTGTTCTCCGGAATGCATATCAAGAACCCGCTTACCTCCTACTGTTGTTTTCAGGATCACTCGATTCTTTTTATCCGTGACGATTTCGCCGATGATCTCAGAGAGTTCTCCCAGGGGATGCGATCTGAGGATGTCAATGACATTTGTTTCGTTACCTGCACTTACGACTATAAGCACCTTCCCTTCATTGGCAAGATATAAAGGATCAAAACCCAGAACTTCGCATAATCCTTTCACGGGTTCATCGACAGGAACGTAAGATTCATTGATCAGAATACCATTCCCGGTCATTTCTGCAAGCTCATTTAAAACGGTAGCAAGCCCTCCCCTGGTAAGATCACGCATGAAACAAACCCCTGGACAATTCTGAAGAACCTTGTGAATCAGATCATTCAAAGATACACAGTCTGAAATTACTGGAGCACTGAAGCTTAGCTTGTTACGGGCGCCAAGAACTGCAATGGCATGGTTTCCCACAGGTCCGTTAATAATAAGTTTATCTCCGGGTTTAATCCGTTTACCTGTGCTGATATGAACAAATTCAGGTTTCAGAATGCCGGTACCTGAGGTATTAATAAAGAGCTTATCACATTTCCCTTTTTCAACAACTTTTGTATCGCCNGTAATGATCTTCGCTCCCGCTTTCTCGGCTTCGAGAGCCATTGTTTCAGCAATTATAATAAGATCTTTTACCGGGAAACCCTCTTCAATAATAAATGAAGCTGACAGATACAGGGGATCAGCACCTGAAACTGCCAGATCGTTAACTGTGCCGCAAACAGCCAGTTTGCCTATATTGCCTCCGGGGAAAAAAAGAGGATCTACAACATATGAATCAGTAGTAAAAGCAATGTCAGAACCCGGGTTATTTATGATCGCTGAATCAGTCATAGGTTCAGCCATCCCGAACCTCTTCGCAAATACCTTCTCAATAAGCTCATGTGTCAGCTTACCTCCGCTTCCCTGATTCAACGAAATGAATTCATTCATACATATCTGTATTTATACCATGAATTACATGCCCCCTCATTTGAAACCATACATGCTCCGACCGGGTTTTCAGGTAAGCAAATATCTGCAAAAAGAGGACAATCATCCGGATTATTTACTCCCCTGAGAATATTTCCGCATATACATAGTTTATTATCTTCCTGAGCGTTGACTTTAACCTCAATTCTCTTTTCTGCATCAAATCTCTCAAATTTATCATTAAGCTTAAGTCCACTTTCAGGAATTGTACCAAATCCTCTCCAGTTTGTATTGCAAAGTTCAAATACTTCCTCCACATTTTTACGGGCAAGTTTATTGCCTGTTTCACTTACAGCCCGGTTATACTGAATTTCGACTTTTGGTTTATTACTATTAACCTGAATTATCAGCATCAGGAGAGATTGTAATATGTCGACAGGTTCAAAACCTGTTATAACACAACTTAAATCATATCTTTTGGGGATGAACTCAAATATCGACGAACCGGTTATTGTGGCAACATGACCAGGACAGATAAATCCATTTAAATTAACTCCATCTCTGATAACAGCCTCCATTGCGGGGGGCATAATCTTGTGAGCACTTAAGAGAAAGAAATTATTGATATTCTCCTTTTCTGCCTGTTTAACAGTAACTGCTGTTCCCGGTGCAGTTGTTTCAAAACCAATTCCAGGGAAAATGACTTTTTTCAGGGGATTTGCTAACGCTATCTCAAGTGCTTCAAGTCCTGAGAGAACTATCCTGATATCAGCACCGGTTGCTCTCTCCTTTTCAAGTGACGAGCCTGTGCCCGGCACTCTAATAAGGTCTCCGAAAGTGCAGATGATGATCCCTTCTATTTTCGAATATGCGATTGACTTATCAATGAAATCTGTCCCGGTTACACAAACCGGACAGCCAGGACCGGAGATCAGTTTAATACCTGATGGAATGAGAGAAGGAATACCAAACCGGTGTATTGCTGCAGTATGACCTCCGCATACTTCCATAAATGCATAATCATGTTTTACTGCTCTGCTAATCAGGTCTGTCAATCTCCTGACAAGATCTCTGTTTCTGAATTCATCAATGTACTTCATATATCAGTGTTCATTCAGAGAATCATTCATTTCTTCAAGTAATCTTAGAGTATCAGAAGCATCATTTTCACTGATTTTCTGGATTGCGAATCCTGCATGGAGTAAAATATAATCCCCTACCATGGCATCTTCAATAAGATGTAAACCTGCTTTGAAAACGGCACCTCCGGTTGAGACTTCAGCCATATTGCCGTCAATTGAAATTATTTTTGCCGGAATACTCAGACACATTATTTTCTGGTTTTAGAAGCAATTACAAGCTGACCCAGTGATATTCCTCCATCATTGACAGGAACGAGATGATTCGTAAATACTTTGAACCTTTCATAGTTTAAAAGATACAAAGATTTTTCGAGAAGATATTTATTCTGAAAAACACCTCCTGAAAGAATAACTTTATTCACGGATGTCTCTTTTCTTATTTTTTTCGATACTTCAAGTACAATCTGCGCGATGGTATTGTGAAATTTTGCAGAGATTAAAGAAACCTTCTGTACAGACAGATCCTTGAGGATTGCTACAATTGTATCAGCAAAAACTATTGTTTTTCCTGCATCGAAGGGATAGAATTCATCTGTTTTATAACCGATCGCAGATTCAAGTCTCATTGGAGCTTCAGAATCAAATGCAGCAACCTGGCAAAGCCCCAGCAGGGAAGAAACAGCATCAAAAAGACGACCGGCGCCTGAAGTCAGAGGCGAATTCATCCTGTTAATTATCATCTCTTTGACAATAGATAATCTCTGATCGTCAATTGAACTAAAAACAGGCAGGGATCTATAATCAAAAGTTTCTCCAAAGTATTTAAATATATAAGAGAATGCCATTCTCCAGGGTTCATCGATTGCTTTGTCCCCGCCAGGCATTGGCACATAATCAAAATGCGTGAATCGTTCGAAACCTTTAAGATCAGCAACAAGGAATTCACCGCCCCAGATATTGCCGTCTGTCCCATATCCGGTACCATCAAGACTTATTCCGATCACCTCTTCGTCTATTCCGTTTTCTGCCATACAGGAAGCAATATGAGAATGATGATGCTGTATTCTCAAAACCGGGATATTTAATTCTTTTTCAAGGAGTTCAGCATGATGAGTTGAAAGATAACCGGGATGCATATCGCACGTTAACAAATCAGGTTTGAATCTGAAAAGTGCTGAAAACCTGTCAATCGTTTCGGTATAAAAGTCATATGTCTCAGGATTTTTCAGATCACCAATATACTGACTCATCATGGCCTGACATCCTTTGCCGATGCAGAAACTATTCTTCTGTTCCGCTCCCAGGGCAAGAATACCTTCAACATTCAGTTTAAGATCAACCGGACGGGGAACATAACCTCTGGATCTGCGGATAATCACCGTCTTATTATCAATTATTCTTACCACAGAATCATCGGTTCTGTTGAGTATCTGGCGGTTATAACTCACGAGAGAGTCAGCAAGAGGCATTAACTTCTTTTCAGCCTCAAAATCATTAATTATCAAAGGTTCATCTGAAAGATTTCCGCTGGTCATTACAACCGCTGGTGTCTTAAGAAACCTGAACAGCAGATAATGCACAGGCATATAGGGCAACATAGCTCCTATTGTGTCAAGCCCGTTGTTTACACTTTCAGATAACAGGGCTTTCTGCTTCAGGATTATTATCGGTCTGCGCCAGGAGGTCAGTTCCTTCTGCTCTGCAATATTTATATAACAGAATTTTTCAACTGCCTTAATATCACGAAACATTACTGCAAATGGTTTTAAATCGCGCTGTTTCTTTTGTCGAAGTTCTGCTACGGCATTGTTGTTCAGAGCATCGCATATAAGATGGTAACCTCCAAGACCTTTGAATGCGACAGTCTTCCCGGCAGCAATTCTTCCGGAAACTTCCTCCAGAATCAGTTTGATCCCGGTAATGTTTTTATCACAATCTTTAAACTGGTAAACAGGTCCGCATGAATTGCAGGCAATCGGTTGGGCATGAAACCGACGATCAAGAATATCATTATAATCCGAATTACAATTCCCGCACATTACGAACTCTTTCATAGTGGTTTTTGGTCTGTCGTAAGGCAAACCTCCAATTATGGTAAACCTCGGACCGCAATTTGTGCAATTAATAAAAGGATAATCAATTCTTTCCGGATCACTCTCCATATCCTCAAGACACTCCCTGCAGACTGCAATATCAGGACTTATTTCAGTTATCTGATTATCAATGTTTTTACTTCCTGTAATTATGAAATCATTATAGCCGGTGAATTGTGTTGAATTAATCTCTATTGATTTTATCTGCGAAGCGGGTGGTGCATTCTGAAGCAGGTCATTGCTGAATTTATCAATAGTTTTCAGGTCACCCTGGACAATTACGGAAACACCATCAGTCCTGTTATCCACCTCGCCTAAAAGACCATATTTCGCGGCCATTCTGCAGATAAAAGGTCGGAATCCGACACCCTGAACCAACCCCCTGATCAGTATTTCATATCCCTGTATAATAGCTCTATATTTTTTAATCCTTCACCTTTAATTTTCTTGTGAACATAATAGATGACACTTTCAAGCTCATCGCACAGGTTTACATTATTAATTATAACATCGGCCGGTACTTTTAAGAGTATCGGTGCAAAATTCACAATACCTGTTATGCCATGTCTAATAAGTTCATCAACCACTTCCTGTGCCGAAATTTCCGGAACAGCAAGAATTGCAACCTTAACATTGAATCTGTCAATGATCTCTTTTAAACGGCTCATCGAATATACCGGGATCCCGGCCCGCTGTTTCTGCTTAAAAGGATCAATATCAAAGGTGGCAACCACATTCATATGCCGTTGGACAAACTTGCTGTATTTCGAAAGTGCAAGTCCCAGGTTTCCCATGCCGATAAGTACAATGTTATTGTCTTTGTTCCTGTGGAACAACTTTTCCATGTTATCCAACAGGTCATTTATATCATATCCCCCACGTTTATTTCCTTTGATCCCGAATTCAGAAAAATCTTTTCTTACCTGATCAGAAGTAACCCCTGTTTCCATTGCAAGAGTATAGGAAAAGACCTTTTCAACACCCATAAGTCTCAGTCTTACAAGACATGCACGGTAGAGGAATATCCTTTTCAGACTGTTTTTAATAACATTTTTTGTGATTTGCTTCACATTATTCTATTTTAATTTATTTCACAATGCAAATTAAATAATTTTTTTTAAAATAAAAATATTTTTATATATGACTGATATATAGTTCATTAAAAATTTTGCGAATATGTTCATTAAATTTTTAATACTCTTTTTGTTGACTTTTATATTCACAGAGTCTAATTTTATATGTGAATCCTCTCACATAAATGCAATATAAATGCATACCAAAGGAAGAATGGGATAAAACATTGGAACAGCTGTTATTATCCTTCACCATTTTTGCCGTTGTCAAAAATGAATTTGGGCAGGATTATGAATTGATCAGACCCGAAGATATTCCCGGAATTTCCTACAACAAACCAAAACCAGCAACCTCCCTTAAAAATTTCTTTTTGCCTGTCAGGGAAAATGTAACTTCAGAAAGATCTGACGGGAAGAAAAGAGTCATTATAGGTGTGCCGAACTGCGACATTGAAGGATTATCTCTTCTCGATGAGATATACCTGGATAATGAATATGACGATATCTTCTACAGTAAACGTCGTGAAAATACTATTCTGATCTCTTCCGATTGCTTTGGCATACAGGAACATTGTCATTGTATGTCATATGGCATTTTGCCATATTCAGTCAGAGGTGCTGATCTTGCTGTAATTAATCTGGACGAAACAATTATACTCAGAATTAATACGCCTCAGGGAGAAGATTTTGCTAATATTTTTCCTGCAATAAGATTAGTTGAAGATAAAAGTATAATTGATAAAATTGAGCAGAAGCAAAGAGCTACAGAGAAACTTCTTGAGACTTCAAATCTAAATCTGCCTGACTATAAAACAACAGGAGAACTCGTAACCAGAGCAGAGGTAGATATCTGGGAAAAATATTCCAGACAGTGTGTCTCATGCGGAGCCTGCACAACTATTTGTCCGACCTGCACATGTTTTCTTCTTATTGACAAACCCGGATTTGAAAAAGTAAAACAGATGGATGCTTGTCAATACCCGGGGTTCGAAAGGGTTGCCGGAGGAGAGGATGTCCTTTTTGAACTTCACAATCGATTCAGAAACAGATATATGTGCAAATATAGCTGGAAACCAGGCAAATTCAGGTCAACTGCATGTACCGGATGTGGAAGGTGCATTGAAGCCTGTATCGGGAAAATCAATAAAAATGAATTGTTCAGGGAACTCTCAAAACAGCCTGTATGCTGACGGAGAAGAATATATATAAGCCAGTAATGGCAAAGCTCACAGAGGTAATTGAAGAATCTCCCCTGATAAAAACATTTGTATTGATACCTGAAAAAGAATTCTCTTTCAGAACCGGACAGTTTATTGAATTGTCAGTTGACGGGATCGGTGAAGCTCCTTTTACTCCTTCGTCTTCTCCCCTTATTACAGAAAAGCTTGAGGTAACGGTTATGAAAACCGGTTATGTAACCGAGCATATGCATAAACTGAAGCCTGGTATTAATATGGGGATCAGAGGACCGTTCGGAAGAGGTTACCCTGTCGAAATGTTCTATGGAAAGGAAGTACTTATTCTTGGAGGAGGTTGTGGTCTGGCTCCAATCAGGTCGTTGCTTTATGCACTCGAAGGGGTAAAGGACAAGCTTAAAAAAGTTATTCTGTGCTATGGTTCCAAAACTCCTGCCGATTGCATATACAAACCATTGTTCGACCGGCTTAACAAAACTGAGAAATTTGAAGCATACCGTACTGTTGACAGAGCTGATGAAGAGTGGGATGGTTCTGTGGGAGTTGTTACAACGCTGCTTAATAAAATTAAGATAACCATTGATGAATCTGTTGCAATAGTATGCGGTCCGCCTGTCATGATGAAATTCGGGACAATAAGACTTCTGGAAATGGGATATAAAGATGAGCAGATATACCTGTCGATGGAAAAAAACATGTCGTGCGGATTGGGGAAATGCGGACACTGTATGATGGGTGAATTTTTTGTATGCAAGGATGGTCCTGTTTTTACATATAACGAATTGAAAGGAACGCCGGATATCTGGAAATAGAAATATGCGTATAAATGAAAAACTGTTGCACTTGAATTAATACTTACAGACTATGAAGGTGACACGGGATGTCTTAAAAAAGATCAGGTTTTTCGACAATTACACGGAAAAACAACTTGATATTATCGCAAAGTTGAGCAACATAAAAGAGTTCAGGGTGAAGCAGGTACTTTTTGAACAATATGACGAACTCTCTGATATTTCAGTTCTGCTGGAAGGGACCCTTTCGATGGGAATAAGCCTTGCAGGTGAAAAGAGGATCCATCTCGGGACCATCGAAGAGGGACAATTGTTCTCCTGGTCAGCTGTCTTCAGCCCATTTATCTCAACAGCATGGGTAATGTCTGTTACCCCGGCAAAAATATTATCAATTGATGCAAAAAAGCTGAATAAAGAGATTGAAAAAGATTGTGACTTCGGACTAAAGACAATGTCGAAGATTGCACAGACTATTTCGCACCGTCTTGGAGATACCAGATTCCAGTTAATGAACCAGTTAACTTTATAATTAATTCTCATTCAAACGATTGTAAATATGTCCCGGCAAATACTGATAGATATGATTAAACTCCGTGCAGCCATGGTTGAAAATTCAGCTCTGGAATTGCCTGAGGCAATTTTTCTATCCATCA
>JGI20214J51088_10001386_pt1 | contig 16548 bp, 15 predicted proteins | sample WetSurMetagenome_FD_51088 | JGI IMG/M metagenome (IMG submission 51088) | reverse complement strand
TCGACGATCTGGATCATCCGGTCGTAGGGCATGCGCGTGGGGCCGATCACGCCCAGCGTGCCGACGATGCGGCCGCCGACCTCGTAGGGCGCGGTCACCACCGAAAGCTCCTCGAACGGCACGACCTGGCTCTCGCCGCCGATGTAGATGCGCACGCCCTCGGCGCGGCTGCTCACGTCGAGCAGCCGCATCAGCTCGGTCTTCTGCTCAAAGACGTCGAACAGCCGGCGCAGGCTGGTCATGTCGTTGCCGAAGTCCTGCACGCCGAGCAGGTTGCGCTCGCCGGCCACGACCACGTGCTCGCCACCCTCGGCCAGCGCCTCACCGGCCTGCACCGCGGCCTGCATCAGCGAAGCGATCTCGCCGCGCAGCGCGTCGATCTCGTGCTTGAGCCGCTCGCGCACCTCCTCGATCGTCAGGCCCGCGTAGTGTGCGTTGAGATAGTTCGTCGCCTCCACCAGCTCGGCCTGACTGTGGTCGCGCGCGGTGAAGATCACACGGTTCTGTACGTCACCGTCGGGGGCGACGATGATCACCAGCACGCGCCGCTCGCCCAGGCGCAGGAACTCGATGTGGTGGAACACGCCGGCCTTGCGCGGCGTCGTCACGACGCCGACGAAGCTGCTCAGGTTCGAGAGCAGCGATGCAGCCTGCGCGATCACGCGCTGCGGCTGGTCGGGGTGGAGCTGATCGCGCGCCGCGGCGACCTCGGCCGACGCGGCGTCGATGTCCAGCGGCCGCGCGGTGAGCATCGTGTCGACGAAGAGGCGGTAGCCGCGCGCAGTGGGTACGCGGCCCGAGCTGGTGTGCGGGCTGGCGATCAACCCCAGGTCCTCCAGGTCGGCCATCACGTTGCGGATGGTCGCCGCCGACAGCTCGAGCCCGGAGGCGCGCGACAGCGTGCGCGATCCCACCGGCTGGCCGTCCGCGATATAGCGTTCGACCAGGGCTTTGAGAAGCATCTTCGCGCGGTCGTCGAGCATGATTTTCATTGTACGGATGCGCCGTTGCGATGCCGCGCCGGCCGAGAGCGCTATGGTGTAATCGACCGCATGCCGGTCCGCTTCCGTCATGCCGCCGTCGTCGGTAAGTACCAGGCCCGGGGCATCCGCCCGGTGCTGGAGGAGATCGCCCATTTCCTGGTCGAGCAGCGGCTCGAGGTGTCGTTCGAACGCGAGACCGCGCACGCCACCGGCGTGACCGGCTTCGACGCGCTGGACGCGGCCGAACTCGGCCGGCGCTGCGACCTCGCGGTGGTCGTCGGCGGCGACGGCACGATGCTCGGCATCGCGCGCGAACTGGCGCGCTACAACCTGCCGCTGGTCGGAATCAACCAGGGCCGGCTGGGCTTCATCACCGACGTGCCCTTCGGCCAGTACCAGGAGGCACTGGCGCCGATGATCGCGGGCGACTTCGAGGAAGAGCACCGCACGATGCTCGAAGGTGGCGTCTGGCGCGACGGCGACAAGATCTTCGATGGCCTGTCGCTGAACGACGTCGTCGTCAGCCGCGGTGCGACCGCGAGCATGGTCGAGCTGCGAATCGACATCGACGACGAGCTCGTAGCCAACATCCGCGCCGACGGCCTGATCGTCGCGTCGCCCACCGGCAGCACGGCCTACGCTCTTTCGGCAGGCGGGCCGATCCTGCACCCGGGCATCTCCGGCTGGGTGCTCGTGCCGATCGCGTCGCACACGCTGTCGAACCGCCCGATCGTGCTGCCCGACCACGGCGAGGTGCGCATCACCGTCGTCGCCGGGCGCGACGCGTCGGCCAACTTCGACATGCACAGCCTGGCCAGCTTGCTGCACGGCGACCAGATCCGCGTGCGCCGCTCGGCCTTCAAGGTGCGCTTCCTGCACCCGCGCGGCTGGAGCTACTACGCGACGCTGCGGCGCAAGCTGCGCTGGTACGAAGGCGTGGTGTGACGACACCCCAGAAGCATCTGCGGCACCTCCCCCCCGGGGGCAACGCCAGCGGACCGAAAGAGCCGGATCTGCGGCGTTTGCTGGCTCGGCGGCAACCGGCGGCACGGGGCTGAAATGCTGCGCCGTCTGGTCTTGCGCGACGTCGCCATCGTCGCCCAGCTCGAGATCGAGCTTGGCGCCGGCTTCACCGTGCTCACCGGCGAAACCGGCGCGGGCAAGTCGATCCTGGTAGACGCGCTGCAGCTCGCGCTGGGCAGCCGCGCCGACGCGTCGCTGGTGCGCGAAGGCGCGGCGCGCGCCGAGGTCAGCGCCGAGTTCGACTGCCCCGCGTCGCTGCAGAGCTGGCTCGACGAAGCCGGCGTCGCTACCGATGCTTCGCTGCTGCTGCGCCGCAGCGTCGACGCCCAAGGCCGCAGTCGGGCGTGGATCAACGGCAGCGCGGCCACCGTGGCGCAGTTGCGCGAGGTCGCCGAGCACCTGGTCGACATCCACGGCCAGCACGCCTGGCAAAGCCTCACGCGCCCGGCCGCGGTGCGCGCGCTGCTCGACGAACACGCCAGCGCCGACGCCGCGCCGCTGGCCGCCACCTGGCAGGCCTGGCGCGCCGCGCTGGCCGCGCTCGACGCCGCGCGCGCCCAGCGCGACACGCTCGAGCGAGAGCGCGAGCGCCTGACCTGGCAGATCGGCGAGTTCGACAAGCTGGCCCCCGGCGATCACGAGTGGGACGTGCTCAACGCCGAGCACGAGCGGTTGGCGCACGGCCAGGCGCTGCTCGACGGCGCGCGCGCCGCGCTCGACGCCGTCGCCGACGCCGAGCCGTCGGCCGAGGCGCTGACCGGCCGAGCGATCGATGCGCTCGACGAGGTGCTGCGCCATGACGCCGAACTGGCCGCCATCGTCGAGGTACTGCGCGGCGCGCAGGCGCAACTCGAGGACGCAGCGCACACGCTGAACGCCTACCTCGGCCACCGCGAACCCGACCCCGAGCGCCTGGCCGAACTCGACGCGCGATTGGCAGCCTGGGTCTCGCTCGCACGCCGCTATCGGCGCGCGCCGGCCGAGCTGCCGGCCCTGCTGGCCGGCTGGAAGGAGGAGTTGCGCGTGCTCAACGCCGCGGCCGATCTGGCGGCACTTGAGCGCGTCGCGGCCGAGGCCGAGCGCGCATACCGAGCCCAAGCGCAAACGCTCGGTCGGCTGCGCAAGGCGGCAGCGCCGAAGCTGGCCGCGGCGGTGACGCAATCGATGCAGTCGCTGGGGATGGCCGGCGGCCGCTTAGAGGTCGCCCTGCTGGCGCTCGACGAGCCGCAGGCCTTCGGCCTCGAGAGCGTCGAATTGCGAGTCGCCGGCCATGCCGGCAGCACGCCGCGCGCGCTCGCCAAAGTGGCCTCGGGCGGTGAACTCTCGCGCCTCGCGCTCGCGATTGCCACGACGACGGCAACGACGACGGCGACTGCGTCACGCAGCGCCGCCGCCGCCGCGACGCTGATCTTCGACGAGATCGACGCCGGTGTCGGCGGCGCCGTCGCTGACAGCGTGGGCCGACTGATGAAGCAGCTCGGCCGCTCGACCCAGGTGCTCGCCGTCACCCACCTTGCGCAAGTGGCGGCTTGCGCCGATCACCATTTTGTCGTCGCGAAGTCGCTCCAGGGCCGCGCCACCGTCAGCGACGTGCAGCCGGTCGCCGGCGAGGCGCGCGTCGCGGAGATCGCGCGCATGCTCGGCGGCGAGCGCCTCGCCGGCACCAGCCGCGCGCACGCGCAGGCGATGCTCGACGGCGGCACGGCATGAGCTCCATGAGCGCCGCACGATGAGCGAGTGGGCGCCTCTCGACGCCACGGGCAAGGAGGTAATCCTTGTCACCGGCATCTCCGGCTCGGGCAAGTCGGTCGCGCTGCATGCGCTCGAAGATGCCGGCTGGTTCTGCGTCGACAACCTGCCGCCCGAGCTGCTGCGCGACTTCATCCGCCTCGAGCGCAAACGCTTCACGCCGCGTGTCGCGGTGGCGGTCGACGTGCGCACCGCTTCGTCGCTGCCGCAGCTGCTGCCGCTGATCGACGCGCTGCGCAGCGAGGGCCACCACATCCGGCCGATCTTCCTCGACGCGAGTACCGATGCGCTCGTGCGGCGATTCTCCGAGACGCGCCGCCCGCACCCGCTGACCGCGGTACCTGCCGGCAGCGACGCGTCGCGCGCGCTGATCGACGCGATCGAGCTCGAGCGCGAACTGCTCACCGACCTGCGCGAGGTCTCGACCGTGATAGACACGAGCCAGCTGCGTCCGGCGATGCTGCGCCACTGGATTCGCGGCCTGGTCGGCGCGCGCGAGGCCGCGCTGACGCTGGTCTTCGAGAGCTTCGCGTTCAAGCACGGTGTACCGCTGGACGCCGACTACGTGTTCGACATGCGCGCGCTGCCGAACCCGTATTACGTGCGCGAATTGCGCCCGCTTACAGGCCGCGATGCACCGGTGGCGGCCTACCTCGAAGCGCAGCCCGAGGTCGCCGAGATGCTGGGCCAGATCGAGTCCTTCCTGCAACGCTGGCTGCCGAGCTTCGAGGACAACCAGCGCAGCTACCTCACCGTGGCGCTGGGCTGCACCGGCGGCCAGCATCGCTCGGTCTACGGCGTCGAATGGCTGTCGCGCCGCTTCGACGTGCGCTACGCAACTCTGGTGCGCCACCGCGAGCTCGACGCCCGTGACTGACGACACCCCGGCACGGCCCGACCCGCAGCCGTCCCCGCCGGCGCCCGCGGGGACGGCGCTGCCGGACCCGCTGCCACTCTTCCCGTTGCGCACGGTGCTGTTCCCCGGCGCGCTGCTCGGGCTGACGGTGTTCGAGGCGCGCTACCTGGACCTGGTCGCCGATTGCCTGCGCGGCCGCCAACCCTTCGGCGTGCTGTGCCTGAAGCAAGGCAGCGAGGCCGGGCCGTCGGCGGCGCCAGTCGCGCTCGAATCGGTGGGCGTGCTCGCCCGCATCGACGAGGTCGACGCCGAGCAGGCCGGGCTGCTGCGCCTGCGCTGCACCGGCACGCGGCGCTTTCGCCTCCGCGGCGCGGCCACGCAGCAGCCGGAAGGGCTCTGGGTCGGCCCGGTCACGCTGCTTCAGGACGACCCGCCGCGTACGCCCGGGCCGGCGATGCTGCAGACCGTGAGCGCGCTCGCCGGCGCGATCAAGTCACTGCAGGACCAGGGCCGCACGCCATTTGCCGCGCCCTACCGGCTCGACGACGCGGGCTGGGTCGCGAATCGCTGGTCCGAGCTGCTGCCGATCTCGCTCGCGGCGAAACAGAAGCTGATGGAACTCGACGACCCGGTGATCCGTCTCTCGCTGGTCGACGGCTTTCTGCGCGACCGCAAGGTCGTGATCGGATAGCGCACCGCGGTTCAGCCGGCCTCGAGCAGCCGCCGCACCGGCGCGGCCAGGCCCAACGCGAGCGCCTGGTCACGCGTGACCCAGCGCCCGGCCGGCAAGGCCGCGCTCACCTTGGCCGGCGCCGGCCGCGCCAGGCGCCACCGCAGCGGCTCGAGCGTCCAGTCGAAATGGGTCAACGCATGCTCGATCGGCGCCAGCCACTCGCCCTGTCCCGGCCAGGCTTCGGTGATGGCGGCAAGCGTGTCGGCGTCGTCGAACTCGGGCAAGCTCCACAGCCCGGCCCAGACGCCCTGCAGCGGGCGTTGTGTCAGGTAGAGCTTGCCGCACTGCTCCAACCACAGCAGCGCATGGCGGCGCCGGTCGCGCCTGAGCCTTCGGGTCTTCACCGGGTAGCGCTCGGGCGCCCCTTCGGCAAGTGCGACGCAGTGCCCGGCGAGCGGACACTCCTCGCACCGCGGACGCCGCGCCAGGCAGACGCCGGCGCCGAGGTCCATCAGCCCTTGCGTGTAGGCCTCGATGCCGCGCGCCGGCAGCAGCTCGGTCGCGCGCTGCCAGAGGGCGCGCTCCTCGGCGCCCACGGCGAGGTCGCCGCCGAAGCCGAGCGCGCGCGTGAGCACGCGCTTGACGTTGCCGTCCAGGATCGCGACGCGCTCGCCATAGGCGAAAGCGGCGATCGCGGCCGCGGTCGAACGGCCGATCCCCGGCAGCCGGGCCAGCGCCTCGCTGCTCGGCGGGAACTGCGCGCCGTGCTCGGCCACTACCATCTGCGCGCAGCGGTGCAGGTGGCGCGCACGGCTGTAGTAGCCCAGGCCGCTCCACAGCGCGAGCACCTCGTCAAGCGGCGCGGCGGCCAGCGCGCGCACGTCGGCAAAGCGTTCGACGAAACGCGTGTAGTAGCCGAGCACGGTGGCGACCTGGGTCTGCTGCAGCATCACCTCGGACAACCAGATGCGGTAGGCGTCGCGCGTACCCTGCCACGGCAGCCCGTGGCGGCCATGCCGGAGCTGCCAGCGCAGCACGCGCTGGGCCAGGCCCGCGCCGGCCATCAGGCGGCGGCCTGGCGCAGACGCGGGTCGGGGAACGGCTGCGTGCGATCGCCCGGCTCGCCGCGCGCGTCCGACAGCATGTCCTCGGCGACGCGCGCGAGCTGACGCTCGAGTTCGAGCAGATGCCCATCCTGCGCCTCGACTTCGGCGATGCGCTGCTCCAGTTCTCCGGCCGCGGCCTGGATGCGCTCGAGCGCCTCGCGCCGGCGCTTGAAGCCGCGCCGGCGTTCGCGGAGCTGCACGTCAATCTGGCCGGAGGCGACCTTGCTCCACATCTCGAGCTCGCCCGCCGCGCTCTCGAAGACCATGCGCAGCTTGGACAGCAGCATGCGCCGGAACTGCTCGGCAAAGCCCGGCGTCACCATGCGCCAGGCCTGCGACAGGCCCAGGTAGCGGCTGTAGTTGCGGTCGATCAGGTCGAGCTCGGCGGTGAAGCGCTCCAACTCGGGCGGCAGCGACAAGGTGAACGCGAAGCCGAACTCGGAGTTCAGCTGCAGAAAACTCGCGTCGAGCATCTGGCGCATCTCGCCGGCCTGCCCGGCAGCCTGGGTCAGCGCGCCGCGCAGCCGGTCGCACAGTGTGCCGAAGGCCTGGCGCGCGCCCAGCTTGAGCGGCCCGGCACCGGCAGCGGCCTGCATCGCGGCGACCTCGGCGCGCAAGGTGTCGCTGGACAGGCAGGCCAGCGCGTCACGCAGCAGCCGCGACTGGACCGCGCGCACCGCCGACAGCCGCGCGGTACAGCGCTCGAAGTCCTGCATCTCGGTATCGACCCGCTGCAGCATCAGGCGCAGCTTGGCGCCACTCTTGCCTCGCAGGCCGCGCAGCTCCAGCAGTTGCTCGGCCTGCTGGCGGCGCCGGTCGGCCAGGCGCCGGCCCGCCGTGGCGCGCAGCCGCTGCACCGTGCTCGCGGCGGCGAGCACGAGCAGCTCATGCTGGCGCGGCAGCAGCTCGGCACTGAGCGCGTTCTCCAGCTCGGGCAGCCGGCTCGCCGCCAGCGCCGCGCCATCGGATCCGACGCGCGCGGCGAGCGCGTTGCGCGCCGACAGCGGGAACACGCGTGAGCGCGGCAGTGCGAGCGTCTGCGCGGTGAGCTCGCGCTGGCGCTCGATCTGTGCCGCGACCTCGGCCGGCGACGCGAGCGGGTCGACCAGCGTGTCGATCTTGTTCAGCACGACGAAGCGCTCTACGCTGTCGCCGCCCAGGTGCTCGCGCCAGATTGCGAGATCGGAGCGCGTGACGCCGGTGTCGGCCGCGAGCACGAACACGGTCGCGTGCGCCGACGGCAGCAGCGACAGCGTCAGCTCGGGTTCGGCGCCGATCGCGTTCAGCCCCGGCGTGTCGATCACGACCAGCCCGCGCTGCAGCAGCGGGTGCGGGTAGTTGATCAGCGCATGCCGCCAGGCGGGCACCTCGACCTGGCCGTCTGCCTCGAGCGGCGGGTTCTCGTCCGGATGCTCGTCACTCCAGAAGCCGAGCGCGGTGGCGTCGGCAACGCTGACGCGGCGCGTGCGCGTGACTGCCTCGAGCGCACTCGCCAGCGCGTCCGGATCCTTCGGGTCGAGCGGCACACGCTGCCAGGCGTCGTCGCTGCCGCGCAGCTCGGACAGCGAGAGCCCGCGCAGCCGCGTCTCGATCGGCAGCAACGACAGCCGCGGCGGAAGCGCCGCATCAAAAAACAGCTCGACCGGGCACATCGTCGTGCGTCCGGGAGTGGCCGGCAGCACGCGCCGGCCGGCATCGGCGAAGAAGATCGCGTTGATCAGCTCGGACTTGCCGCGCGAGAACTCGGCCACGAAGGCGAGCACGAGCTTCTCGCCGGACAGCCGCTCGCGCAGTGCGCCCAGCACCGCGAGGTCGGGCTCGTCGGCGAGCTCGTGCTCGTTCAGGAAGCGCGCGAACCCGGCCGCGCCACGGTCGAGCCCGGCGCGCCAGGCGGCGAGGTCGTCGATCGTCTTGACGATGGAGCTTTGCATCGAGGTTTTTGGCAGCCCGAGGTCATGCTAGCTCAGCACTGCGGCCGAAAAACGCCCGCGAAACATGTGCTGACACGCAGATGTCACGTGTTCAGCGTGTTTGACAGCCGGCGCAGTAATAAGTCGCACGTTGGCCCTGGACGACGCGGCGCACCGTGCCGCCGCAGCGCCGGCAATCCTGGCCGGCACGGCCATAGACGCCGGCCTGGTCCTGAAAACCGCCGCTCACGCCATGCGCGTCGCGGAAGTCGCGCAACGTCGACCCGCCGAGCTCGAGCGCCTGCGCCAGCGTCGCACGCAGCGCCGCAAGCAGCCGCGCTGCGCGCGGGCGACTGAGCCGGTCGCTGCGCAGCATAGGGTGGATGCCGGCGGCGTGCAGCGCCTCGCAGGCGTAGATGTTGCCGGCGCCGACCACCACCTTGCCGCCCAGCAGCACCGTCTTTACCGCGGCCCTGTGCCGGTGCAGCGCAGCATGGAAGCCGGCGTCGGTGAGCATCGGGTCGAAGGGCTCGGCGCCGAGCGGCGCGAGCAGCTTCGCTGCCGGGTCTTCGGCAAGCGAGGCCGACCAGACCACCGCGCCGAAGCGCCGCGGGTCGGTCAGGCGCAGCGTTCCGGCGCTGGTGACGAGGTCGAAGTGGTCGTGTGGCCCGGCCGGCGCGTGGCCGTCGGTGAGTGCGAGCGAGCCCGACATGCCCAGGTGCAGCAGCAGGCCACCGCCCGACGCGCTCGCGCCGGGTGCCGCATCCAAGGGCAGCCACAGGTACTTGCCGCGCCGCGTCACCGGCCCGATGCGGCGGCCGACGAGCGACTCCGGCGCCACCCCCAGGGGCCAGCGCAGCGGCTTGCCCATCCGCGCCGCCAGTACACATGCGCCACGCAGCGGTCCGTCGATTCCCGTTCGGGTGACCTCGACTTCCGGCATTTCGGGCATGGGGCATTATGTGAGAATGAAGCGATCCCCCCGGGAGCCCCGATGTCCCTGAAACCTCGCTGGCGCCGCGTCTTCGGCGCCACCGCACTGGCCGCCGTCGCGGCCGCCCCGGCCGGGCCGGCGATCGCCGCCGTTTCTCCCCCCGCCCGACCCGCCCCGCTTGTCAATTCGGCGCTCGACGCGCCCTTGCTCTACCAGCTGCTGGTCGGCGAGATCGAGCTGCGCACCGGCCAGCCCGGCGCGGCCTATCAGGCGATCCTGGACGCCGCGCGGCGCACCCGCGACGATGCCTTGTTCCGGCGCGCGGTCGACATCGCGCTGCAGTCCCACGCCGGCGACCAGGCGCTGGCCGCGGCACGCGCTTGGCGTACCGCGAACCCGCGCTCGGTCGATGCGCTGCGGCTGGAGCTTCAGATCCTGGCCGCGCTGAACCGGATGAGCGAAGCTGTCGACCCGCTGCGCGCATTGATCGATCTGACACCCGACGTCGAGCGCGGCGCGCTGATCACGGCGCTGCCGCGCTTCCTGGGCCGCAGCACCGACACGCGCCAGACCGCACAGCTGCTGGACAAGGTGCTCGAGCCCTATACGCGCAAGCCGGCGCTNCGCGCNCCGGCGCACGTGGCGATGGGCCGTGGCTGGCTCACTGCCGGCGACGGTGACCGCGCGCTNACGCTGGCCCGCCAGGCACAAAGCGACGACCCGGCATCGCCCGACGCTGCGCTGCTCGCGATCGACCTGATGCCCAGCAAACCGGAGTCCGAGAAGATCGTCAGCGACTACTTGGCCCGGCCCGGCGCGCCGCCCGCATTGCGCATGGCTTATGTGCGCGCGCTGACCGGCGCGCAGCGCTACCCCGACGCTGTGATGCAGCTTGAGGCCGTGACACGCGAGCACCCGGATCTGGCACCGCCGTATCTGTCGCTCGGCGCGCTCTACCTCGAGTTGCGGCGCACGCCCGAGGGGGAGGCCGCGCTGCTGCATTACGTCGAGATGGTGCAGGCGCAGCGCGCCACTGCCGCGGGCGCAGCCGCGTCGGCGGCAGTGGCGGCATCGGCCGCTGCAGCACCGGCCGACGACGAGCTGACAGCGACCGCCGAGCCGGCTGACCAGGGCCTGGTTCAGGCCTACCTGATGCTGGCCCAGTCGGCCGAGCGGCGCGGCGACTTCGCGGCCGCCGATGCGTGGCTGGCGCGCATCGACGACCCGCAGCGCGCGCTCGAGGTCCAGACTCGGCGCGCGTCGATCCTGGCCCGCCAGGGGCGCATCGCCGAGGCGCGTGCACTGATCCGCCAAGTGCCCGAGCGTCAGCCCGGTGACGCGCGCGCCAAGCTGCTCGCCGAGGCGAGCGTGCTGCGCGAGGCCAAGCGCTGGCAGGACGCGTTCGACGTCCTCGCCACCGCGAACCAGCGTTTTCCCGACGACACCGACCTGCTATACGAGCAGGCGATGATGGCCGAGAAGATCGGCCACTACGACGAGATGGAACNCCTGTTGCGGCGCGACATCGAGCTCAAGCCCGACGACGCCCAGGCCAACAACGCGCTCGGCTATTCGCTCGCCGACCGCGGCGTGCGCCTGCCCGAGGCGCGTCAGCTGATCCAGCGTGCGCTCGAGCTCTCGCCCGGTGACCCGTTCATCACCGACAGCCTGGGCTGGGTCGAGTTCAGGATGGGCAACCGCGACGAGGCGCTGCGGCTGCTGCGCAAGGCCTATGGCGCGCGCCCCGACCCCGAGATCGGCGCGCACTTGGGCGAGGTGCTCTGGGCCTTCGGCGACCAGGCCGAGGCACGCCGCGTCTGGCAGCAGGCGCATGCCGTCGATGCGACCAACGACGTGCTGCAGGAGACGCTGTCGCGGCTCAAGGTCGGCTTGTGACTCGACCGCGGACGGGTTGGCGGGCGGCGGCGCTCGCCGCGCTCATTGCGATCGCCGGCTGCGCGACGCCGCGCGTGCCCGCTTCGGACTGGCTCGGTGGGCACCTTTCGGTGCAGGTCGCCGCGCTGGCCGACCGGCCGGCGCGCAGTGTCAGCAGCGCCTTCGACTTGCGCGGTGACGCCGAACGCGGCGAATTGCGGCTCGCAACGCCGCTGGGAACGGTGGTCGCCGACGCGTTCTGGGCGCCGGGCGAGGCGCGCTTGGTCACGTCCGACGGCGAGACACGCTACCCGGATCTGGATGCGCTCGCGCGCGAAGCGCTGGGCGAAGCGCTGCCCTTGCAGGCCTTGCCGGCGTGGCTGCGCGGCCGGCCTTGGCCCGGCACCATCAGCCGCAACACGGCCGAGGGCTTCGAGCAGCTCGGCTGGACAGTCGACCTGCGGCGCTACGCGCAGGGCTGGCTTGAGATCACTCGCGCCGCGCCGCCNGCGGTGACGCTGCGCGCGCGACTGGAACCCGACTCGTGAGTCCGCGCGCGTTGTTCGACGTGCCCGCACCGGCCAAGCTGAACCTGTTCCTGCACGTGGTCGGCCGGCGTGCCGACGGCTACCACCTGCTCCAGTCGGCGTTCCAGCTCGTCGATTGGGCCGATACCCTGCACTTCGAGCGCCGCAACGACGGCCGCCTGCAGCGCCACGACCTCGGCGTGGCTCTGCCCGCTGACGACTTGTGCCTGCGCGCGGCGCGCGCGCTGCAAGCGCGCAGCGGCACCGCGCTGGGCGCCGACATCTCGATCGCCAAGCGCGTGCCCTGGGGCGCAGGCCTGGGTGGCGGCAGCTCGGACGCGGCCAGCGCGCTGCTCGCGCTGAACCGGCTTTGGGGCCTGGGCTGGTCGCGCGCGCGGCTGCTCGCGCTAGGCGCCGAGCTGGGCGCCGACGTGCCCTTCTTCGTCGGCGGGCACAACGCATTCGTCGAGGGTATCGGAGAGCGGCTGACGCCGATCGAACTGCCGGCGCAATGGTTTGCGGTCGTCAAGCCTGCCGCGGCAATCGCGACGCGCGAGATCTTCGAGGATCCGCGCCTGGTTCGCGACACCGAAGCTGTTATACTCGCGGGCTTCCTCGCTGACGACCCGGAGCATGGGGTGTCTGCAGCAAGACTGGCGGCAGGCTTCGGCCACAACGACCTGCAGCCGCTTGCCCAGATCCGATGCCCCGAGGTGGCGCAAGCCGCCGTCTGGCTCGAGGCTCGTTACGGCAACAGCCGGATGACGGGCTCGGGCAGTGCGGTGTTCGCGAGGGCCGGCACGGGCGACCAACCCATGGCGACACTTCCGGCGGAAGAACTTCCGCCGGGCTGGGTCGGTCGAATGTGCCGCGGTCTGGACCACCACCCGCTTGGGGCGTGGGCCGACTGAAAGGGTTTCGAGGTGGCGGCCTGCCCGTCACCTGTGTAGGGGAGTCGCCAAGTTGGTCAAGGCATCGGATTTTGATTCCGACATGCGAGGGTTCGAGTCCTTCCTCCCCTGCCAAATCTTCCGCGTCAACCGCCACCCGGAGCTTGCCTGCCGTGCTCTTCAACACCGTGCTTTTCACCGGCAACGCCAATCCGGTGCTGGCGCAGGAGATCGCCAATCACCTGGGCGTTGACCTCGGGCGCGCGGCGGTAGGGCGCTTCTCCGACGGCGAGGTCACGGTCGAGATCCAGCAGAACGTGCGCGCGCGCGACGTCTTCGTCGTCCAGCCGACCTGCACGCCGACGAACGAGCACTTGATCGAGCTGTGCATGATGGTCGATGCGCTCAAGCGTGCGAGCGCGCGCCGCATCACCGCCGTGATCCCGTATTTTGGCTACGCCCGGCAGGACCGCCGCCCGCGCAGCATGCGAGTGCCGATCAGCGCGAAGGTGGTCGCCAACATGCTCGAGACGGTGGGCGTCGAGCGGCTGCTGACGATGGACTTGCACGCCGACCAGATCCAGGGCTTCTTCGACATTCCGGTCGACAACATCTATGCCAGCCCGGTGCTGCTGTCGGACCTGAAGAGCAAGGCCTACCGGGACCTGGTCGTGATCTCGCCCGACGTCGGCGGCGTCGTGCGCGCGCGCGCCCTCGCCAAGCAACTCGGCTGCGACCTCGCGATCATCGACAAGCGCCGCCCGGCGGTGAACGTCTCCGAGGTGATGCACGTCATCGGCGAGATCGAGGGCCGCAACTGCGTGATCATGGACGACATGATCGACACCGCCGGCACGCTCGTGAAGGCAGCCGAGGTGCTGAAGGAACGCGGCGCGCGCAGCGTCTACGCCTACTGCACACACCCGGTCTTCTCGGGGCCGGCGCTCGAGCGCATCGCCAGCTCCCAGATCGACGAGGTCGTCGTCACCAACACCATCCCGCTGACGGCGGCCGCGAAGGCCTGCCCGAAGATCCGCCAACTGAGTGCGGCCTTCTTGTTCGCCGAGACGATCCGCCGCATCAGCGACGGCGAATCGGTGACCTCGCTGTTCGCCGACCAGAACAACAATTTCTAGTGCCAGAGCGGGCTCCTGACGGAGCCCTTCGAGGTTTGCGGGCCAGCCGGCCCGCTTTTCAAGCAGGCCCTGGTCGCGGGGCCTGTCCACAGGGAGTCCACATGAAATTCACCGCTTTCGAGCGTACGCTGCAGGGGACCGGAGCGAGCCGCCGCCTGCGCGTCGCCAACAAGGTTCCCGGCATCGTCTACGGTGCCGGTACGCCGGCCATGATCGAGCTCGATCACAACGCGTTGTTCTTCGCGCTGAAGAAGGAAGCCTTCCACTCGTCGATCCTCGAGATGGATCTGGGCGGCAAGACCGAGAAGGTACTGCTGCGCGACTTCCAGATGCACGCATGGAAGCCGATCGTGCTTCACATCGACTTCCAGCGCGTCGACGAGACGACCCGGCTGCGCAAGAAGGTCCCGCTGCACTTCGCCGGCGAAGAAAGTTCGCCCGCGGTGAAGACCGACAAGTGCCTGGTCGCCCACGTCGCGACGGAGCTCGAGATCGAGTGCCTGGCCTCGCAGCTGCCCGAGTTCGTCACGATCGACCTGTCGAACCTGGCCAAGAACCAGAGCCTGCACGCCAGCGATCTGAAGCTGCCCGAGGGCATCAAGGCCGTCAAGCACGGCACGCTGAATCCAGTGATCGTCTCGGTGACGACGCCGAAGGCCGAGGAAGAGGTCGCGCCGGCGGCGGTGGTCGTCGCACCCGAGAAGGGCAAGGGCGCCAAGCCCAAGAAGGACGAGAAGCAGAACAGGAAGTAGCCGGATCGGGGTCCCACGCCCCCCCGCCGTCCCCAGTCGAGCCCCACTCCGGTGGGGTTTCGTCGTTGTGGGGCCGCCCGATAATCCCGACCCATGATTCGACTCTTCGTCGGCCTGGGCAACCCGGGCGCTGAATACGAAGCCACGCGCCACAACGCCGGCTTCTGGTGGATCAACGGGCTCGCCGACAAGCTCGGCGCGCGCCTCGCGCCCGAACGCGGCTACCAGGCACTTGTGGCGCGCGTGAATCCGCCGCAGGCACCCGCAGGGCCGGTGTGGCTGCTCGAGCCGATGACCTTCATGAACCGCTCGGGCTTCTCGGTCGCGACGCTGGCTCGCTTCTTCAAGATCGAGCCGCAGCAGATCCTGGTCGTTCACGACGAGCTCGATCTGCAGCCGGGCCAGGCCAAGCTCAAGTTCGGCGGCAGCGCCGCCGGACACAACGGGCTGAAGGACATCCACGCGCAACTTGGCACGCAGGACTTCTGGCGTCTTCGGCTGGGCATCGGACACCCGGGCGTCAAGGCCGAGGTCATCCACTGGGTGCTGAAGCGGCCGTCGCCCGACCATCGCGACGCGATCGAACGCTGCATCGAGCGTTCGATCGAGGCGAGCGAACTGCTTCTCGCCGGCGAGATGGACCGCGCCTTGCAGAAGATCCATGCCCAGCCACCGCGGCCCAAGCCCCCGCGGCCGCCGCCGACCTCGGGAGAAGGTACATGAAGACCTTGCTCGTCGCCTCCTTGCTGCTCGGCGCCGCTGCGGCCATGGCGCAATCCGTCTGGCGCCACGGACCGCGGCCGACATCTGCTCGCACAGACCCAGTGGCGAGGTTCGGCCCGTCGCCGTCGCCGATGGGTGCGATGCGCAGGAGGTCGATGCCGCACGCTCGGTGGCGGCGCGCGAGCGCGCACTGGCCGGCGCGCTGAGCCGTCAGCGCATCGAACGCGAGCACGAAGGGCGTGCCGAGCGCGGCTCCNGCCTGGTCGGCATCAGGGCGGCTCCGCGGCCGCAGCTCAAACCGAAGTCGGCGNGTGCGAAGCGGACGAAGAAGCCGCGGACGATCCGGCTTGCAGAGCGTGGTACTTCTCCAGCAGCTGCTCGCGCGTCTCGACGTGTTCCGGATTGACCGGGATGCAGCTCACNGGGCAGACCTGCACGCATTGGGGTTCGTCGAAATGACCCACGCATTCGGTGCACCGGGCTGGGTCAATCTCGTAGATCTCGGTGCCCATCGCGATCGCCTGATTCGGGCACTCCGGCTCGCAGACATCGCAATTGATGCATTCATCAGTGATCCACAGCGCCACGGTCTCGTCACTCCGTCTGAACGACGCGCTCCCTGAGCCGCCGCAGCACCGAGGGTGCCACGAACTTGGAGACATCACCGCCGAGGCTGGCAATCTCGCGCACNAACGTGCCGCTGACGAACTGGTACTGGTCCGACGGCGTCATGAACACCGTCTCGACCTCGGGCATCAGCTGCCGGTTCATCCCGGCCATCTGGAACTCGTACTCGAAGTCGCTCACCGCGCGCAGCCCGCGCACGACGACCTTGGCCCCGTTGTCGACGACGAAGTCGCGCAGCAGGCCTCGAAACGCCGTGACCTCGACGTTCCTGTACGGCGCGGCGATCTCGGTCGCGATCTCGAGCCGCTCTGCAATCGTGAACATCGTGCGCTTGTGGTGCCCGACCGCGACCGCGAGCAGCAGCCGGTCGAAGAGCCGCGAGGCGCGCCGCATCAGGTCTTCGTGGCCGAGCGTCATCGGGTCGAAGGTGCCCGGGTAGACGGCGGTCAGCGGGGTCACGGTGGTCAAGTCGCGCTCCTGGGCAGTTCGACGGCGGCAGTGTAGCCGCGGCGCAGGAGCTGGAAATGCACCGCGCCGGCGCGCGCATGCCGGTGTTCGACCAGCCCGTCAGGCAGCGTGCTCGACGGGGCTTCGGCCTCGACGTAGAGGAAACCGTTCGCGACAAGCAGCCGCGCGGCCAGCGCCGCCGCCGGCCCGGCCAGGCCAGTGTCGAAGGGGGGATCGAGTAGCACGAGGTCAAATCGCGCCGGCGCGCAAGCCGCCAGCCAGGCCATCGCGTCGGCGCGCTCGACGCGCAGCGTCGCGGCGCCGAGCCGCTGGCGGG
>JGI20214J51088_10001385_pt1 | contig 16553 bp, 25 predicted proteins | sample WetSurMetagenome_FD_51088 | JGI IMG/M metagenome (IMG submission 51088) | reverse complement strand
TGTTTGTCGAATCTCCGAATGTTCCGAAAGGAATGTTTGATAAAATTTTGAATATGAATGGCGGCGACAGCAATGCTTTTACTACGTGGGATTATACAAGTTACCATATTACCTTGCCTTCGAATAAACTCGAACTTGCACTGTGGCTTGATTCTGACAGGATTTACGGATTTAATATCAGCGAAGAAAGTCTGGAGATTCAAAGAAATGTCGTTATGGAAGAAAATCTTCAGGTTCACGAAAATGTTCCTTACGGCTCACTTGAAAAAGAAAGTTCAATCAGGCTTTTCGATTTTAATGGATATAAAAGACCTATCATTGGTTATATGGAAGATGTTAAAAATGTAACACTCGAAGTTGTAAATAATTTTTTTCATAAATATTATACACCTGATAACGCAGTGCTTTCGATAGTAGGGGATATTGACTATGATGAAACTGCTATGCTCGTCGAAAAATATTATGGTGATATTCTTCCGGGAAAAGAAATTGCAAGGGAAACTTTTCGTGATAAAAAAATATCAGGCGAAATAAAAGATGTGATATATGATAATATTGAACTTCCCGCAAAATTCATTTATTATAAAACTCCTGCTCTTGGGGAAAAAGATTATTATGCTTTGAGAGTATTAAGTTCGATATTGTCAGAAGGTGAAAGTTCAAGACTCTTCAAAGAATTATTATATACAAAAAAACTTGTCAGTGAAATAGATTCTTATTGTTTCGGGATGGAANATGCGGGCGTATTTAGCATNAATGCTTTCGCAATGAAAGAACAAAACCTNGATGAAATTGAAAAAGAAATTGATTTAATANTGGACGATATCAAAAGCGGCGGCATCAATGACAATGAACTATTAAAAGTGAAAAATATTTTAGAATCTTCACACATCAGCAAAAGGCAATCAATGAATTATCTTGCGGACAGGTTTTCATTTTATAAACTTTTCTTCGGTGATGCAGACAAAATGAACTCTGAAGTATTCAATTATCTCAGCGTTGGCAAAGAAGACTTGATAAAAGTTGTAGAGAAATATTTAAATAAAGAAAGTCGTGTCGTACTCGATTATCTTCCGAATTTAATTTCTGAAAATTGAATAATATGAATACATCATCAGGTCTTGACAGGACAAAAATGCCGGACTGTGCAGGGTTTAAGGATATAAGGATTCCCGGATACAAAGAGTTCACTCTGGAAAACGGAATACAAGTGATTGTTCTGGAAGATAAGAGACTGCCTTTGGTTTCAGTGAGATTCCTGATTTGTTCAGGTTCTATTTATGATTCAAATGATAAATCCGGAACAGCATCAATGTTATCCGAGTTGATTTTAAAAGGAACAAAATCAAGAACGGCGATGCAAATTGCAGAAGAGATTGAAATACTCGGAGCAGATTTGACAAGTGATTGCAGTTCTGATGCAATTGTTATTAATGCAAAATCGTTAACAAAACATTTCGACAAGGTCTTTGATATAACATCCGATACGATATTAAATCCTGCTCTGAAAGAAGAGGAAATAGAAAGATTAAGAGAGCAGCGTTTGAATAACCTTCTTTATTATCTTGACCACGGTGCTTACATTGCATCAAAATTGTTTCTTAAAAATGTTTATAAATCGTCCCCGTACGGAAATAGTTCTTATGGAAATTTAGATTCAATAAAAAATTTATCACAAAATGATTTCCATACTTTTTATAAAGGAAACTTTACTCCTGACAATGTTATAGCGGCATTTATCGGTGATATAAGTTATGAAGATGCTTATAAGTATGCAAATGAAAAGTTTTCAGGATGGAGAACAAAAAAATCATCAAAAATTAAAATTCCGGAAATTTCACATTATCCGGATAAAAATATTACGATAGTTAATAAAAATGATTTTGTTCAATCGGATATTTATTTAGGTCATATCTCTTTCCCTGTGAATAATCCGGATTATATTTCGATGCTGGTCTTGAATACAATAATAGGAGGGACATTTACTTCGAGACTAAATAGCAGACTGCGTGAGAAACATGGAATGACTTATGGAATATCATCTTCTTTTAATCTAAAAAAATATTCAGGTGACTTTGTAATCAAAACAAGCGTTAAAAATGAATTCACTTCGGAAGCCGTGAAAATTATTCTGGATGAACTAACTAAAATTACTGAAGATAAAGTACGGGATGATGAACTCAGGAATGCAAAAAATTATTTACAGGGGACTTTTCCTCTTCAATTGGAAACATCGGGTTCGATTGCATCAAGCTTGCTGAGACTTAAATTTTTTGATTTGCAAAAAGATTTTTATAACACATTATTTTCAAAAATGAATGTCATTTCTACGGATGATATTTTTAATACTGCGAAGAAACATTTAAATCCGGACAAACTTGTAATCGCAATTGCCGGAAAAGCATCGGATATAACGAAGGATTTGGAACAAATAGGAGTTGTATCCGTTAAAAATAAACTGTAGATAAAATTTAAATATATTCACATTACAAATATGGAAAAAAAACAAGAAATCATATCCGACAAATTATTAGTAAACAATTTACATGAAAAATACGATTTACTGAAAAAAGAAATTTCAAAAGTTATAGTCGGACAATCGGAAATAATTGAACAAATAATAATTTCGATTTTATCTAAAGGTCATTGTTTGCTAATTGGAGTGCCGGGATTGGCGAAAACACTTATAGTGAAAACTCTTGCCGAAGTTTTCGACCTGAATTTTAACAGAGTCCAGTTTACACCTGACCTTATGCCTTCTGATATTACAGGTACGGAAATTTTAGAAAATAATGTAACAGGCGGGAAAGAATTCAAATTCATCAGGGGTCCCGTTTTTACAAATCTTTTACTCGCAGATGAAATTAACAGAACGCCTCCCAAAACTCAATCTGCATTACTCGAAGCAATGCAGGAACACAGAGTCACAGCAGCAGGTAATACATATATTTTAGAGGAGCCATTCTTCGTACTTGCTACTCAAAATCCAATTGAACAGGAAGGGACGTACCCGCTTCCTGAAGCACAGCTTGACAGATTTATGTTTAATCTCTGGCTGGATTATCCTGATTTCGACCAGGAAGTTGAAGTAATAAATAAAACCACAACACTTTATGAACCTCACATTGATAAGGTATTGAGCAAGGAAGAAATAATATTATTCCAGAATCTGGTAAGAAAAGTACCGGTAGCCGAAGAACTTGTAAAATATGTCGTAGGATTAGTTACTAAAACAAGACCTTCACATCAAAGCTCTCCGAAATTCATTAAAGATTATATAAGCTGGGGCGCAGGTCCAAGGGCATCTCAATATCTGATATTTGGAGCAAAAGCTCTTTGTATTCTGGAAGGGAGATATTCTCCGACAATGGATGATATCAGAAAAATTGCTGTACCCGTTCTAAGACACCGATTGATATTAAACTTTAACGCAGAAGCGGACGGGATATATGTAGTTGATTTGATTAATAAACTGTTCGAATAGTATATTTTTATTCGGATTTAATTTTTTACTGCTGATTCCGATTAATTCTTTTCTGATGATTTTTTGTTAAAATCACAAGCTTTTTATAATATTTGAAAAGCTACGAACTGATATATTCGTATGTTGACTTTATTTAATATTTTGATTAATTTGAAGTTTGTGAAATTTTTAATTCATTTTTATATAATTACACTAAGATTGCAAGTATCATAGACTAATATGGCTTTACGAAAACTAAAACCGACAACTCCGGCTACGCGATATTATTCAATTTCTTCTTTCGAAGAAATTACTAAATCAAAACCGGAAAAATCTTTAACTGCTCCGATTAAAAAATCAGGCGGTAGGAATAATCTCGGAAGAGTGACTTCCCGGCATCGTGGTGGCGGACATAAAAGGAAATACAGGATTATTGACTTTAAAAGATTCAGGACTGATGAAGCAAAGGTTATTTCAATTGAATATGACCCGAATAGAAGTGCAAGAATTGCACTCGTTCAATATCCTGATGGTGAGAAGAGTTACATTATTGCACCAAACGATTTGAAGGTTGGGGAAATTATTCAATCATCTAATGAAGCTGAATTAAAAACCGGGAATACTATGCAGATTTCTGTNATTCCTGTTGGAACATTTATTCATAATATCGAACTTAAACCGGGAAAAGGTGCTCAAATGGCACGAAGCGCCGGTGCATCTGCTCAGATATTAGCAAAAGATGATGAGTATTGTCAGATTAAATTACCTTCAGGAGAAGTCAGGATGATAAAAAATGAATGTAAAGCAACAATAGGTATAGTTGGAAATATTGAACATGAAAATATCAGTATAGGAAAAGCCGGAAGGTCAAGATGGCTCGGAATAAGACCACATGTAAGAGGCGTTGCAATGAATCCTATTGACCATCCGATGGGTGGTGGTGAAGGAAAAACTTCAGGGGGCGGTCACCCGGTAAGTCCCTGGGGATTACCTGCGAAAGGTTATAAGACAAGAAAAAAGAAAAATTTATCTAACAAGTTTATAGTTAAGAAGAGGAAATAATAATGGCTCGTTCGCTTAAAAAAGGACCTTACATCAATTATGGTTTACTTGAAAAGGTTGAAAAACTGAAAAAAGAGAATCAAAAAAAAGTGATAAAAACCTGGGCAAGGGCTTGTACAATAATTCCTGAATTTATCGGTCAGACGTTTGCCGTTCATAATGGAAATAAATTTATACCCGTTTATGTTACGGAAAATATGGTCGGTCATAAATTAGGGGAATTTTCACATACAAGGACATTCAGGGCTCATTCAGGTCAAAGGAAAGAAGAAAAAGCCGGGGGAGTAAAATAATCTATGGAAGCAAGAGCAATAAAAAAGTTTGAAGGGTCATCCCCGAGAAAAATGAGACTCGTTGTTGATTTGATTCGTAATAAAACTATGTCTGAAGCGATGGCTGTTTTGAGATATACTAAGAAACATTCGGCAAAAGTAATTGAAAAAACATTATTATCAGCATATTCAAATCTAATCAATAAACTTGATACTGGAAAATTGAACCAGAATGATGTGGTTGTAAAGGAAGCTTTTGTGAATGGCGGTCCTTCTCTGAAGAGAATGCTTCCTGCTCCACAGGGAAGAGCTTACAGAATAAGAAAGAGAGCCGCACATTTGACGTTAATAGTAGAAAATTTAGAAGTATAAATTAAACAAATTTAAAAATAATTTAAGGAGAATTTTTGGGACAAAAAACACACCCTATAGGATTTAGATTAGGTGTTATTAACACCTGGGATTCTAATTGGTATGATGAGAAAAGCTTTGCTTCGAAGTTGAAAGAAGATTCATTAATAAGAAGTTATCTTAAGAAGCGGCTTGAGAAGGCAGGTGTCGCGAAAATTACTATAGAAAGAACATTAAAGAAAATTACGTTAACTATTTATACTTCTCGTCCGGGATTTGTTATTGGAAAAAGCGGACAGGAAATCACAAAACTTGAGAATGAAATAAAAAATATTACGAGCAAAGAAGTAAAAATTAATGTCCATGAAATAAAGAAACCTGAATTAAGTGCACAGTTAGTTGCTGAAAATATAGCGGCGCAATTGGCAAACAGGGTTTCTTTCAGGCGTGCAATGAAGACTTCGATTACTTCTTCTATAAGAATGGGTGCCGAAGGAATTAAGATTATGTGCAGCGGAAGATTGGGCGGAGCTGAAATAGCAAGAAGCGAACAATATAAAGATGGCAGGATTCCACTTCAGACATTAAGAGCGGATATTGATTATGCTTCGGTTACGTCTCATACAATTTATGGAGCAATTGGTGTAAAAGTTTGGATTTGCAGAGGCGAAAAATTGTTAAAAAATACATTTTAATTTTATTAATACGGAGTAAGTAGTATATGATGATGCCAAAAAGAGTCAAATTTAGAAAGACTCAAAAAGGAAACAGAAAAGGAAAAGCCGGAAGAGGTTTTTTAGTTGCATTTGGTTCTTACGGATTGAAAGCTCTTGAGCCTTATTGGATAACGGACAGACAAATCGAAGCTGCAAGAATTGCACTTACAAGGCATATGAAAAGAGATGGAAAAGTCTGGATAAGAATTTTTCCCGATAAACCTGTTACAAAAAAACCTGCGGAAACACGTATGGGAAAAGGTAAAGGCGCTCCGGAATACTGGGTTGCGGTAATTCAGCCGGGAAAGATAATGTTTGAAGTTGATGGTGTATCGGAAAAAGTTGCTGAGGAATCATTAAGGTTAGCTTCTCATAAGTTGCCATTGAAAACAAAATTTGTAAAAAGAGTTTCGTAAATAAAGAAATATGAAGACATATCAAATAAGAGAATTAACNACAGAGGACTTAAAAAATAATTTAAAGGATAGTATCGAAGCTTTGGAAAATCTAAGATTCCAGCATGCATCAGGACAGCTTGAAAATTATAAATCAATTGCAAATACTAAAAAAGATATTGCAAAAATTCTCACGATTTTAAATGAAAGAGAATCAGGTATTAATACAAAGAAAAATAAAAATTAAAACAATATTAACGATATTCATCAATGATGGTCGAAGAAAATATTATTGAAAACAAACAAGACGGTAACGAATCAGCCGTACAAAATGTTATAAGAAAAAATAGCAGAAAAACCAAGATAGGCAAAGTGATTAGCAGTAAGATGGATAAATCAATTACCGTTGCCGTTGAAAAAAAAATGAAGCATCCATTATACAAAAAGTTTTTTAAGAAAACTACGAAATTTATGGCTCATGATGAAAAGAATGAATGCGGGTTCGGAGATAAAGTGAAAATTATGGAATGCAGGCCATTAAGCCGTAATAAAAGATGGCGGTTAGTTGAAATAGTTGAAAAAGCAAAATAAATAAAAGAAAAAGGTATAATATAATATGATACAGGAAGAAACAAATCTTACGGTTGCTGATAATTCTGGTGCAAAATCAGTTCGCTGTATCAGAGTTTTAGGCGGTTCAGACAGAAGGTATGCAGGAGTCGGAGACATAATTGTAGTTTCCGTTAAGTCTGCAATTCCCGGCGGAGCTGTTAAAAAAGGAGAAGTATCGAGAGCCGTCATAGTTAGAACAGTTAAAGAAACTCGCAGGAAAGACGGCAGCTATATTAAATTCGATGAAAATGCAGCGGTTCTGATAAATAATCAAAATGAACCAAGAGGAACCCGGATATTCGGACCTGTAGCCAGGGAGTTAAGAGAAAAACAATTTATGAAAATAATATCTTTAGCACCTGAAGTAATTTAATTATAAACAAATGGTAAAGACAAGACTTAAAAAAAATGATTTAGTTAAAGTAATCAGTGGTAATTCCAGAGGAACTATCGGTAAAATTTTATTTGTTGATAGGGAAAAAGGTAAAGTTATCGTAGAAGGCGTAAATATTGTTCATCGGCATACAAAACCGAAACAAAAAAGTCCCCAGGGTGGCATTATTCGCAGAGAAGCACCAATCAACATAACAAATGTTCAATTGATGTGTCCAAAGATGAATAAACCGACAAGAGTCGGCATGGAATTAATAGTAGATGAAAAAACAGGTAAGATGAGAAGGATGAGAAAAAGCAAACAATCGGGAGATATTATTATTGGTTAATGATTGAAAAGGATTATAAGTTAATTAATAAATAGTTTCAAATTCATAATAAATGGCTAAAACTAAACAAGATAGAAAAAAAGAAATAGTAAAAGACGAAGGAAAAGCAAAAGATAAAAAAGATTCCAGGAAGAAATCAGAGGCTTTTGTTGAAGAAAAAATTCCTGTTAGACTTATAGAATTCTATAGAACCAAAATTGTACCTGACTTAATGAAAAAGTTCAGTTATAAAAATATAATGCAGGTTCCTAAACTTAATAAAATATGCGTAAATGTAGGCGTCGGTGCAGCAGTTGCCGAACCAAAATTAATTGAGACGACCGTAAAAGAAATAGAAGCAATTACCGGACAACATCCGGCAGTTGTGAAAGCTAAGAAATCTGTATCAAATTTTAAACTCAGGGAAGGGATGAATATCGGGGTTCGTGTTACTTTAAGAAATGACAGAATGTATGAATTTTTAGACAGACTCGTAAATGTTTCCATTCCAAGAATCCGTGATTTCAGGGGATTATCCGATAAAAGCTTTGACGGCAGAGGTAACTATTCACTTGGTATTAAAGAACAAATTATTTTTCCGGAAATCAATGTGGATAATGTAAGTAAAATCAGCGGTATGGATATAACTTTTGTGACTTCTGCGAAAACTGATGAGGAATCTTTTGAACTTCTAAAACTTTTTGGTCTACCTTTTAGTATAAAACAACAAAACTAATATTAGAAAATGGCAAGATTAGCTTTAAAAGTAAAACAACAAAGAAGAGAACGAATTGTAAATAAATACAAAGACAAGCGTAAGGAACTGAAAGATAAAGGTGATTATGCTGCACTGGCAAAATTGCCGAGAGATAGTGCTGCAACAAGACTGCATAATAGATGTAACGTAACAGGACGGGCTCGAAGCTATTACAGAAAGTTCGGTGTTTCGAGACTCGTATTTCGTGAATTAGCTTTACAGGGTAAAATTCCCGGTATTATAAAATCAAGCTGGTAAAAATTAAAGAGGAGTATATTAATAATTATGTCAATGACTGATCCAATAGCAGATTACCTGACGAGAATCAGGAATGCAATTAAAGCAGAGAAAAAATCTGTTGATATCCCTGCTTCAAAATTTAAAACTGCAATAAGTGATATCTTAAAAAATACAGGATTTATAAATGATTTTACTCTGATAGATACTGATGATAAAAAAAAATTTATATCAATCAAATTAAAGTATGCGAACGGAGAAAGTGTCATTGAAGGAATTCAAAGAGTAAGCCGGCCCGGTATAAGAAGATATGTAAGATACGATGATTTACCGCGCGTTAAAAATGGACTTGGAATTGTAATTGTATCCACGTCAAAAGGTTTGATGACTGAGAAAAAAGCGCGTGCTTTAAGAATCGGCGGTGAAGTAATTTGTAAAATCTGGTAAAATTCAATAAAGCATTAAAATGAGTAGAGTAGGAAAAAAACCAATATCAATAAATAAAGAAGTTAAGGTATCAAGAAAAAACGATGATATCGAAATAAATGGTCCTAAAGGAAAATTATTTTTGAAAATTTCCGGTGATGTTGATGTTAATATTGCTGATGGCGAAATTAATGTTACAAGGAAAAATGATTTGAAAAAGAATAAAGCCTTGCACGGACTTTACCGGGCTCTTCTCCAGAATATGATAACGGGAGTAACCTCGGGTTTTTCTAAAAAACTGGAACTTGTAGGTATTGGATACAGAGCTGAATTAAAAGGAAAATCTTTATTATTACAGTTAGGCTATTCTCACCCGGTTGTGTTCAATCCGCCACAGGATGTGGATGTCATGCTTATTAATCAAAACACGATTCAAATATCCGGAGTAGATAAACAATTAGTAGGTTCGATAGCCGCTAAAATAAGGTCTTTCAGACCTCCTGAACCTTATAAAGGCAAGGGTATCAAGTATGATTATGAAGTTATAAGAAGAAAAGCAGGAAAAACTGCAGCAAAATAATTTATTAACGTTAAAGTTTTAATTGTTAAAGTGAATAAGACAAAATTAAAAAATATTTCCCGAAGGGAAAAAATAAAATTTAAGATTCGGAAAAAAATCAGTGGTACACCTGATAAGCCAAGACTTGTTGTATTTAGAAGCCTGAATCATATTTATGTTCAGATGATTGATGACACTAATAATAAAACTTTGTTGAACGTAGCTTCAAATTCAAAAATCGTTCAGGATCAATTTAAAGATATCAAAGGAAAAATTTCGAAAAGTAAAATAGTAGGTAAGTTGACCGCGGAAAAAGCTCTTTCTCAGAATATTAATGCGGTTGTTTTTGATAGGAACGGTTATCTTTATCACGGCAGAGTTAAAGCTGTTGCTGACGGAGCCAGAGAAGCTGGATTAAAGTTTTAATATAAATTGTTTTTTAAGTACTTTATTAAAATATTCTCGGGTCGTCTAATGGCAGGACAGCGGCCTTTGGAGCCGTTAGCGGAGGTTCGAATCCTCCCCTGAGAACACTTTAACTAATAGTTATTGAAAGTATATAACCTGATGAGTTAAATAGTTGGTTAAAGCAGGTAAAATAAAATTTTCTTTTTGTATATTTATTTTTGTTTATAATTTTTATATATTTATATAGTTAATGAGAAAAAGATCAATAAAGGCTGGTGAATTAGAACTAAAGGAAAAGTTAGTTTATATCGGACGTGTTGCTAAAGTAGTTAAAGGCGGTAGAAGATTTAGTTTTAGTGCTGTTAGCGTAGTAGGAGATGGTAGAGGACACGTCGGCTACGGACTCGGAAAAGCAAACGAAGTTACTGATTCGATAAAAAAGAGTGTTGAAGATGCACGGAAAAATATAATAGATGTTCCGATAATTAAAGGAACGATACCACATGAGATAATCGGGAAATACGGTGCCGCTAAAGTTCTTTTAAAACCGGCTGCTCCCGGAACCGGAATAATAGCCGGTCATGGAGTAAGAGCAGTCCTTGAATCAGCAGGAGTACAGGATGTCTTAACGAAACTGTTAGGGTCATCCAATCCTCATAATGTTGTAAAAGCTACTATAAGAGCATTAACAAGTTTGAAGGATGCCAGAAAAACTGCTGATAAAAGAGGGTTAAGTTTAAGTGAATTATTTACATCTTAAAATAGTTATATAAAAAATGGAAAAGACTATTAAAATAACGCAGACTAAAAGTATAATAGACAGAGTAGAAAAACAGAAAAGAATAATTAAGGCATTAGGTCTGGGACGACCTAATTATACGGTTATAAAAAAAGATACTCCTCAGATTAGAGGAATGATTGAAAAGGTGAAACATTTAGTAACAGTTGATGTATCATAGATGAATTCTAAAATTAAATTTCTTTAATTAACTGGAAGGAAGTTTATGGTGAAAAAATTTTAGATGTTACAAATTTTTTAAAGCAATATAAATTTTATTAATTTTTTTTAAAAAACTCTTTAATAATCAAAATGAAAGGAAAAAAAATGAAAATTGCAAAATTACTAGCAATTGTTTTCGTAACAGTTTTGATGTTCTCTAACATTTCTTTTGGACAAAATGCAATTCCAAGCGGAACTGCAAGATGGGAAGCCTTAGGTTCAAGCCCGTTTTTCTTGGATCCATCGATTGATATCAATAATAATCCAGCTTGGGCATCTCAGTACAGAAATTATTTGTTTGGAGACATCGGCAGAAATACAGTAGATGAGTTTCAATTATCAGGACAATTTGCCGGAGTTAACTTTGGCGTTTCAAAAGATATGACACTCGGATTAGTTCTGAACAAAAGAGAAGATGTGTTTGGTCAATTTAATACCGCCGATAGTGTATATATCTTTTCAGAGGTACAGGAACCGGTAGTACCATTGAAAGTTTTGTTCTCATATGCGAGTAAAAACTTTGCTTTTGGTTTAGCACCTTATTATACTGCGTGGTCTCTTGATGCAAAAGTTACCCCAACAGGCGGTACACTTACTGAAATCAAAAGAAGCAGTTCAGTACTTGGTGGAACCATAGGTATTTTATCTATAATGGATAAAGGCTGGATAGAAGGATACGTTGATGTAAAAATGCATAGTTTTAAAGAAGATAACATCACTAGTGCTGGTACTACAACTTTTAATAGTGCAGGCGGAATGCTTTTATCTGTTGGAACAAGAGGATTCTTCCTTGTTGATAAAAAATCAAGTTTTAATATAGTTCCTTTCCTTGGATTTAGCATGTACAGTTGGAATCCTGAAGTCGTTCCTGCTCCGGCCGGAGTTGTTCTACCGAAATATTCACGTATGAATTTTGGCGGTGGTATCGGTATTAATTGCAGAGTATTAGACGACGGAATAATGGCAGGTGGTCTTACAGTAGCATATCGTTCCTATAAAATCGAACAATTAAATAATACTGCTACAGATGTAGAGACATTCACTGATTTTGTATTACCTAAATTTAATGTAGGCTTAGAATGGAACTTTACTGAATGGCTGCAAGGTCGTTTAGGATATTCAAGAGCAGTTATAAGTTCCAAGGATAAACAAGAATTTACTGCCGGAGTATTTGAATTCAGTCAATCAATGGCAACTGATGCAGACGAAACTATTTCTTTAGGTCTCGGAATGCAATTCGGTAGGTTCAGCTTTGACGGAACAATCGGAGAAAATTTCTTTAAACAAGCTCCGAGTGTTATCAGTGGAAGACAGAATGCAACTTTATATGGCATTCTTTCAGCATCGTATAATTTCAATAGATAATTTTGATTTGAAATATAATTAAATTTCAATCAGACCCCTTGCCTTAAACAAGGGGTCTGTTTATTAAGAAAGAAAACATTAACGTACAAATTAATTAATAAAAATACGCTCACAGAATCTTAATGGATATACTTAGCAATCTTAAATACGCAGAAGGGTCAAGACATAAAAAGAAAAGAGTAGGAAGAGGACAAGGCTCCGGTTTCGGAGGAACTTCAACAAGAGGACATAAAGGTGCTAAATCGCGTTCAGGCTATAATAACAGAGCCTGGTTTGAAGGTGGACAAATGCCCCTTCAAAGAAGAGTACCCAAATTTGGTTTTAAAAATATTAACCGGATTGAATATTCGGTTTTAAATGTAGGAGATTTACAAAAACTTATTTCAGCGGGAAAAATTGAAAATACAGGATTGAATAAAGAGTATTTTTTAAGTAAGAGGATATTAAAGATAAAAAAATTCCCTTTAAAAATTCTTGGTAATGGAGAAATAAACTCCCCCATAGAAATTTCTGCAAATTCTTTCAGTGGAACTGCAAAAGAAAAAATCGAAAAAGCCGGAGGCAAGGCAATACAAGTATGAGTGGATTCGTAAATAGTTTTAGAAACATTTTTAAAATAGAAGAACTAAGAAGCAGAATCATTTTTACGGTTTCTCTTTTGATTGTAGTTCGAATAGGTGCCCATATAACTTTGCCGGGAATTGATGCCGCAAAATTAGCCGAACTTGGAAAGATGGGTGATAATTCTCTTTTTGGCTTGTATGATCTATTTGTCGGAGGTGCATTCAGCAAAGCAGCTATTTTTGCTCTGGGTATTATGCCTTACATTAGTTCATCTATTATCATTCAGCTTTTAGGTGCAGTATTTCCTTATTTTCAGAAACTGCAAAAAGAAGGTGAAGAAGGAAGGAAGAAAATAAATCAGCTTACGAGATTGGGTACGATTCCCGTCGCTGCTTTGCAAGCATGGGGTGTCAGTGTCCAGCTTTTTTCAAGAGGAGGAACAGGAGCGGTTATTTATCCCGAAATTTCCCATTTCGTTTTTACACTTTCAACTGTCGTTTTTCTTACCGCCGGCACAATTTTTATGATGTGGCTTGGCGAACAGATAACCGAAAGAGGCATTGGAAATGGTATTTCGCTGATAATATTTATTGGTATAATTGACAGATTTCCATATGCAATCTTCGATGAAATAAAGTTAGTAAAAGATGGAGGACAGAATTTACTGATTGAATTGATGTATATTGTAGGATTTCTTTTTATTGTTGCGGGTGTTATTGCTTTAACAGTTGCTACAAGAAAGATTCCTGTCCAGTACGCCAAAAGGGTAATCGGGAGAAAAGTTTTCGGAGGTGTAACACAATACATACCGATGAAAGTAAATTCTGCAGGCGTAATGCCGATTATATTTGCACAGTCAATTATGTTTATTCCCAATACTTTTCTGTCGTTCTTTCCTAACAGTGATTTTATGCAAAGTATATCTAAGTATTTCGTATATACAGGCACTCTGTACTCGGTTGTTTATGCTTTAATGATAATATTCTTTACATATTTTTATACGGCTATCGCATTCAACCCGAAAGATGTTGCTGATAATATGAAAAAGCAGGGAGGATTTATTCCGGGTGTGAGACCGGGTAAACCTACATCTGATTTTATTGATAATATTTTAACAAAAATAACGCTTCCCGGTTCAATATTTTTAGCCCTAATAGCGGTTATGCCGACGATTTTGCTTAGGTTTGGTGTGACACCGGGCTTTTCTTCGTTTTTTGGTGGAACAAGCTTGCTTATAATTGTCGGGGTAGCACTTGATACCCTTCAGCAAATAGAATCACACCTGCTAATGAGGCATTATGATGGCTTTATGAAAGGCACTAAATTAAAATCAAGAAGGTATTAATTTTTGATGTCATTAATAAAGTCTGATAAAGAAATTGAATTGATAAGGGAAAGTTGTAAGATAGTAAGAGATGTTCTTATATATTTAAAGACCTTTATTAAAGTTGGTGCGAAAACATCGGAACTTGATTCCATAGCTGAAGAATTTATACTGTCAAAAGATGGTTATCCGGCTTTTAAAGGATATGGAAGAAGGAAAAATAAATTTCCCGCGAGTTTATGTATTTCTATTAATGAAGAAGTAGTCCACGGAATTCCTTCTAATTCAAGGATTTTAAATGACGGAGATATTGTTTCTATAGATGTAGGCGTCAAAAAAAATGGTTATTTCGGTGATGGTGCTTATACTTTCGAAGTAGGTAATGTAAGTGAGAAAAAGAAGAGATTAATAAAAATAACCGAAGAATCTCTTTATAAAGGTATAGAAAAAGCAATTGATGGAAACACAATAAACGATATTTCTTGTGCGGTTCAGAATTATGTTGAAGGTTCGGGATTTGGTGTCGTACGGGAATTAGTCGGTCATGGAATAGGCAAAAACCTGCATGAAGAACCACCGATACCGAATTTTTATAGTCCCGGAAATACTTTGAAACTTAATAAAGGAATGGTACTGGCTATTGAGCCTATGGTAAATTATGGAAGTTTTAGTGTGATTACGAAAGAAGATGGTTGGACAGTTGTGACGAGTGACGGAGAGCCGTCTGCTCATTTTGAACATACGATTTTGATAACTAACGGAAAACCTGAAATATTAACGAATTAATGTCATTTTAAAACAAGTACTTAAAAATTTATTTTAATGGCGAAGCAAGATTCAATAAAAGTTGATGGTATTATAACCGAAATATTGCCAAATACTACTTTTAAAGTTAGGCTTGAAAACGGACACGAAATACTTGCACATATTTCAGGAAAAATGAGAATGAATTTTATAAGGATACTTCAGGGAGATAAAGTAACGGTTGAACTTTCTCCTTATGATTTAACAAAAGGTAGAATTACATACAGGTATAAATAAATAAAAAAATATGAAAGTAAGAAGCTCAGTAAAAAAAATGTGCGATAAATGCAAAATTATAAAACGTAAAGGCGTGGTAAGGGTAATTTGTGTGAATCCAAAACATAAACAAAGACAAGGATAATCTTTAAAATAAAGTAAAAATCAGGAGATAAAAATTGGCAAGAATCGCTGGAATAGATCTTCCAAAAAATAAAAGAATTGTAATAGGGTTAACTTCAATTTTCGGAATGGGTGTTTCAACATCAAGAAGAATATTGAGTAAACTTGGTATTAGTGAAAGCACAAAGGTTTCACAACTGACAGATGATGAAGTGAATAAAATCAGGACCGAAATTGCAAATGAAATTAAGGTCGAAGGTGCTTTAAGGTCGGAAGTCCAGATGAATATAAAAAGAATAATGGACATAGGGACCTACCGTGGTAAAAGGCACCGAAAGGGATTACCTGTACGCGGTCAGAGAACCCGGACTAACGCAAGAACCAGAAAAGGTAAGAGGAAAACCGTCGCAGGCAAAAAGAAAGCTTCAGCGAAGAAATAAAAAATAATTTGTAAAAATTTATTAAGGAATTAAATTGGCAAAACCTGTTAAAAAAGTAAAAAAGAAAATTCATGTTGATGCAAATGGCGTAGCACACGTCAAGGCTACATTCAATAATGTGATTGTAACACTGACTGATATTTACGGTAATACTATATCATGGGCTTCTTCAGGAAAGATGGGATTCAAAGGCTCTAAGAAAAATACACCTTTCGCAGCGCAGTTAACTGCTGAATCAGCTGCAAAAGAGGCTTTTGACCTGGGATTGAGAAAAGTGGAAGTCTTAATAAAAGGAGTCGGTTCCGGTAGGGATGCAGCTGTTCGTTCACTTGCAACTTCCGGTCTTGATATCTCAAGCATTAAAGATATAACACCTTTGCCTCATAATGGATGCAGACCTCCTAAAAAAAGAAGAGTATAATTAATAATTTTAATAATTTTTAAAAGAATATAATGGCAAGATATACAGACGCTAATTGTAAACTCTGTAGAAGAGAAAGACAAAAGTTGTTTTTGAAAGGGACAAAATGTTTCACTGAGAAGTGCCCGATTGAAAACAGAAATTATCCCCCGGGTCAGCACGGTCAATCCCGTAAACCGAGAATAACCGATTATGCCATTCAGTTAAGGGAAAAACAAAAAATTCGTAAAACATACGGACTGCTCGAAAAACAATTCCATAATTATTTTGTGAAAGCATCCGGAAAGAAAGGTGTAACAGGAGATAATCTTGTTAAACTGTTAGAAAGCAGGTTCGA
>JGI20214J51088_10001384_pt1 | contig 16560 bp, 19 predicted proteins | sample WetSurMetagenome_FD_51088 | JGI IMG/M metagenome (IMG submission 51088) | reverse complement strand
AGGGTCTTGCTTACTTTCAAACGTGCCCTCTTTCCAGAAAGCTAACCATTAGCGAACGTGATCGCAGCCGCGGCGGCGCTTTTGGACATCCCTTTTCTCTTGATACTTATGCTTGGAGGGTTTGATAGGAACCACAGACAAGCGTTTGCGCGCAACTCTCTTTTCGGGGGCACGGCGTCCCACAGCATCAGATCCTCAATGTCGTTTATTCGGAGCCGGGCCGCAGCGGGCCTAATGTCTCGACTGAATTTAAAGAGCTGCTGATTTGGATTTAAAACCCATTGCTGTGCTCGCAGGAGATGTCGTGATCGTCACTACGCACGCGAAAACCCTGCTGCCGCATCTTTAGCGCGTTGCCGCACAGATGGCTTTGCGCGGTACGCGCGATGAATATGAAATGCTTCATCTCGGTCTCGCGAAAGCTGATAAATGGCATCACGGCAGATATTGCACCGGTCCAGATGGCCATAAATCTCCAGTTGCCCATCCAGATCCAAATTCTTATTACAGAACTGCAGCAGCCGGTCAAAACTGCATGTGCTCATAACACCCTCCATTGACCGATAGCGTTTAGGTCACTGCAGCATTCTGTCGGTCCCAAAAACATCATCATAAATATCTTACTAGTGCGATCGTTCGCAGGCATGTCCCCTTTTGCTCACGCATCTGGTCAAAATTGCTCATACCGGCCGATAGCCTGGAGTGTGCACTTTTGATCACAGGATTGAGCGGTCCAACACTGAGGTCCAAATGGCATCAGAATAGAAGGAATGGAGGATAGGGGACGCAACCCTATTGCCAGTAGGTGCGGTCGAGGGAGTGGCACTGGATGGCTTCGGCAACGTGGCGGGCCTGGATCTTCTCGATCCCTTCCAGGTCGGCCATGGTCGTGGCTACCCGCAGTATCCTATCGTAGGCCCGCGCGGAAAGCCCAAGGCGCACGATCGCATTCTCCATCTGTTTCTCCGATTCGGAATCAAATTTGCAGAAGCGGCGGATCATGCGCGGAGACATCTAGCCGTTGCAGTAGGTTCCAAACGATTCCAGGCGCCGGCACTGCACATGGCGCGCAGCCATGATGCGCGCGCGAATCACCCATGACTCATCAGACTTCTCATCCTGTGCCAGCTCTTTGCACTTCACGGCCGGAACCTGAATGTGCAGGTCGATGCGGTCCAGGAGCGGGCCGGATATCCTTGACAGGTATCTCTGGATGAGCGGAGGCGTACAGGAACACGGCCGCAGGTCGTTGCCATGGAAGCCGCAGGGACAGGGGTTCATTGCCCCCATCATAAAATTCCTGGGATACGACCCTTTCAATGAGCCTCAATCCTTCCCGGAAAAGCTCAAAATCTGCTGGCTGAGGATGGGATTGACCCAGGAAGAGCTTGCACGGGGGTATCGCATCGGAGCATGTCTTATGATCGCCGATCTTCTCATACTTGGTGGTCCAGAAGATAGGTGCAGCGCAACGATCCAAAATCTAAAATAATATCTGGGCCGCTTTTAAGGGGGCAAGTCTGGGCACTCTCCGAGGCACTCCGCCGGCGTTTGTCGTATATCTGAGTGATGATAATGTGGCGGTGTCCGAGGAATTTGCGGATTTTTCGGATATCCGCGGTAATACGGCCAACCATCCATCATTTTGGAAGGCGGAACTCCTGGGTTGTTTCCTCTCCAGGATAATATCCATAAAGGTATTTTCGCGTGAGGATGAATTTGGGCAAACGCTCGGTATCGTCCCAGCTCTCCCGGAAGTCTTCTTTTGGAATTCGGATCCTGAGGCCACTGGGCATCTCGATCACAATTCCGTATTGGTTTCGACCTATCAGGGTGATCTTCTCACTTAGTTGCGTTGGTGAAACCGGCGCTACCAGGACTCGCTTTTGTTCGAGCTGCTCCTTGGCCGGATCCTTTGCGCCTCTCGACTGGGTCGAGTGTTCTCCAGTGTATTCAAGCTGCCTTTCAGCCTTTGTTGTTGTCGGTGCGCGTCGAAGTGCCACGTCGGGCAGATCACGCTCACTCGCCTCGAAACGTTGCAATAAGCATCTGGCTGCCAAGCAAACTTCGCGCAGCTTCGCGCGCTCTCTGGGCGCGAAGCCGCTCTTCCACGTCCTGCACTCTATCGGCACGTCTGCTAAATCATCGAGATGGATCGAGGAGTCGAGTTGTTTGGCTGAAAAGAGGAGCTGATTGAATTCGACAATGTAGAGGTGATAGTTCTCCCAGCGTCCATTTCTGATGTCCTCATCAGCCGCTTCTGAGAGAATTCGAAGGTCGATGAGAAAGGTTTGCCGATGGATCATGGAGCCCCCTGTCCCAATGGTCGCAAACGATAATAGATTGCAATACGCTCCACCGTATCGGGTGCGATTTCTTTGCCGGTACTGTGGTAAAGCTTTGTGGTCCGAGGGAGCTCGACATCGGGATTTCGGCGTCGCGCACGGTGTGATTCTTCGATGGCGAAATTGGTCTCCGGCTCGTGATTCGTTGAACTCGTCTTGTTAGGGTGCGAAGGTCTTGTGGACGCACGACTAAGGTGGAAATACTCGGGCTGAGAACCTTCAAGAGGTTGCGGTCAGAAACCACCCCGATCAAAATATCGTCTTCGTCGAGAAACCGAAGGTGGTGGAAACGCGAGCACTGAAAAAGATCCTGAACAATTTGGACGTTTTCATCGATTCCCGCAGTAACCACATGGCTGGTCATGATCTCGCTGTGCTGCATCTGATTACCATCTCACGTTTAGGCGGTGTTACTCGGTACATAGTTCTGCTCTAACCTCTCCAGGACCTTAAGCGTGTCTGGAGCATTCCAACCCGGACGATGGCCAAAGGGTTCAAACTGCACGCCGACTCGATAGCGGTTGCTGACGGCGTTGTTGGACATGGGAGAGACCTGCTTCACCCTGCCTTCCAGACGGAGGAAGTCCTCCTTTGGGGATAATAGAAGGAGCGAGATGCGGCGCGCGGATTTCGTGGGGCTGTCTGTTAAGAAAGCTAACCCGCCTTTACTGAGGTCGAGCAGCGGATACGTTTTTTCTGTAAAGGCTTTCTGGCGCCACCCCAAGAGGCTGTGCAATTGATAGGAGATGGTGGCTCCAGGGATTTGGAACCGTTGCCACTCCCTCTGCTCGCGCTGTCCTTTTCTACCATGCGGGATGTGAATTTTTGAGAAATGCTCACGTAATTTGTCCGCCATAATCCCTCCGGCGCCGACACCAAACCAAATCCTATCCTGCCCCCTACCTTACAAGAACGCGAACCAGAGGGTTTCGCCTACTAAAATTCATAGGGTAAGGAGTTTGTCCCGGACCGTTATGGAATTGGGTTTGGAAGTCGTAAGACCCCTTCGGGACCTCTTTTCTCAGATTATTCAGTTGTTTGCCTTTGAGTTGGGCAACGAGATCGCAAAGTCCGGCGAAAAATAAATGCTAGATACAAGAATGCAAAATGGCGCGGGCCGCCCAGCTAAAATTGGCACACACTTAAAGCTTTGGGACGCATAGAGTAGTTCCCAGGCTCAAGAAACTGTTGGAAACCTATCTCTCCTGCGTCCCATTGCGCTGCCTCTTGCGCGGATATTCGCCGATAGTCAATTCTTAGTTGGATTCAAGCAACATATTCTTTGTAAAGCTTATGGTGACAGAGAATTGGCCATCGGTGAGCCCAACCTTATCCAGCTTATCCAATTCCTCTGAAGATATGGTCCATCGCGGAAGCCGATAAATCAATGTCTGTCGCATTGCGATGAGACCCTGCGCCGCCGAATCCATTTGAAACCCCTGGGACCTTGCGTCCTGACCGGATGTGGTCTGGGTTACCGAGTAGACAAGTATGTCTGCACTCTTTTCTGGGAACAGGGCTTGGGAGAGACGATCGACGAATTGGCTGCGTGTGATTCCTTGGGATTGCAGTACGTCAACTGATACAGTAAATGACCCATCACTAGCGGTAGGGTTGCTAATAGCCATGCCGTAGGTAGGAGGTTTAGGGCCGCAGCAAGGAGGCGGCGTGCCGTCCTGGGCCAAGAGGGTAGAGGGCAACAGAACCAATCCAATCAATAGAACGAGAAGAGACACCTGTAGCTTTTTCATTTCTTTCTCCCGAAAAACCCGGTCCATTGAAGTCTCGTGATGAGTCGAAGAAGATTCCGGCTATCCCGATCAACTCGTGGTCCGGGGCGTGGTTTCAATGCAAGCGCTGGGATTGATGCGGCAATCGCGGCGTTGTCTTTTGTCCCGAAATCTCGGGCGCACACCTACAAGAACGCAAGATGACCGAATGTGCCCACCGAAAATTTTATTTGTTTATGAAGGGATGCTAGCGGGGATCGCCCACCAGCACGAAGGGTGCCCAGGAGATGGGGCGGCTGCGCGCTGCGGCGCCGAGGCTCTTAAGCAGGGCGAGTTGAGCCTGACGCAAAGCTATGGCTTTGGAAGGAGCGCCTTCTGCCAGCAGATCATAAAACTGCGAGGTAAGGCTGCCGGTCGTAGGGTCATCTACCGGCAAAAGGCTCACGACCAATGTTGGAACGCCGGCATTTAAAAATGAGGGTACCAGTCCCCAAGGTGTTTCGCCGTCAAAGATCGGACCAACACCGGTGTTGCAGCCCGCCAGGGTAACCAGCTGGCTGTTCCTCATTTTCCAATTTCCTATTGTCGAGGAATCTAGGTGCATCTCGCCTTGGGACGAGTGGAACACCAATCTGGGTCTGCCGCGATAGAGGTTCGAATGCCCTGAGAAATGAATGATTTCATAGTTGCCCACAATAGCGCCAAGAGATGCGAGATCGGCTGAAGATATAAGTCTGCTGCTATTTGAAAAAACCTTTGCGATATGCGCAATCTCCTGCGAAGCGCCGGTGAGGTTCGAAGTGCCGTCCATTAGAAGTATGGAAGAGCCCCTGGTACTTCTCCGAGCTTTCTTCATCTGCAGACAGTATTGCAGAATGCTTCGGGAGGGCGCATAGGAGAGCGTGTACTTTTCCAGGAAGTACTTTCCACTCGAATCCATGAGGCTGCCGAAAGGGAGCAAGTGCAAAATTCCGTCAGGAAGGATTACCAGTGCATCGGGGGATTGCGATTCTAGCCTGGCATATATGGGCTCAATCAAAGTCTGATAGAGTTTGCGGGAGAGCCCTTCGAAAGAGTTACTGTCATTATTCTGGATGCTTTCCAGGTATCTTTGGACCATTGTTTCCAAGTCGTGCGCGTGCACGGGTATCGAAGCGGCTTCTGTGTTTCCAGATCCAGTCAAAAAGACGAACACCTGATCAGAGGAGAGAAAGTACTCGAGCGTAACCATGCCCGGCGGCAAAGGTCCGAATTGTTTCAGACCTGGTGTCCATGCAGGACGCGCCCCGTTCTGGCGCGCGGAATCAAGGCCCGACGCCAGATATTCTCGGAGTGTTATCGATTTGGCTCTGTCTGCGTACTCGAGAGCTTGTCTCGGATCCTTTTGCGATTGATACAGCAGTGATACCGCCTCGCGGAAGGGATCAAAACGCCGGACGAAGAAAGATTGTCTCAGATCGACGGAGGAGATGTTTGTCCGCATCCGTTCGAGAATGTCCGCAGCACGCTCGAAACATAGGAGTGCTCCCGCACTATCTCCTCGCTGCTTGAGCAAGGCTCCTTGAAGGCTGTTGCTTTGCCAGGCAATCTCCGGGTACTGATTTCTTAAGGCTATGCCGAGCGCTGCGCGGACATCAACTTCCGCATCCTGAAACCTTCTCTCCTCGAAGTGGACATGGGCAAGCCCAATCCGGTTCCTGGCCTCCAACTCCTGCATCCGGCCAATAGGGGGTTTCAATGCTTCGGTGAAGAGCGCCTCAGCCGCGGGAAGATCCTTCGTTTGGAGGGCAAGGTATCCTCGTTTGCTTAACAAGTTGAGCCGGCGTGTCTCCGTTTCGGGACTTGACTGAAGCAGCCCCTCCTTGAGAGAGGCTTCCTGCCATTTTGCTGCTTCGTCATAAAGACGACGCGCTTCCTGGTTTTTGCCCTTTCTCTCCATTAATACGCCCAGATTCTCCAGCGACTGAACCAGCACAACCGGATCCATGGAACGATAAGCCAGCTTGAGAGCCGAAAGATACTCACCCTCACTCTCCTGGACTTGGTTGAGCTTGAGGTAGGTTAAACCTCGCGATTGGGAGGCAAAGGCGCTCCATAAGTCCATGTGATGGGATTCAGACAGCTGTCTCAACCTCTGAAGGAACTCGAGTGCCTGGTCATATTGATGCCCTTCGCCAAACGCCGCGGCCAGGGCACCCAGAGATCTGGCAATAAGATCCGGATTACACGTGAGCTCGGCGTATTTGAGCATCTTGAGATACTCAGCCTCGGCAGCGGCAAAGTCGGTCTGGCCGTAGAAATATGAGTTCCCCCGGAGCTGGCACACTCGCACAAGTTGCCAGTAGTCTTTGAGATTTTCGAAATCGTAAAGGAGGGAATTGCTGGAGAGAATACTGGCCTTGAAATGGCTGGCTGCGAACAGGCCTATGAGTTGTTCCAGCCGGGCGTCCAGAACCTTCTTGTTTCGCCTTTTGGGGGGAGAAAGGCCTCCGTAGAAGTCGATCACGCGGGAACAGCTTGTGTCACCGGTGGCATCGGAATAGGCCGATGCAAGAGATCTAGCCGCCCACTCCAGCGCATCCGAGTCAGGATTCTCCGGCAGCGCCGGTTGGCCTTCGATTTCGAGAGAGCGCCGGAGAAGTGTGATGACGGCGGCGGGTATCTTATCGGTAATCACTCTTGCTAGGTTATCGAGTAACCGCCCATCTCGTGCTCCAGCCGCGCGGAAGATCTCCTTTTCAACTGCGGCTGAGCGGTTCATTTGGATGCGCGTTTTCAGATCCCGTAGTCTTGCGGCCCAGATAGAATCCGGGTCTTGTTTCAGGTAGGCTTCAATTTCATCCAGCGCCTGTTTGTGCAGACCCGTTTCATAGAGAGCCCGTACCTTATTGAACCTGGCTTCACTAGAACCAGGTTTGAGCTTGAGCACGTTTTCGAAATCGTCCAGCGCACCGCGCAAGCGGACGTCTCGCGCGATGGGATCCGTGGAAGCCATGGCCTCCTCAAATCGGCTCACCCCGCGTCCGAGCAGAGCTTGAACGTCGTCACGGCGCATGTCGAGGACCGCCTGAAATTCCTCTTCGGCTTTGGGAAACCGGCTCTTTCGAAGACTGAGATAGCCAAGGCCGAGCCTTGCGTCCCGCAAATCCTCTCGGACTCCTAAAGCCTGACTGAAGAACCTTTCGGCATCCATGCTGGCTTCCTCGCTCGGGGCGGCTCGCTGAGACGTTTCCGGTTTAAACGGAAGATCCAGCCGGAGCTGACTGGGACTCTGCGGCTCATAAACCTGCTGTAGAAACGATTCGGCCTGATTGTAAAAAGTCTGAGATTTGATTCTAACGTACAAATACAGGCACAGCGCTGAGCTCAGCCCAATCGCAACAACTGCCGCCGCGGCAATGGCACCCCAATGAAACCAGCCTTTCCCGGATTGCTCGTCGAGGGAAATCTTTCGTATCAACTCCAATGCATCCCGGATTTCCTCAGGTGACAATTCTGAAGCGATATCGGCTGTTTCTTCTGGTTCGGGATGCAGCACGCGCAGGAGTTCCGCCAGTTCCTTCCGGCATCGGCCGCAGGCCGACAGGTGCGACTGTATCTTCGATGAGTCTTCCGTTCCGGGCGATTCCGTAAGGAAGGCATAGAGGTCATCGTCTGTCAGACAGCGACCCTTCAGAGGGTTTGAAGAGAGCGGGGAATTTGTCATGGTTATCGTGCCTCGCTCAAACGTGTATTGGTTACCTCGCCCCGGACCCTGTCCTTGAGCGTGCTGAGAGTTTTCTCCACGCCGGCTTTCGACAAGCCAACGCCGCTGCAGGCAGCAATCTGAGCCGCGGATAAGTCATCGTAAAAGTAAAGCTGGAAAATTAACTTGTCCCGAAGGGGATCCCCGGAGTTGTTCTCTATTGCCTTCAGGCTGAGCCGTTCCAACTCCTGCGCAAGAATTCTCCGCTCAGTGGCACTTTCGGAACTTGGTTCTTGACTGAAATTGGGGGTCTTGACCCATTGGCGATCTGCCGCGTCAGCCTCTACAGGCCAGGAAAATCGTTTCTTCGCACGCTGCCGGCGCATAAAATCTCGGACCGTGGACCGGGCGATAACCGCGAGGTAGGCCAGCAACTCCGATTCTTTCGTCCCCGAGAAACGCCTGAGCGCCGCACAGTTGTTTTCTACGAGACGAAGAATCGTGTTCTGAAACAAATCCATCTCGTGCGTTGTCGCCGAGGAATTCAAACTGCGCGCGCCCGCGTCCCCATCTTGCCGTAATGTGCCACGAATGAAGAGCTTTATCTTGGGGGCATATCTCCGCATGAACTCGGCCCATAGGCTCGAATTCTCCCTGTCTTGGGCGCAAAGCGACAATAGCTCGACGGAGTCGATCTGCGGCAGACTGATTGCTGGCGCCAGTTCGGACGTCATAGATCCCGTAATTCTAATTGTGGCGGAATTCATTTCATAGTGAATTCGGCGGTCTCATGACCCATGGTCGTGAAAGCCCACCCAGATCGGGTTCTAACCGCTCATTGTTGCCATATGGGTAGGCTCCGATCGATCGCATCTGGGCCGCGCAGCTATTGGTCTCTACCAGGAGATTCTGGTGTGCGAAAGTTGACGAATCACGTTCTTGGTATCAGTAGGCTCGCAACAAAGGAGGTCGAAGTGGGGAGTATTGGAGTCCCGGACTGTTCGGAAATGCTTTTGGACCTCCTCTGCTATGAGATTTGCAGGGACAAGCTGAGCTCCGAGACGAAAGCCGTGTTCATGCGCCACCTGGCGGAGTGCCCGGCCTGCAGAAAAAAGGTTGTCTACTTCTGGCAACTCCTCAGAGAAGACGGGACAGCTCCGCACCTGGATTACAGAGCGTTACTCCTCTGCTCGCGTTCCTGAATTGTGTTTGTTTCAACAAATTCAATCGCCGCATTGGCCATGTTCACATTGGGCTTCCCGCCCTCTTGCACTCAGCCTCGTTGCCCACGCGGAGTAGAGGAAGCCCCAAATGGTGCAGGCTATTTATAATGTGACCACTTGCGTTTGCATCAGGCGCGCCGTTGGCAGGACATTCAATATCAATATCTTGAAAAGACAATTGCCCTGATCCCATGGCAGATCATTGCGGACCTCGAAATGGGGGACGCTTCCCTATATTGATTCACGAATGGCTTTTAGTGGGCGACCGATGGGTTTGGCTTGTAATGTACGTCCCGGCTTTGATTCCAGGGCGGCAATAAAATGTTTCCCTCCCGCCGGCCTTCCCGTGCGGGTATGAAGACGCAGCGTTGCCAGCATCTCTGCTTGATCCCCTTCCGCCAGCCAAACCGACCAATCTGCTGATGCCACGAGACATCCCTCTGACAAAGGCGACAAGACCGAATCCTGGCGCAGACCGCAGTGCGCTGCAGCACTACTCCACGCGTAATCCTCCGCCCTGCGCACCATACGCGCCCGCACAGGGTTTTGTTCCACGTAGCGGATTGCGGCCCATAAATGATCATCATCCAGTACACAGGAATAAAATCGGCCTTGCCACAATCGGCCGCAGCTCCCCAAGGTCCAATTCACATGCTGCGCATAGCGCATATTCACGGGTTTGAGCGTTAATGATAATGATTTCTCATTTTCCGGCACGCAGATGAGATGAATACGATTTGTCATGAGGCAGTATGCCAGCGTCTCCAATCCATACTTTCTGGAATATTGCAGAAGCAGCTGAAGATATCTCTGGCGATCATTGTCACTGAAAAAAACGTTTGCGCGGCGATTGCCTCGTTGCGTCAGATGGTGCGGAATTCCGGGAACAACCACTCTGGCAACGCGCGTCATGATGGATTCTGTGAGCTGGTAATAAGAACTTTCATATTTATGGGGCAGCGTCCCCTATTTATTGCCAGTAGGTGCGGTCGAGCGAGCGGTACTGGATGGCTTCGGCCACGTGGCGGGCCTGTATCTTCTCGAGTCCTTCCAGGTCGGCCATAGTCCTTGCCACACGCAGGATCCGATCATAGGCACGGGCGGAAAGACCCAGACGCACGATCGCATTCTCCATCTGTTTTTCCGATTCGGAATCGAGTTTGCAGAAGCGGCGGATTATGCGGGAAGACATCTGGCCATTACAGTTGGTTCCGAAAGGTTCCAGGCGCTGGCACTGTAGGCGCCGCGCAGCCAGTATGCGGGCGCGAATTACCGAAGATTCATCGGACTTCTCATCCTGTACCAGCTCTTTGTACTTCACGGCCGGGACCTGTATATGCAAGTCGATGCGGTCAAGTAGCGGACCGGAAATCCTCGAAAGGTATCTCTGGATCAGCGGAGGCGTGCAGGAACACTGCCGCAAATCGTCGCCATGAAAGCCGCAGGGGCAGGGGTTCATCGCGGCGGCCAGCATGAAACGGGCCGGGAAGGTCAGAGACATGGAGGCGCGGGCGATGGTGACGGTGCCGTCTTCCATCGGCTGCCGCAGCACATCCAGGACATGGCGGTGGAACTCGGGGAGCTCATCCAGGAACAACACTCCGTTATGCGCCAGGCTCACCTCACCCGGCCGGGGCAGAGTTCCGCCGCCGATCAACCCTGCGTCCGATATCGTGTGGTGGGGTGATCGAAACGGACGAGTCCCGATCAGGCCAGTCTTGTCCGACAGCAATCCCGCCACAGAGTGAATTTTTGTGGTCTCGATAGCCTCATCAAGCGTCATGGGAGGAAGGATCGTCGGCAGCCTCCTTGCCAGCATGGTTTTCCCTGATCCCGGAGGACCAATGAACAGGATATTGTGACCTCCTGCGACTGCGATCTCAATGGCCCGCTTGGCCTGATACTGACCTCTAACATCCTGAAAATCGACGTCATATGCACTCTGGTCCGCTAGCAATTGCTGCCGATCCACGCCCAGGGGAATCCATGGCTGCCTCCCGTTGAGCTGTTCTACTATTTGAGACAGGGATCGGGCAGGGTAGGCCCGGACGCCATCGACCACAGCAGCCTCGCGCGCATTTGCTTCGGGAACGATCAGGTGTTCTAAACCCTTTTCATGGGCCATTACCGCCATGGAAAGGACGCCCTTCACCGGCCGGACGGATCCGTCGAGGGAAAGCTCTCCCATGAATATGAAGCCCGAGAGGTTTTTGGTCCGCACGCAGCCGGCCGCGCCGAGAATGCCGATAGCCATTGGAAGATCGAAGGCGGATCCCTCCTTCTTCACATCCGCCGGCGCCAGATTGATGGTGATGCGCTGCTTAGGAAGAAAAAATCCGCAATTGCGCAGTGCAGACTTTACGCGTTCGCTACTCTCTCGAACTGCAGTGTCCGGGAGTCCGACCGTCATCAGGCTGAGCCGCTCGCCGTCTCTCAGATCCACTTCCACGGAAATAGGATAGGCCTTTATCCCGAAGACGGCTGCAGATTGGACTCGAAATAACATGGCCTGGCGCAGCTCTCCTGTTGTTCTATCCAACTGGGCCGGAGGAGTTTTGAGCCACAAAAACTGCTCTTTTCTTGATGAAGGACTTTGCCTGCGAAGGCTCGTGCGCGCCAATCTTGCCTTCTGATATAATATACAATTCGCGCTCCATTAAGTGACATCGCGACAGGTTGAATACGAAAACCGAGCACTCGTCTCAGCCCGACCCGCTCACAACGCTCGCCAGGAAGGTTTGATATGACCGATCCATCTCGACGGCTCGATGCCAAACTCTTTTACCGAAAACTCGACAGCCTCTTTTTCGCGATGGATCCCAGCCGGCCGCATTTGGATCTGCTCAAGTCATTCCTCGAGGAGTCTTTCCGCGCCCTGCGGGATCATCTGCGCCTGAAAGCCTGCCTCTATTATGAGGAAGAGGGGGATGTCTTTGCCCTGCAACAGACGGTGGGGGAAACGGGGACTGGGATTGCCGGCATCCTCGAGCTTTCGGACAGCCGTTTGCAGGCCCTGTTTCAACACAAGGTCTATATCTTCGACGGCGCTGCCTCCAAGGATGGTTCAGCCTCGGCAGCTCTCATGGTCGGCAAAAGACCCAGCCGGAGCATCTTTTTCTATCTCCTGGATTCGGACTGGGCTCGCGAGGAACTGGATTTTGCCCTGAACACAATCCGGGCCGCACTCGGCGCTCGGATCACGGAGGAGAGGCTCCGCGGAAGCTTCAAGGAAGCTGCCATCATTCAACAGAGCCTGCTCGTGGATGAGCCTCCTGTATTTGAGGGTTACGACTTTGCCTGCACCTCCATTCCGGCCGAGGAAGTGGGCGGAGACTTCTTCGATTTCAGTCTCATCGACCCGGGGATTCTCGGCATCGCCATTGGCGACGCTAGCGGCCATGGCCTGCCCGCAGCGCTTTTGGTGCGCGATGTAGTGACCGGGCTGCGCATGGGGATCGAGAAACATCTCAAGGTCGCTCATGTTTTTGAAAAACTCAATCGCGTTATTCATCGAAGCATGTTGTCGAGCCGGTTTGTTTCCATGGTCTACGGAGAGCTTGAAGCCAGCGGCAATTTTATTTATGTCAATGCCGGCCACCAGCCTCCCCTGATCATAAAGCCCAATTCCGTGGAATCACTGGAAATGGGGGGCAGCGTCATCGGCCCGCTGCCCGAGGTTCAATTTGTACGTGGAATTACCCAGCTGGATCATGGCTCGGTTCTCCTCCTTTGCACCGACGGCATTGTTGAGCGGCGCAACTCGACCGGAGAGTTCTTCGGCGAAGACGGTATGATCAGTACCATACGCGCCAACCAGGGCGCCTCAGCGCAAATAATGTTGGACCAGCTCTTTTCTGCTGCATTTGAATACGGGGACCGCCGGCCCTGGGAGGATGATGCGACTGGAGTGATAGTGATTCGCAAATAGCCCGGGCGGGGATTCGTCCTACTTCCGGCGTGGCTGCGAGTAGATATTGAAGTGGGATTAAGGCCCCGTGTGCGACAACCAAGCTAGTCAGCGAGGTCTTATATTCAACAGATTGACGGCAACATTCTTGGACTGAAACCTTCCCAGAGAAAGGGATTGGAGCGTACCTTCCGCCGCCGCGTCCTTCCGCAGCAGGTGATCTCGACGGAACTTGCGCGTCACCTGGCATTTCTGTCGAGGGATCTGGGGCGCCAGATCGGAGTCCTGTTATCGCGGGAAGGGGAAGTTCATAATGTAATCCTCGGAGATGCTTCCCGCCTCATGCTTCCGGATATCGGCAGGCTGAGGGGCGGGACCGGACGATTCCGAGGCCTTCGCCTCATTCATACCCACCTGAATGGTGAAAATCTCTCTCAAGACGACCTGAGCGATCTGACCCTGCTTCGACTGGATCTGATTGCTGCGATTCAGGTCGACGAAACCGGCAATCCGGGCAGGATTGAACTGGCTCAAATCCTTCCGGGCTCAGAATCCGGCCGCCAAGATATTGAACCCTTTCGAAGAATCCAGTCCCAGGATGTGCATAGCCTGGATTTTGATTTTGAAGCTGAGATCAGAGCGCTTGAGGCCGAATTCTCCCGAATCAGAGCCAGACGGACAGGCGAGACTCCGAAAGAACGGGCTATCGTCATAGCGCTGATGCCGGGCGAGGCTCGACTGGCGGAAACACGCGAGCTTATTCACGCCGCCGGCGTTGTGATCGCGGAGGTCATGCCCCAAAAGGGAGGCAGGATCCATCCTCGCACTGTCGTCGGCCGCGGCCGGCTGCAGAAGATCGTGCTGGAAGCGATGCGCCGGAGCGCGGATGTGGCGATTTTCGACATTGATCTCAAGCCGGGTCAGGCACGGGAGTTTGAGGACAGCACCGGCTTGAAAGCGGTGGACCGGACCCAGCTGATTCTTGATATCTTTGCGCAGCGGGCAAGAAGTGGCGACGGCAAACTTCAAGTCGAACTCGCCCAGCTTAAATACTCTCTCCCGCGTTTGACTGAGAAAGATGCAGGACTTTCACGTCTCACCGGAGGCATCGGTGGACGAGGGCCGGGCGAGACGGTCATGGAGATCGGCAGACGGCGAATCCGGAGCCGGATCCGTAATCTGGAAGAGCGGATCGAGCAGCTTTCCAAACAGCGAAGTGTCCGACGGCAAAGGCGCCTGAGGGAAGGCATCCCTACTCTTTCCATTGTCGGATACACGAATGCCGGGAAGAGTACCCTTTTAAACGCTTTAACCAACAGCCATATCGACACCGCCGATCAGATGTTTGTAACCCTTGATCCCACTTCGCGGCGGTTGCGTTTCCCTCGCGAGGGAGAGGTGGTCGTCACAGATACGGTGGGATTTATTCAGGATCTGCCTCCCGATCTGATTGCCGCTTTTCGAGCGACGCTAGAAGAGCTTTCGGATGCAGACCTGTTGATGCATGTGGCCGATGCCTCCGATCCGGGATTGGATCGAAAAATAGATGCCGTATCCAAAATCCTAGCCGACCTGGGCTTGAGCGAAATTCCGCGCCTGCTCGTGCTGAACAAGGCCGATCTGCTGGATCCCGCCTCGCTTGAAGGCCTGCGGCACAGGCTGGATGGCGTGGCTGTTAGCGCTCTCAAGCGCGAAGGATTGAATGGGTTGATCCGGGCTGCGGAAGATCTGTTGGTTGCAAAATTGATCAAGCCGCCCGCGGGAGCTTATCGATAGAGAACCATGAGGAGCCCACTACTAAAGGTTTCCGACTGGGGCCGGGTCGCAATAATCCTCCTGATTTTCGGACCTGTCGGCGCAAGGGCGCAGGACTCAGCCGAAGAACCCTTTGGGTTCCTGCGCCAATATGCAGACTTCTCCCAATCCGACATTTCGTCTTTAAATCAAGGGAATCCGGTGGCCAAGATTCTTCCTGCCGAGAATGCCAACGAGGTAGCAATCCTGGGCGCAATCCGCGTGAATACGAGCGCCGAAGTGTTTCTGCGGAAGTACCGTGATATCACGGCTTTCAAGAAGAGCAAGGAGGTCCTTCAGATTGGAAAATTCGGAAATCCGCCGCGCAGAGAAGACATCCAGGCGCTCACGATAGATGCTGATGAAGTAAGTACCCTAAAAGAATGCGCGGTCGGGAAGTGCTCCATGAAGCTGACCGCAGAGATGATTGAGCTTCTCCGCAAATCAGTGGATTGGTCCTCTCCTGCTGCCCAGCAGCAGACTTCGGAATTCTTTCACCAGGTGCTTATCCAGTATATCGGAAATTACAGGGCAAAAGGCAATCCCGCTCTGGCAGTCTATGCCGACGGAGCAGGCGTGGTCGCGCTTGCGGAGCAGTTCCGCTCCCTGGTGCAGGCCTCACCTTACTTGAAGCGCTATGTGCCTCAACTTGAAAACGCGCTGCTAAACTATCCCCTGGGGCGACTGGCCGATTCGGAAGAGTTTATATACTGGTCGAAGGAAGAATTTGGTGTGAAACCGGTGGTGAGTGTTACCCACGTTACGATCGCAAAAATCGGTGTTTTGGAAACCGCTCCGATTGTGGCTGGATCGAAGCAGATTTATGCCAACCATTACTTTACGACGTCGCTGGGATTGGCGGCCTTTTTCCCGGCTCCCTCGGTCAGAGGCAAGGCTAGCGGATATCTCCTGTATCTGAACCGCTCGCGTATTGATGTCCTGAAGGGTTTTTTCAATTTCTTCAGGCGCTGGGTGCTAAACCGAAGACTCCGGGATGGCATTGAAAAAAACCTACTTATGACCAAGCAACGACTTGATAATTAGCTCGGATAATTCATGCAGTACTACTGGATGGTCGGCTGCCGGGTAGCGCAGGCAGAAAATCTTCCCGAATGGAAACCGGGAACTGAGTTCAAGGCCAAGCGTGAAGCCCAACTTAAGGGGGAGATTCAATAGCAGATCTGGGTGCGGATTGCGTTGTGCGGATTCCTGGCCCGAAAGAGACCGATCAGCGCTGGACCGTATTTGGAACCGGCTTGGCCGCATCGTAAACCGGGTCGTTTACTTTCAATCCTACGAGGAATTCCCGCCCCCGAGGCTGACAATAGACCGATTCCCCCACCAAGGCAGTGTCACCCCACTCCACCCGAATAGCCGATCCCGCGGGCAACTCGCGGTCCAGAATCAAACTAAGCCCGTGGGCTGATAGATCCGCCAGTCTTCCTTTGATCGCTGTCCCCGGATAATCCAGGCAGGTTACGCACACAGTCATATCGGTCCTAAACCTCAGTCGTTCGCGCCGGTTCATGCTCGTTAAATCGGCCTAATAGTCCTTATACCTTAGAGGCAAATGCGGCCACCGGACATAATTGTCGATTGATGCCGCTCTTAATACTCTAAAAGCCTGGCCCGTCTGAATTTAGACGACTTCTGTTCGTCATAGAGGGTGGCGCGATATTCATCCAGCCAGGATTATTCATGAAGAAACGGTTCAGCATTGTTGTTGGACGCGGAAATACACCGCCTCCGGACGCTGCAGCGTTGCATTTTTCGGCGTTCTTCCGCTTCCGTTTTTGTGGTTTTCATGAGNNTNNATTCCGAAGTTGAGGTGCACTGTTTTGCCCCTAATCAGTTAAATTGAAATTGGGTTATCACA
>JGI20214J51088_10001383_pt1 | contig 16560 bp, 17 predicted proteins | sample WetSurMetagenome_FD_51088 | JGI IMG/M metagenome (IMG submission 51088) | reverse complement strand
CGCGAAATGGTACCTGGGACTCGGCGTCAGCGCCGGGGACCCCGGCCAGTGGTGGATCCTTCTCATCCTTGTCGGGGCGAGCGTCCTGAACCTGGCCTATTTCCTTCCCGTGATCATCCGGGCGTTTCACCGGACTGGTGCTTCAGATACGATTCCTGTCCGTCCCACCCTCCGCTGGCCGGTTGTGGTGACTGCCGCACTTGCCGTTCTCGCAGGCCTCTGGACGGCCTTCCCCAGCCCGTACGCCTTCTGTGTCCAGGTTGCTGCCAGCGTGACCCGCACGGCAGTTCCCGCCCTCGGGACCCTGAGCGCGGGCACTGCAATCCCGCCGTTCGTTATCTTCCTTATCGGAGCACCGCTCGTGCTTGTCCTGAGTGGTCGTGCCCGGCAGGCCGGGCTGGTCATCCTTGGCGGTATTGCACTGCTTGACGTCCTCCTCCTCCCGGGAGGGCAGTTCTCCGCTCAGGTGGCCGGTGTTGTAACGCAGTGGAACGTGCCCTTCATGGGATACACCCTGACCCTCCTGAGGATTGACAGCCTGTCCTATCTCACCGGGGTTATTTTCGCAATCATCACCTTCTTTGCCATCCTTTACGCAGCAGCGGTTGCAGCCCCCCGCCTCCACCTCTTTGCACTCCTCTACGCCGGCGCCTCGCTCGGGGTGGTCTTTGCCGGGGACTGGATCACGCTCCTGTTCTTCTGGGAGCTCATGGCAGTGACCTCGACGTTCCTGATCTGGCAGGAGGGAGGCGAGGCGATTGGGGCCGGGTACCGTTACCTCCTCTGGCACGGCCTTGGAGGGACGCTCCTTGCAGTCGGGATTGCGTTGCTCTTCATGGGTGGCGGCTCTCCCGTTGTCGGGCCGCTTGCCGGGATCCCCGGTGCAACGTACCAGTTGTGGGCGTCAGTGCTGATCGTGCTGGGCATTGGCGTGAACATTGCGTTCATCCCGCTCCACACCTGGCTTCCCGATGCCTACCCGCGTGCTAACTTTGTCGCCAGTGTCTTCCTCTCGGTGTATACAACTAAAGCGGCAGTCTACCTTCTCGCAAGGGCCCAGCCCGGGACCGAGTTTATCGCGTTCATGGGTGCGATCATGGCCGTATACGGCGTGATATTCGCCGTATTCCAGAACGACATGCGCCGTCTCCTCTCCTACCATATCGTCTCGCAGGTGGGCTACATGGTCGCCGGTATCGGGATCCTCGGCTGGCTGGGTGCAGCGGATGCGGTCGGCCAGCTCGGGCTTGACGGCGGTATGGCCCATCTCTTCAACCACATCCTCTACAAGGCCCTCCTGTTCATGGCAATTGGCGTCATCATCTGGAAGACCGGTGAGAACGCCCTCAGCCGGGTCGGCGGGTTGCAGAAGAAGATGCCGGTCACCGCAATCGCATTCTGGGTTGCCGCCTTCTCGATCGCCGGAGTCCCGCTCTTCAACGGTTTTGTCTCCAAGGGGATGGTCCTCGCTGCTGCGGAGCACACCAGCATATGGCTGTGGGTGCTCCTGGAGATCGCTTCCTTCGGGACATTCGTCTCGTTCCTCAAGCTGGGGTATTTCGCGTTCCTGCGGCCCGGGACAAACGAGGCCTCCGACCCGCCCCTCCTCATGCAGGCAGCCATGCTGGGGACTGCGGCGCTCTGTATCATCATCGGTCTCTTCCCTGCCATCCTGTACACCCTTCTGCCCTACCCGACCGGCTACGATGCGTACGATCCGGCACATATCCTGAGTGCTGTTCTCGTTCTCGGGGCTGCAGCGCTCTTCTTTTTCACGGTCGGAAAGAAGGTGCTTGAACCCCATGATATACCGCAGCGGGACTTCGATATTCTCTATACCCGGGCGTGCCATGGAGTCTGCATCGCAGCCCGCGGGCTCCAGGACCTGTTCCGGATGATCTACACGTATGTAACTGCGGGAACCCGGCTGCTCTTTGCTGCCGGGATGGTTGCGATGGGAATGGAAAACCGCGACGCGAACTGGAACATCGCGATGTTTGTCGGCGTTCTTGTCGCACTGGTCACGGTCGTTATCCTGGGGGCGGGGCTATGAGCCCGATCGATATTGCCGGGTTCATGCCCTTTTTTATCGCGCTCTGCGGTATCGGGATGTATTTCCTGGCAAAGGCCTTCCCGCCAAACCTCCGCAGCTGGTGCGGGATCCTGACCGGCCTGGTCCTCTTTGCGGTCTTCTGCCTGCTCATGTCTGTTCTCTTCCAGCATGCGGCATATCCGGCGATTTCCTACATCGGGCTGACCGGTGGTCTCCTGGTAACCGGTATCGGGGCTGTTGCAGCATGGGCGTCGGCTGGCACACTGGATCCCAAAGGGCCCGTCCAGTTCTATTACCCGCTCTTCCTCTTTGCCCTTGCCGGGGCCATGGCAGTCGGGTTCGCCACGGACCTCTTCACCATCTTTGTCCTTGTGGAATTGTCTGCAATCCCGGTCTATGCTCTTTGTGCCTACCATTACCAGACCGATCCGGCAGCCCTGTCGGCAGCAATGAAATACCTTTTCCAGGGGGCCGTGGGCACCCTGACGGCACTTCTTGGCGTTGCCCTCCTGTATGTTGAGGGCCATACCCTGAACATATCCCTGCTTCCCGCTGCACTTGCGGATGCAGATCCTTCCCTTGTCCTGTTTGCGGCTGTCCTGATCCTGATCGGGTACGGGGTAAAACTGGGGATTGTGCCCCTCCACACCTGGCTGCCGGATGTTTATGCACGGGCACCGGTCGGTGTTACTGCCATCATGGTAGGCCCGACCAAGATCGGGGTCCTGATCGCGATGGTCCTGTCCCTCTCCGCCCTGCCGGCCGGGGGAACATTACCCCGGACACTGGGGATTATTATAACATTTTTTGCTGTTGTTACGATGACCTCCGGCAACCTTCTTGCCCTGAACCAGACAGACCTCCGGTATATCCTCTCTTACTCCAGCGTTGCCCAGATGGGGTATATCCTGCTGGGGTTCGGGATCGGTCTGATCTACAACCTGCCCCTCGGCTTCACCGCCGGCCTCTATTATGCCATTGCGTATGCCATGATGAAGTCCGGGGCATTTTTCGCAACGGATGCATTTGCCCGCGATGCGGGATCCTTCAGGTATGACCGGATGGGGGGGCTTGGCGCACGCCACCCGCTCCTGGGATTATCCATGATCGTATTCATCTTCGGGCTTATCGGTGTCCCCTTCACGTCCGGCTTCCTCGGCAAGCTCCTCCTTGAACAGGCAGGTATGGCCACCTCCATGGCGGGCGGGGTTGTTCTCGCCCTGATCCTTGCCCTGAACAGCGCCCTCTCCCTCGGGTACTATATCCCGGTCATATCGACCCTCCTCTTCTGTGGCAAAGATAAGATAGTGTGCCCGGCGAACCCGAAGCCCCTTCCCTTTACCGTTATTTCTGCGGTTGTGTTTCTTGCGCTCACAACGGTTTACTTCGGCCTGTTCCCGGAATCGTTTGAATGGATATCCCATGCAGCCCGGCAGATCTTCATCGGGGGGGTGACATAGACGGTGTCATGGGATCTCCTGACCTCCCCGGTCATCATCATGGTTTTTGCACTCGGTACCGGCTGCCTGATCTATGCCTGGTCCCGCACCATTGCACCAGCCTTTACCCGCTCCGTCAACAAGACCATGCCCTATGTTGGCGGTGAAGTTGCCCAGGCGCAGGCCTGGCAGCCCGGGTACCAGTTCTTCTATGTTGCCCTGTTCTTCACGGTGGTCCACGTGGCTGCACTGGTCATTGCAACCGCACCTCCTGATGCCCCCCTCTGGGGGCCGCTCGGTTACCTGGCTATCATGGCCGTCGCTGTTATGGTCCTGAGGTGGGAGCAATGACAAAACCGGTGTGCAGGCCGGCCAGCCTGATCCGCCGGCGGGTCGTGAATCATGCATCACGGTTGCAGGATGGCGAGGATAATGCTCCAATAAATGGCTTAATATCCGTGAAAAGGGGTGATGATTAGCTATGGCAGGACCGGGCACCGGCATAAGCCAGCGCCTCGTGAACTGGGCGCGGGCCAAATCCCCGTGGATCACGGTCTATAACAGCGGGGGCTGCAATGCCTGCGATATCGAGATCATCGCGTGCCTCATGCCCCGCTTTGATGTCGAACGTTTCGGGATTCTCGCCAAAGGTTCCCCCCGGCACGCGGATATCCTGATCGTTACCGGCACTGCTACCCTGAAGCAGGCTACCCGTCTTCGCCGTGTCTGGGAGCAGATGCCGGAACCGAAATACGTGATCGCAATGGGCGCCTGTGGTGCGTCCGGGGGAGTATTCCACGGATTGTACCATGTCATGGACCGCGTGGAGAATGTTCTGCCCGTCGATGTGTATGTTGCCGGGTGCCCGCCGCGCCCGGACGAGATCATCAACGCGGTCGTGACATGCCTGGACCTGCTTCGCGGGGATGCGGCCCATGGCGGGAAGGAATGGCGGCAGAAAAAGCCCGTACCTGGTGTGGCCCCTGCGGAAAAAAGTCCCACGGAGGTATCATGATCCATCCGGTCACCCCGGAAACGATAACCGAAAGGATGAAGGAATTCGGGACGGTTGAGCAGGTCCGGAAAAACCGCATCAGGGTAAAAACCGTTCCAGATAAGCTCCACGATGCGATAACGACCGTACAGGCAGTGCTGGGATTTGACCGCCTTATCACCATCAGTACCATGGACAATGGCGGGACATTTGAGCTGTTGTATCACCTGATCGGACCGCACCGCATCATTATCTCCCTATCCATCGATCTTCCCCGTAACCAGCCGGTGACGCACACGGTATCGGATCTTCTCCCGCCCGCGGGTATCTACGAGCGGCAGATCCACGACCTCTTTGGCCTCACCTTCGAGGGACACCCCGGCTTAAAAAAGGTCATCCTGAACGAGGACTGGCCTGACAACGAATATCCCCTGCGGAAGGACTGGAAGCCGGACCCCGGTGGATTCTATGGGGGAATAAAAGGGGAGAGGAGCTGAAATGCCCGAAGTTGTTATACCCATCGGCCCGCAGCACCCCGCCCTCAAGGAACCGGTCAACTTCCGGGTCATTGCCGACGGGGAGAAGATCGTGCGCCTCGAGCTTGACCTTTCCTATACCCACCGGGGGATCGAAAAAGCGGCCGAACAGCGGAATTTCATCCGGGTCCTCCCACTGCTCGAACGGGTCTGCGGTATCTGTTCGCACTCCCATGCCACGGTCTTTGCCAAGGGGATCGAGGAGATCATGGGCCTTGAGATCCCCCCGCGGGCCCGGTACATCCGCACCATCATCGCCGAGCTTGAACGGATGCACAGCCACCTGCTCTGGCTGGGCGTTGCTGCCCACGAGATCGGTTTTAACACGCTCTTCATGTGGACCTGGCGCGACCGCGAGGCCGTGCAGGACACCCTCGAGGAGATGAGCGGGAACCGGGTCCATTACAACATGAACGAGATCGGGGGGGTNCGCTGCGACCTGAATACGGCCCAGGTTGAAGCAGCTCTCCGGCGGCTGCCGGATCTCGAGGAACGGATCAAAAAGTACCGGGAGATGGCAAACAGCGAGGAGACCATGCTGATCCGGTTCCGTGGGGTTGGCAGGATGAGCAAAGAAGAAGCACTGAAGTACGGGGCGGTCGGGCCGACAGCCCGGGCAAGCGGGGTGGACTACGATGTCCGCAGGGACGACCCGTACCTTGCCTACGCAGAGGTCCCGTGGAATGTTATCACGGATAACAACGGGGACGTGTACGGCCGCACGCGTGTCCGGATCGGGGAACTGTGGGAGAGCATACAGATTATCCGGTTCTGCCTTGAGAATATCCCGGCAGGACCGATCCGTGTCGAGGCACCGAAAAATGCGCCAAAAGGCGAGATTCTCTCGCGATACGAAGCCCCGCGGGGGGAGCTGGCCCATTACATCCGGACAAACGGCACGGACAAAGTCGAACGGGTCGATATCCGCTCGCCGACACTCGCAAACTGGACCTCCGTGGCAATGTGCCTTGTTGGCCAGAATCTTGCGGATATCCCGGTGATTGTTGCAGCAATCGATCCCTGCCTCTCGTGTACCAGCCGCATGGTTGTGGTACACCAGAAAAACGGGACGAGGGTACCAGGTACCACGAATGCGGGTTTTGCCGGTGATCCAAAAGGCCGGCAGAGCAGGGGGAGACCATGACCGATCCCGTTTTTATCCTCCTCTATATCTTCGTATTCCCGGGATTTTTCTTCCTGTTTGCGTACGCCCTCTTCCTCTCATTCCTGGACCGGAAGATCGCTGCCCGCATGCAGCAGCGGGTCGGCCCGCCATTCTACCAGCCGTTTGCTGACCTCATCAAGATGCTGGGCAAGGAAGTGATCAATCCGGACGGGGTGGACTGGCGGTTATTCGATGCGATCCCTCTTGTTGCCCTTGCGGCAGTCATGACCGCATTCCTCTACGTGCCGGTGACCGGCGCAAGCCCGCTCGCATTCCCGGGAGACCTTGTCCTCGTCCTCTACCTGATGGCCATCCCGACCATTGCCCTCTTCCTGCTGGGCTGGCTCTCCCGCAATATCTTTTCTGCGATCGGCGGGATCCGGGCAGTGACCCAGCTCTTCATCTACGAGGTGCCGTTTTTCCTTGCCCTCCTTACCCCCGCCATCATGGCCGGCAGCTGGTCGATCTCGGAGATTGTTGTCTGGCAGCAGCACAACCTCTGGCTCGTNTTCCTCCAGCCCATCGGTTTTGTCGTTGCATTGATCGGGCTCCAGGCAAAACTGGAGAGGACGCCGTTTGATATCCCCGAGGCAGAGACCGAGATCGTTGCCGGGCCCTGGACCGAGCTGACGGGACGCAGGCTTGCCCTCATGCACCTGACCACGGAAATATCGCTGGTGACCGGCAGTGCCCTGGTCGCTGCCCTGTTCCTGGGCGGCCCCCTGCTCCCGTGGGTCCTCTCGCCGGCGTGGCTGAACGTGGCTGCCGGGTTTGGCCTCTTCCTTGCCAAGACCCTTGCCGTCCTCGTCATCCTCTCCTCGATCACGGTAGCGACCGGCCGTCTCCGCATCGACCAGCTCAACGATATCGGCTGGAAATACATTGCCAGTGCGGCGCTGGTACAGGTCGGGATCGTGCTGGTCATCAACTACCTCTGGGTGACACCATGAGCGTTCTTAAGGAGATGATCGAGAACCTCCTCTCGCGGCCGGTTACTATCCTGTATCCCTGGAAAAAAGTCCCNATCCCGGATACGTTCCGGGGGAGGGTGGCGAATCGCGATGAGCTCTGCATCGGGTGCTCGAAATGCTCCCTGGTCTGCCCGGCACAGGTCATTACGATGATCGACGGGCCCCGGGATGTCGAATTCAAAGGAAAGACCCTGGCCCGGAAGAAACGGCCGCAGGTTGACCTGTACAAATGCATCCGCTGCGGTCTCTGCGAGCGGCATTGTCCCACCGGGTCAATTCACCTTGAGCATGTCCATGCGGGCACCGGTACTGACCGGGATGTCGTGGTAATATAATGGAGAATTCGGATCTACTCTCCGGTTCCCTGGAAGGCCGGATAAAAAATACCGGCAGGCTGGCCATCGTTGGTATCGGGGACGAGCTCAATCCTCCCGACCGTCTTGGTATGTTTACGGCACAGGTCATCGGAGAGCAAAAGATTCCCGGTGTTGTGGTTTTTCTGGCCGGGACCGTTCCCGAGAGTATCACCGGCCCTCTCCGCAAGTACCGGCCGGACCATGTGCTTTTCCTGGACTCCGCTGATATGGATGCACGACCCGGCGCGATTGCTGTTATCGAACCGGAACGGGTCCGGGCGAGCCTGGTCTCGACACACGTTCTCCCGCTCCCTGTTGTCATGGAATATGTTGAACGGGAGACCGGGGCAGGGGTTACTCTTCTGGGTATCCAGCCGGATCTTTCCGGAACAGACAAGGATCTCTCGGATGAGGATCTGGCCAATCTTGACCGGAACCTGCGGGTGCTCACGAGCATCCTCCGGGACCGGCAGACGGGATAAGCCGGGATTTGCCGGCCGGGAGGACCGGTGACNGGTGAGGGTTTNGGAAAGGATGCGGGCAACCCCTTTTATTATACCTGATGGTGNTCTTTATTTTAGAGAAGTGAATACCGGATAAACCGGAATCGGGAAATTGCTGATGAAGGAGAAAAAGAACGTCAGGCCGAAAAGCACACCGGTACCAGATACTGCGCCGGATCTTCAAAACCACCTGTGGGATCTTGTACAGCGGTTTGATTACCTGGTTCTTTTTATCCTGGTTTATCTTGTTTACAATACCGTTTCCCGGATGACCATGAGCGGGGATACCAACCCGGCCGCATTTCTTCCTCTTGCCCTGATCCTCCACCAGACGATTTTTTTTGATGCGTTTATCGGGGCCGGGCTGGGTCCCAATGTGGCATATGCTTTCCCGCAGGTGAATGGCCATTTTGTCTCGCTCTTTCCCATCGTAACGCCCGTTCTTGTCACGCCGGTATATTTCGTATCCTACCTCCTGTATACCATTTTTTCCCTGCCGTTTGATAGTGCAGGTATCATGATCCTGGCAAAAACATCCGCCACGATCATTGCGGCCCTCTCGTGTGTTTTCGTGTACCTTGCCGGAAAGGAATTGTTCTCAAAAAAGATCGCTCTTTTCACGGCGCTGGTCTATGCATTTGCCACCAGCACGTGGTCGGTGAGCAGCCAGGCACTCTGGCAGCATGGCACCGTTGAATTGCTGCTGATCCTGATGATCTGGCTCATCATCAGGAACGAACGGGAGCGATCGCGGAATTCGATCATTTTCCTGGGTCTCCTTTCCGGTCTCTTCCTCTTCAACCGCCCGCCCGACGCCGTCCTCCTCCTCCCTGTTATCGGGTATGTCATCTGGTACGAGAGGCAGAACCTGCCGGTTTACGTGATCTCCGCGGCGGCGACCGCCCTTCCGTTCCTGGTGTACAACTTCTCGATCTTCGGGAACGTGTTTGGAGGATACAAGCAGAACCTGGTCCTGTTCTCTTTCAGTATCGACAGCATCCGGAATTTTGCCGGCCTGCTGATTGCTCCCAACGTAGGACTGCTGATCTTTTCTCCGGTCCTTGTCCTGTCGGTGTATGGGTACCTCAAGCTGAGTTCTGTCCCGTCTGAACGGATCCGCCGGGTTCTTGCTGTTTTTGGCCCGGTTATCCTCCTGGAAATCCTGGTATACAGTTTTTTTGCAGGATGGGATTCATCGGTTGCATATTCATACGGCCAGCGGTTCCTGACCGGTCTCGTCCCCGTTCTTGCGATCTACACCGGGATTGCCCTGAATGAATTTTTTATTACGAATCCTGTGCCTTTCAGAACCCGGGCCATCCGGGCTTTCATTATTATCCTGGTCGTCTCATCGGTTATCATCCAGGCAATCGGGGTTTTTTTGTATCCCCTCTATCCTGACCGGAGTACGAGTGCAGAAAGGACCTGGGACTGGGATCACAGCATCATCTTCGAGAGTTACGGGTACGGGATCTCCCATGTCGATTCCGTCACCACGTACTCGTTTCCTCCCCTGCCCNCCCTGCTCTCTCTGCAGTCTGGCAATACAGGAGAAGCTTCTCCGTAGCCTGACTCTGATATCATTGTCCGTNGAAACGGGAGATNCCTTCGCGGGATGGACGGAATTCCCGGGAACGTCAAAATTATTTTCAAATGATCTCCCATGAAAGCGGGCCTGCTGGAATTGCTGACAGGAGTTGAGACCTCCGTCCCCCAAAAATGATAAACACGGCTGGCCCCGTGGCGGATCAGGACGGTTGAAAAATTTTTTCCGGTTTTCATGGCCCGGATGCGAACNGGATCGGATCATGCTTGTTTCTTCAGCATAAAAAAAAGAAAACGGTCCGGGCAGCAGTATCTGATACCCTTATACGACCCGTGAGGTGGTTGACGCTTCGATACCCTTCTCGGTGATGATGAACGGGAGCAGGCGCAGGGGTGCTGCAGTGCCCTTGATCTTCTGGACTGCAAGCGTGCGTTCGATATCGGACTGGCTGATCTGGGTCTTGTATTCAATAACGATATCCGATATCCGCATGAGCCTTGTCATTTCTATGGGCTCGTGGACGCCATCGTAGACAAGGAACATGATGTTGGATTTCGTTTCCCGGATCTCCTCACGCGACTGTCGCAGGAAACCGAGCGTTGCATCAATGCCGTATTTTATCACGAGTGAAGAGAGCGAGTCAATGACCATCCGGTCGCCAATCATCCAGTCCTGGTACATACTCGGGTGGACGTCCCCGACATTGACCATCCCGACTTCCGTGTCACCATCATTCATCAGGTACGTGCCGGCCTCTTCGCCCTCCGCCCGCCAGAACTGTTTAGCCGCAATGTCGATACCGGCAGTCGGCGACCCGTAGATCATGATGAGCGTTCCCTTGGGAAATCCCCCGTCCAGGAGAAGGTTCAGTCCGACAATCCCGGTCGGCCGCTTTTTACCCTCCCCCTCAGAAAAGGAAAAACCCCCGGAAGTATTTTGGGACTGAGCTTCAGGTTTAACCTGGGAGAAATCGGGCATTACAGAAAGGTGGCATTGGAGTTCATATAAACCTGCTGCGGGAAATTTTTAAAATTCTCTATAATACTTAAACATTGTTTTTTTAAATTCTGAAAATCTCTTTTTGAATTTCTTTTAATCCGATTTTAATACGGGATTCTAAAGAAGTTGGCGTTTACATAGTTTTATACTGAACCAGGGGAAATCGCGGCAGCTGGCAAAGAACGGCAATCCGGCAGGAACAAAAAGAAGCACCGGGCCGGATATCCGGATCAGACAACCCGTGAGGTGGTTGATGCCTCAATGCCCTTGTCGGTGATGATGAACGGGAGCAGGCGCTGGGGTGCTGCAGCATCCTTGATCTTCTGGACTGCGAGCGTGCGCTCGATATCGGACTGGCTGATCTCGGTCTTGAACTCGATGACGATATCTGCGGCCCTCATGATCTTCGTCATCTCGATTGGCAGGTGAATACCGGTATAAACGACGAATACCATGTTCGCGTTCCGTTTCCTCATCTCCTCGCGGGCATGGCGGAGGAACTTGAGGGCAACATCGATCCCATACTTCACGATGATGGTCGAGAGCGAGTCGACAACGATCCGGCTGCCGGCCATCTGGGTCAGGTAGAGGTCCGGGTGCATATCGGTGGCATCGATCATGCCGACATCCACGTCCCCGTCATTCATCAGGTACGTGCCCTCTTCTCCTTCTTCACCCTTCCAGAACTGGTTCGCTGCCAGGTCAACACCGGCAACCGGCGTCCCGTAGATCATAACAAGGGTTCCCTCAGGAAATCCCCCGTCAAGAAGCAGGTTGAGACCTACGATACCGGTTTTCCGCCGTTTTGCCCGGCCGATACTCGGGATATCCTGGATACGGCTGCTGGTGTCGACCACGATACACTCTGAATGATACTATATTTTCAAGCCCAATAAATGTTTTTGGGCATTTTGCAGGTTTTGCGCAGAATACCCGCCGGACCGTTTATTCCCGCAGATTGCTGAATTTTTCCCTCAGTTCCCTGCGGAGGAGTTTCCACCCGTGGACCCGGGGCAGTGAATCCGTGACCATGATCTTCCTCGGGATTTTATAGCCCGCCATCTGGTCGCGGCAATATGCCTCGAGTTCTTTCTCACCNAGCGTCATCCCGGGCCGGAACATGATTGCAGCAATTGGTACCTCGCCCTTGCGCTCATCGGGCACCCCGAAGACGGCCACATCCGCGATCGCCGGGTGCCGGATGATCACGTTCTCGACTTCGGTCGGGTAGATCTTCCAGCCCGACATGATGATCATGTCCTTTTTCCGGTCGGTAATACAAAGGATGCCATCAGGATCGAGATTGCCGATATCGCCGGTCAGGAACCAGCCGTCCGGCCGGAAAACCTCGCGGGTTGCCTCCGGCAGGTTCCAGTACCCCTTTGCCACGGCCGGTCCGCGGATGGCGACTTCCCCGCACTCGCCATACGGGAGCTCCTTTTCCGGATCGCCGGAATCAACGATCCGGATCTCGGTATACCCGACCGCCACCCCCACGCTCTGGTATCCCTTCGTCAGGAGGGGATACTCGGGAAGCGTGGTAGTACCGGAACCAATTACGATGGTCTCCGAGAGCCCGTACGAGTTCGCAACCGGGATATGGTAACGCATGTCGAAAGCTTCCCAGACCACCGGCAGGAGCTGGCCCCCGCCGGAGATGATCACGCGGGCACATTTCAGCTGCTCTTCTGTACCGGGTGGGGCGTGGACAAGCGAATGGATGACGGGCGGCATACCGGCAAGTACGGTGACCTTGTACCGGGACGCAAGCTCAAGGTACCGGTCAAGGTCGAACCGTTCCATCATGACGTAGGTACCCCCGGCCCTGATGACCGCAAGGCCCCACGACAACCCGACATGCCCCATGGGATAGATCCCGAGGTAGACATCGACCGGGCGGAGACGGAGGGCGTCCCGCTCGGTATCAAGGGCGGTCATCCAGTTACCGTGCGTGAGCATGGCGCCCTTGGGCCTGCCCGTTGTACCGGCAGTGTACTGGATATGGCAGAGATCGTCGGTCGAGCAGTTGGCTGCCCGCGTGTTCTCCGGTACCGGCGGGAACGAGTCCCATGCAACAGACCCGTTGCACGCCCCGCCCGTGCAGACGATATGGGAGACCGTGGGGGCCTTGTTCCGGATAGCTCCGATAATTTCGGCACCCCGGAGGTCAGTGATAACGGTACAGGCACCGGCATCGTTGATCACATGGAGCAGTTCCTTGCCGCGGTACACGATATTGGTCGGTACTGCCACGGCACCGATCCGCCAGATGGCGAAATAACTGATGAGGTATTCCGGCGAACTGTCGAGATAGATGCATACCCGGTCACCCTTCTTCACGCCAAGCGACAGGAGGCCACGGCCTACCCGGTTCATCTCGTCCCGGAGCCGTTTGTACGAATACGTCTCGTTCCGCGAGGGACAGATAAGTGCGGCCTTGGCTTCAGGAACACTTTTTGAATCGAGGAGGGTGGTAACGTTGGACATGGGGCATCAGCAGTCTGGATTGTTACAAATTAAACGTTGATGTATATAGGTGTTCATTTTTATGGCTCAATGGGAATCTGCCGGCTTTCTCTGATCCTCATGCCTGTGGATATGAAGATCGCCAGGTTTTCCGGTTTCTGCGGGCTGATGAAAAGACGGAATGTTTTTTATGGTTCCTGCCCCGATTAATCAGTCTGACAGTTATGGCAGAAGAAAATCCGCAGCCACAGAATACCGGGGAGCAATCGCAGGCCCCGCAGCAGCAGACCGGGCAGCAGCCCGCAACCCCGCAGGGCCAGGGCTCCGGGCAGCGGAGGAATGACCGGCGGGACCGATCCCGGCACCACAGCGGGCGGCGGGATCCGCACCGGCGCGACCAGCAGCAATCCCCCCGGTCGGCCGCCCCGGAAAAATCCCCGGAAGCAACGGGTAAAGAACCGGATAATGAGGATGAAGAGGAGACCGAACAAGACCGCTCATCCTCCCAGGGCAGGCACCACCGCGGCGGCCGGCCTCCCAAAAGGGTTATCGAGGAATGGGTAAACGACCCGTACTGCGAGTAGGGATAGCGTAAAACCGGGGCCTCATGGATAGCGGGCAGGAGAGCACCCGGAAAACCCGGCTTTTTTCAGATCATAACCATCCGGTCACTTCTTTGCATCCTGTTCATGGCCTGTTCCGGGATATCCACCGGTGAAATACGGGTGCCGGCACGGGTGATGTTTTCGATATAAAATCGCTACGCATTAATACATAAAAATAAAACAGGTCATCAGAGTTTCCATGGCAAAAAAACACATCCATGCCGCACTGCCCGTCGTGCTTCTTATCTGCCTCGCTGTGCTGGCCGCGAGTGCCGGCTGTCTCAAGGAGAGTTCTGTTGCCGTCACCGGCATCACGGTCGGGGCTGAAAAAGTGACCGGGGCTGAGGTCACCCTGAATGTAACCACGGAAGTCCAGAACATCCGCGGGGTCTCCACCGGGGTTTCCCGTGTCCAGCTCAGGGCCTATGACACGACAAGTGGCCTCGTGGTCGCCGAGCAGACCAGTGATGCCGGCTTCCTCGGTATCCTCGGGTACGGGTCCGTCACCCAGAATATCACTCTCCCGCGGACCGGTTCTTACCGTCTTGTCAGCACGGTCTATGAGAACGGCCAGCGCAAGGGACAGGGAGAGAAGACCGTGTACAGCCTCGAACGGCTGACACCCGATGTCCAGGAGATCGGCCTGTCCATCACCGACATCGATTTCCTTGTCAAAAAAGTGGCGGGAGACAGGGTAACGATCCAGACGGATATTTATTTTACCAACGATAACCGGGTCCCGAGCGGTGCGTTCGATATCGAAGTGAAGGCTAAGGAGGAAGATGCCCGGCTGCTTGCCGACAAGCAGCGTGCCCATATCGAGAGCATCCAGCCGGATGCGACAAGGGTGTCAAGCGTGGCCCTCTCGGTCCCCGACCAGTATAATTATGTCGTGGAAGTACTGGTCTGGAAGAACGATATCATCGTCAAGCGGGGCGAGGGCAATGTCCGGCTCCGGCCTGGCATGCTGGTGAAAAATGACACCCAGTTCGTGACAAAAAAGATCGAGACCTCGCAGTTTGTCGGGGATTCCGGGTATCCTGCCTCAATCCCGGCACCGTATATGACCAAGTCGCCCGGCTTTGGTGCGCCCCTGGTCATCGCTGCACTTGGCTCTCTTGCCGNGCTCGTTCACCTCAGGAGGCGGAAGCCGTGACCGGTAACGACAGCACAAAGGATAACGAGAAAAATTCGTATTACATCCCGCCAACAACGGGACCCGTGGCAAAAGAGAAGCCCCTCCCGGAAATTAAGAAAGCGGAAGAAGACTGGAGTGCACTGGCGATTATTGTCTTCGGGCTGATCATCCTGGTCGCAGGGTTCCAGTTGTTTATCATCATTATGCAGCTGATCAATGCCTGGATTGCCGACCAGTTCGTACCCGTCTTAACAGCAGCCGTCGATGTCATCATTATTGTTGGGGGCATCTGGCTGATCCGGAAATATTTACAGAAAAAATAATTTTTTTGTCTGAATTTACCCGAGGATGCCGGGAATTTCCACGGCTTTTGCGATCCGTACGCCGATGTTCTGCATGTCCCGGACATTGGCCCGGTGTATTTCTTCTGAGGCAGCCCCCGTTGCGTCATCGATGAGCACGACCGGGTAATTGTAAGCAATACCATCGAAGACGGTCGTCCGGATACAGTTGGGCGTCTGGATCCCGCACACGAAAAGGGTTGAAACCCCGAGTGTCCGGAGCACCAGGTCGAGCTCGGTCCCGATAAATGCACTCATGCGGGTCTTCTCCAGCACAACCTCCCCTTTCCGGGGTTCCAGCTCGTCGATGACCGCTGCACCAGCGGTGCCGGCAACGGCAAACGGCTGCCTGCCGAAGAGTTCCTTACGGATAATCTCCACGTCCGAGCCGTCGGCCCGGTGCACCCTCAGGACATGGATGACCGGCAGGGACCGTTTCCTGAATTCGGCAAGCACGGCCTGGATCTTCGGGATCACGGCCGGTGCCCCCGCAACTTTCAGCGGTTTTCCTTCAAGAACAAAATCGTTCTGCATATCGATGATCAGGAGTGCTGGTTTTCCCATGGTATTTCCCCGTCAGATTATTTTACGCCCGGGATATAATACCTGTACAGAAGATTTTCCGGAGCTGCCATGGAACCCCTCGTCCAGTATGCAATTCTCTTTGTAACGGGGATTGTGGCCGGGATAGAATCCGGTGCGTTTGGTGTCGGCGGCGGATCCCTGATGACGCCGGTCCAGTTCTGGCTGTACACCCTTGGCGGGATGGATTCATCGCTTGCGATCCGGATTGCGTTCGGCACATCGCTTGCCGTGATCCTCCCGACCATGATCAGCGGGGCGCTGGCCCACCACCGGCACAAGGCCGTGGAATGGCANGCAGCCCTGCCGATGGGAGTTGCCGCGATCTTCGGCGGGCTTACCGGGGGGATCGCNGCCTCCTTTATCCCGGGCCACGTTCTCCGGCTGTTCTTTGCGATCTTTATCCTCATCATCGCCGTCCGCATGTTCTGGCACATCCGGGAATGTGCTGAATGCGAGATGCGGGGATCGGTTATTCAGTTCCTGGTCACCGGGTTCTGCATCGGCATCCTTTCCGGCCTGACCGGCCTTGGCGGCGGTGCACTGCTCGTGCCGGTCCTCGTGCTCCTGTTTGGTTACCCAATCCACCGGGCAGTCGGTACGTCATCGGCCTGCCTGATCTTCTCTTCGTGCGGGGCGGTGATTGCGTACATGATCACCGGGTGGGGCATGGCCGGGCTCCCCCCGTACTCGATCGGGTACGTTGACCTGCTGACGTTTGCCATCCTTGCCGTGACCACGATCCCGGCTGCCCGCATCGGCGTGCGGTTTGCCCATTCCTGTTCCGGCCGGAACCTGCAGGTCCTCTTTGCGGTCCTGATGGTGATCATCGGGTTCTCGATGCTGCTTGGCGGGTGATGCGGGAG
>JGI20214J51088_10001382_pt1 | contig 16563 bp, 12 predicted proteins | sample WetSurMetagenome_FD_51088 | JGI IMG/M metagenome (IMG submission 51088) | reverse complement strand
GTGCCCTTTTTCAGCAGAAACATGAGCGGCAAAAAGGTAATCTTTGAGATTGGGAGCCAGCGAAACGGCAATTAATGCCGCCGCTCCCGATATGAATCCATCGATGACAATGGGAACGCTCCTGGCGGCTCCCCCAAGCATGACACCGGCCAGGCCGCCTATCTCGAACCCTCCTACCTTTGCCAGGACGTCTACCGGGTCGGAACGTTCCGGTCTATTCACATTGATAGCTTGTTCAATGACTGCTGTCTTGTGCTCCAATTGAACCTTTGTTATACCGGTACCCCGCCCGGTTACTTGAGCAGGGGAGTTGCCGGTAATCACCGCACAAATCGCGCTGCTGGGTGTTGTATTGCCGATACCCATGTCACCGGTGCCCACGATATCCAATCCCCGGTCTATTTCATCATTTACAATTTCGATGCCGGTCTCGATAGAGCGGATTGCCTGCTCGTATGTCATCGCGGGACCACGTGCGATATTCTGAGTCCCCCGGGCAATTTTGCGGGAGATTAGTTTTGAGCTTGACGGTAAATCGCTCGCAATTCCCATATCTACTATTACCACTCTGGCACCGATATGGCGGGTAAGAACATTAATGCCCGCTCCGCCGGAGAGAAAATTCGTCACCATCTGGGTTGTAACTTCCTGCGGCCAGTTACCGACCTTTTCCGCGACAACACCATGATCGCCGGCCATAATTATGATGACTTTGTTTTTAATCTGCGGCAGGTCTTTACTCTGTATACCCGCGAGCCGGATTGAGATTTCTTCCAGCATCCCCAGGCTGCCCTGCGGTTTGGTCAGCAGGTCCTGACGTGCCTGGGCAGCGGCCATAGCTTTTTTATCCAGCGGCTTTATGTCTTTTATTGCATTTGCGATTAATCCAGTAAGTTCGGTCATTTATCTTTAACATCCAATCGTTTATCATTTGCCATTGATTTTTGCATTGTAACATTGCTTAATTAATTGTTACTTGTTAACTGCTACTTGTTTATTATTCGTAAATCATGAATTCTAAGTCAATAATCTACCTAAATGGGATATGCACCGCACGTCCTACAAAATGAGGTCGTCTCTGCAACACTGGAATGACAGTCCGGGCATGATTTTACATTAACCTCCCTGCTGGAACAGGGGACACCACAGATTTCCCTGTAAATTTCATAGTAGAAAAGGTGTTCTTTGCTTCTCATGGTGACTCCATCGTTATCAAGATACTTTTGCTTCTTTTCAGCAAATTCATAGTCTGTTATTTTCGAACTAAAATACCCAGGGAGTGTGGTGGTCCCTGTGCCTACCTCTGCCGGAGCTTTAACTCTCCAGAGCAGTTCGGGGGGTATCACATTCTCGAAAGACTTTCTCAGGATCCATTTTCCATAAACCTGTCCTTTTTCGTTTCTTATCTTCAGGTCTGCATCTATATTCATGGCGATATTTTTAAATTGCGAATCGAGAAAGGGAAGGCTGACTTTTAGCCCCAGATCGCCAGCGAGGGCAATCGAAGAAAAACTCATATTAGCCCACAACGTCTTCAGCTCAGATTTCAATCGTGCTGCTGTCAGTCCGAAAAGGAAACTGTAACCGGCAAAAAGTTCGTCGCCCCCGTCTCCGGTCATTACGGTTTTCAAATTTGATTTTTGGCAGACCTTAAGTCCTGAATATATGGCGGCGCTATTACGGATTTCCATGGGGTCGTAAGATTTCAACACTCTGACAGTATTTCGAATACTTTCTTCTAATTCGTTGTGTCCAAAATAGTAAATGATGTGCTTAAGGTTCAGTTTATTTGCTACAAGTCTGGCGTATTCCACATCAGGGGTCGGTGCATCACGAAGGGCTACCGTAATACAGAATGGCTTAACTAATTTAGCAGAAAGGTAAGCAATTATCGTTGTATCAAGTCCTCCAGAAAGAAGTAAGCCGTCACCAATGTTGCGTGCCACACTCTCCTCAAGAGCCTGAACCAGGTTTCTGCATTTCAGTTCCAGAGATGTTACACTAATATTCCTTTTTTTATTTGGCACTTTCAACTCCCAAATCAATAAAAGTCAACAGTTAACAGTTTCCAGTATTTACAAGGAAATTATTATATTCAACCTTTTCCCCTCACTCTAACTCTCTCCCACAGAGAGGAGAGAGGAATATAGGGAGAGCTTTTTACTTAAATGCCTCCGGGTGTATCAGTTTCGCCATTTCCAGTAAACCCTGGGTAATACGCGGACCATTGCGGCTGACAATATCGGCATCGATGGAATAGACCTTCCTCTGGCTGACTGCTGATGTTTTACTCCACACCGGTTGGCCCGTAAAGGTATCTGCGGTTATGAATTCGGTCCCATGAACTGCCGGGTAGATAATAACCTCTGGATCGGCGCTGGCAATTTGCTCTATGCTGTATTGTATATAGTCGCCGGAAGCATTGGATGCAATATTGGTGCCTCCGGCTGTGGTGATTAACCAGTCAATCATCGACTTCGGCCCAGCCGTCCACGGGTTGTTTGGGTCGGTCATATCGACGGCATAAAAAACGCTGACNGTCGGCAGTCCTTTTACTTTGTTCAAAACTTCATTTAGCTGTACGTCCATGCTGCCAATCAGTTCTGTCGCCTGTTCTTCCAGGTCTGTGACTTTCCCGACCAGCTCAATATCCTTCGTGATTCCTTCGTAATTCTGCGGATTAAGCACGATGTAATTTATGTGCAGTCCATCAAGCTGAGTAAGCAGGTCGGTACTGTAGCCATCGGTCAGTACCAGATCGGGCTCCAGAGCTACTATGTTTTCCAGGGAAGGATTATAATAGTTGCCCACACTGGTTTTTTGTTTTGCCTCCGGCGGATAGTTATCGTAGTCGCTAACGCCTACCACGCGGTCGGCAAGGCCGATGGCGAAGAGGGTCTCGGTTATAGCGGGTACATGAGAAATTATACGCTGCGGAGCACTACTAAAAGTCACTGAGCGTCCGGCATCATCAATAAATGTATCCTTCTGGTATTGCGGCTGGCAACTGGCCGCGGTAATAAATAAAAAGCTGAATATCGTAAATAAGATAACTATTCGTTTCATTTTAGACAGAACTCTCCTCAATTATTTAAACACAATCATAAAAATAAAAAACCCCTTGCCTCAATCTGGACAAGGGGTTTCATGTTTCGTAAAGCACGATCCCACCCCCTTTCTCCGCGGAGGTTTTTGCTACCGGGATACGGCGTTCTGGCTTATCCTTCATCTGAAGGAATCACAGCAGGCGGGACTGCGTCGGTTTTACACCGAACTTGCTATCCGTCAACTCCCGATTTATCATCGGGTGACCCGGTAAACCTGTTCAATTGTTTATAGCATAAAGGAACAGAGGGGATAAATGCAAGTGGTTACTTATTTCATACTGGCGATGGTTACGCCGTCGCCGCCCTCGGTCCGTTCCCCGGCTTTAAAAGATTTCACCAGCGGATGACCGGCAAGGGTCTCACGTACGATCTGTTTCACTACTCCTGTGCCGTGGCCGTGGATAATACGTACCCAGGGTAGATTCGACACTGCGGCGTCATTCAGATAGCTGTCCAGCAGGCTTTTAACTTCCTCTGCCCGTTTACCACGGAGGTCCAGCTCCATAGGGGCCCTGGCTTTAAGGGCAGGCCTGGTTATTCTTATGGGTTCATTCACTTCACGAGTGGGGGTGGCTATCTTTTCAATGGCATCTGGACCGACTTTGAGTTTTGCCTTACCCACCTGCAGTTCGATCTGCCGGTTGTCCTCCGACAAAGACAATACGGTGGCGGCAAGATCGGCTTCCTTCAACCAGACNATATCGCCGGCATGGATTTTTTCATCTTCCGCTGATTGTGTTTTCGCGGGCGCGAAAATACCGCTATGCAGCTTCTCCTGGATGGCGGCCAGGGTCTTGCGGGCTTGCTCTATTTTTTCTTTTGATTTTTCTTTACGCAGCTCGGCGGATGTCTGGCGGATTTCTTTAAACAGCTCAGCGGCTTCCTTTACCAGTTGGTCCCTGACCTGGCTGAGAACGTGTTTTTCCTCATTACGGAGCTTGTTGGTCGCGTTTTCCAGCTCGATATTGCGGTCTGCCATTTGTGCCTTTTCTTTTTCAAGAGCGTGACGCAGCTTCTCCAATCCCTGCTTTTCATTCAACAGGTCGGAAAGCAAGGTTTCCAGTTCCTGGCTGCCGCGTGTAAGCATGCTGTGTGCTTCATTGATAATTTCATACGGTAGGCCGAACCGCAAGGCGGTTGCCAGGGCATTGCTTCCACCGGGAATACCGACAGTTAAATGATATGTGGGTGCCAGTGTGACAGCATTGAAGTCCAGTGAGGCGTTCTGCAAACCTCTGGTGGTATGTGCGAAAGCTTTCAGCTCACTGAAATGGGTCGTTGCCACTGCCATCGCTCCGTGTCTCAACAGGAAAAGCAATAGCGACCGTGCCAGCGCCGAGCCTTCCGCGGGGTCGGTACTCGTCCCAAGCTCATCAAGCAATACCAGGCTGCGGCTGGTTACCCCATTTACAATACGAACCAGATTTGTTACGTGCCAGCTGAATGTGGACAATGTCTGTGCTATACTCTGCTCATCGCCGATATCGGCAAATACAGAATCATAAAGCGGGACGGTACTCTCCGCGGAGGCAGGAATTGGCAGTCCTGCCTGTACCATCATGCTTAAAAGCCCGATGGTTTTCAAAGCTACGGTTTTACCGCCGGTATTGGGTCCGGTGATTACGAGAATAGAAAAATTCTCCCCGATTTCGACGGAAAGAGGCACTGCGTCACCCGGGAGAAGCGGGTGGCGGGCGTTTACCAGCTTCAGCACCGGTTTTACGTATGTATTCTGATCTCCTGACGGAGAACCGGGTGTTTCGTTATTTTCAAACGGCAGGACCAATGGTTCGACTGCATTTATCTTGTGGGCATACCTGGCTTTAGCTATGGTGACATCGATTTNCGCTGCAAGTGCAATCGAAAGGGCAATTTCCGGAGCATAGCTTCCGGTCCTCTCGCTCAGACCTCGCAGTATGTTTTCAATCTCGTGGTGTTCTTCTGCTTCCAACTCCCGTAAGTTATTTCCGGCATCTATAGTGTCCCATGGCTCGACAAAAGCGGTAGCTCCGGTATTCGAGACATCGTGTACAATGCCACGGACATCCCGGCGGAACTCCACCTTGACCGGGACGACATAGCGTCCTTCACGCTCGGTAATGATCGGCTCCTGGATAACGCGCTGCCAGTGGGGCGAGTTAATTATTGCCTGAAGCTGCTGGTGCAGGTCGGCACGGATGGCNCGCAAACGCTGCCTTATTGATGACAATGCNGGCGAGGCATCATCTTTCATCTCGCCCTCGGCGTTGAAACAGGCACCGATATCCTTTTCCAGGTCGTGCAGCTCTACTATACCCCCGGCGATCTGCCACAGGAGAGGGAATTCCTCAACTCTCTTCTCCAGATGGCTGCGTAGATAATATAACGCTCCGAGAGTATTTCTTACTTCCAGCAGGTCCTGCGGCTCCAGAATTTTGCCGATGGCGGCTAATTTGACTATCTCGCGGATATCGCCAATATTCCCGATAGAAAATCCCGGTTCGGCAGCAAGTAGCAAGCGTGCTTCAGCGGACTGCCGCAATAACAAAGAGATCCGCTCAAAATCCTTAAGGGGTTCCAATTTTAATATTAATTCACGGCTGGGTTCAAAAGATGCGTAGCCAGCCAGATTTTGTCTGATCTGTGGGAATTCCAGTAACTCAATGCTTTTTCCGTCCATACTGTTTTCATTATAGCATTTATCCCTCTCACTCTAACTCTCTCTCTCGATTTCTCCTTCTGCTGAAGGATTCACGGGAATGAGGACTCAACTTTCATCCAAAGCCTCATTCCCAACTTGATTGGGAATCTATCATTCTTTTTAGTTCCGTCTCTCCAGAGGCGAGAGGGTCAGAGCCTGCCCCGTATTTATCCTTCCGCTGAAGGCCTTTAACTAAGGACTTGATACAATGTTGGGAATGAGGTTGTCCGGTGGTTGGACATTCCAGGCAGGCAAATCATATAATTAAACGAAGTTTCTCTAAGCATATACTTCACTTCCCGGTGTTTTGAAATGAATTCCAATCTATCTCGTNNTTCGTTAAGATATCTTATTTTTACGGTGTGCTGCTTATCGTTGCTGTTTTCATCGATGAGCAACACTTCCATCGCCGTCGCTTTCCCTGTTATTACCTCATCATTTAATACCTCCCTGGTAATGGCAGGATGGGTATTAAGTATCAGTTCCCTGGTAGGGGCTGCCGTGATGCCGCTGGCGGGCAAATTGGGGGAGATATACGGTACAAAACGTGTTTATCTGACGGCACTCGGTCTGTTCACCTTTGGTTCGCTGCTATGTGCCATGGCTCCCAATATCCAGCTCCTGGTTTTCTTCCGGTTTATTCAGGCTNCTGGTATGAACTGTTTTCTGCCATTAACAGTAAGTATTATAGCCAGCGAGTTTCCGCAGAACCGGCAGCGGGCACTTGGTCTGCTTACCAGCACATTTACCATAGGAATGCTGGTCGGTCCCAACCTGGGTGGCTGGCTGGTAAGTGCCTATGGCTGGGCTTCTGTTTTCTGGTTGAATGTTCCGCTGGGGATTTGTCTTTTTACCGGGGCAATGCTGCTGTTGCGTGCGAAACCGGGAGAAAAATCNGGGCTGGACCTGCTGGGCGTCGGGCTTNTAACNGGAGCCCTGTTTGCGTTAATCGCCGGATTTACCGAACTGCAAGACCTAACAGGCATCAATTGGGTAATACCGGCGGCGCTATTCGTTACGGCGGTCATCATGATGATTCTATTCTTAAGACACGAAAGAACGTGCAAAAACCAGATCATGGATATGAACCTGCTCACGCTAAAGCCGTTTATCGGCTCCAATATTTTTAATTTTATGACTGGATTTTTATCCATAGGAGCCATGTCGTTTATCCCATTGTACATGGTCAGCATTTACGGGAAGACCACCCTGGAGAGCGGCATCCTGCTGACGTGGCGCTCGGTAGGTACAATGATCGCAGCGTTCATGACGAGTATTTTCATGACCAGATGGGGATATCGCCGGCCGATGCTAGCCGGAGTCATGGTGAACATTATTTGTATGCTGTTGTTCTCTTTAAATTTGAAATACGTAAACCTGGCAGGAATTCACCTGAGCAGTACGGTCTGGATATCGTTACTGCTGTTTACAACAGGGGTGGGGCAGGGGCTTTATTCACCGGTATCGGATGTAGTATGTGTCGATCTTATGCCTGAGCGGGCAGGAGTCATCTCCGGTATGAAAGGTATGTTCCGCCAGACCGGAGCGGCAATGGCTGTGGCGATATCTTCATTAGTCCTTGACAGGATAAATTCGGCGGCGGGATTTTCAATTGTATTCCTGATAGTTGTCGGACTGCTGGTAATAGTAGCCCCTTCAGTGTTTATGATGCCTAAAAACCATACTTCGAGATAGGAAAAGGCGGGAAAGCAGTTGGTGTTCAGTGGCGAAACATGACTGAATTGGTTTATAATGAAAACACTTAATTTTTCTTATAGCCCGGTGAACTTTTTCAGGATATTTCCTTTTTCCCCGGTTAATTATTTCGAAAAGGAGAAAAACGATGGCTGATAGATTAAAAGGCAGGGTNGCTTTGATTACCGGTTCCGGACAGGGAATCGGNAAGGCTCTNGCTCTCGCGCTGGCCGGGGAAGGGGCGAAAATTGTCACTAACAACCGGAAACCGGGGACCGAGGGTGGTGATGCAGCAACAGTAGCCGCAGAAATCAAGGCGGCCGGTGGTGAGGCAGTTCCGTTTTTTGGCAGCGTATCCGATTTCAACGAGGCTCAAAAGGCAGTCCAGACCGCTATCGATAATTTTAAAAGGATCGATATCATCATTAATAACGCCGGTGCCGATGCTCCCAAAATGTGCTGGAACATGTCTCAGGATGAGTGGAACATGGCGATATCCTCTTATCTGAATAGCTCCTTTAATTGCCTCAGGCATGCTGTCCCTTACATGAGGGAGCAGAAATGGGGGCGGATACTCAATACCACCTCTACGGCATGGCTGGGCGCCGTCGGTCACTGCAACTATAGTGCCGCCAAAGCCGGGATAGTCGGTCTGACACGGGGCGTAGCCCGGGAAGTCGGCCGCTATGGTATAACCTGTAACGCCTATGCTCCGACCGCCGGTACACGATTTACTTTCAGTGAAGATGTCAAAGCTGGTTTTACCAAGCGTCTTCAGTCAGGGCTTATTACTAAAGAGAGATATGAAGAACTGATGAATCCACCCGGGCCGGAAACTGTGGCTCCGTTCGTTATATATATCTGTACCGAACAGGCCGCGAATATCAACGGACAGGTTTTCGATGTCACCTATCCCAGTATATCCATCTATACGGAGCCGGTAAGAGCGAATACTATCACCAAGGAAGACGGTAGCCGGTGGACGGTGGATGATCTGATTAAACTCATGCCGGAGGTTGTCCTGCGGGGATACAAGAATCCGGCACCACCGACGGAAACAAAATAGGAAGCCTACCAATCCTTCAGCTGAAGGACAAATGTCAAATACTACAAATAATTGAATAATAGTCTTTGATTTAATATTGAAATATTGGTACGTAATGTTATTATTTTATAAATGAAAATAGAAGGAGATTATTAAGATGCGTGAAGTAGTAATAACATCGGCGGTAAGGACACCAATAGGTGCCTACTGCGGGACACTGCGCGAAATACCGGTCGAAAAGCTGGGTGCTGTCGTACTGAATGAAGTAATCAAGAGGTCGAATGTCAGGTCTGAAGAAGTGAACGATGTCGTCTTTTCGCAGGCTTATCCTAACGGTGAAGCAGCTAACCTGGCACGTTTTGCTTTACTTAAAGCAGGCTGGCCGGTTGAGGTCCCCGGCGTCACTCTGGACCGGCGCTGCTGCTCCGGCGTTCAATCCGTATGGAACGGTTACATGGAGATCATGACCGAGTATGCTGATATCGTTGTCACTGCAGGTGCGGACAACATGAGCCGCTGCGAGTTCTATGTCCCCGGTGAGTATGTCAAGTGGGGCATGGGTGGGCGTACCGATCCCAAGTGGGGTTTTATGCCGCGACAGCACGGCAGCATGGCCATGTGGGGTATTCCTTTCTATGACAGGATACAGCGCGGTCGTCCTAATCACCAGCCAATCGAACGTTTCGGCGAACTGAACTCGATGATGACCTGGGCGGAAACAGCAGCTAAGAAAGAAAATATTTCCCGTGAAGAAGCCGATAAGTGGTCGGTAGGTTCACATAAGAAAGCGATTGCTGCCATTGATGCCGGCAAGTTCAAGGGCGAAGTCGTTCCCGTACCGGTACCGGGAAAGGGTGGTGAGGTTCCCTTCGAGGTGGATGAGACACCACGCCGCGACACCTCCCTGGAAGCACTGGCCAAACTTAAACCGGTCTACGCCGGTGGTGTTTGCACTGCGGGCAACTCCTCCAGTGAAAACGACGCTGCTGCTGCCGTATTGCTGATGACACCGGAAAAGGCCAAAGAACACAACGTCAAACCGCTGGCAAATGTAGTTTCATTCGGTATCGGCGGTGCCGATCCAACATTAACATATCCGGCGGTGCCCATTGCCGTGAACAAAGCCCTCAAACGGGCCGGGCTTACTGTCGACCAGATGGACCTGATCGAAATTCAGGAAGCCTTTGCTGTCCAGACTCTGGCTGATGCCAAGCTGATGGGTTTGACAGAGAAAGACATGGAAACCAAGGTCAATGTTAACGGTTCCGGTATTTCCCTGGGACATCCTATCGGTGCCACCGGTATTGCGAGGCTTGTTACTCTGCTTCATGAGATGAACCGCCGGAACTCGCACTATGGGCTGCTNACTATCTGCGGCGGCGGCGGCCTGGGTATCTGTATGATAGTGGAGAGAAAATAACTAATACAACGCCTTTATTTAGTTCATTATATTTCGAAATCCCTCCTAACCTCCCTTTGAAAAGGGAGGGAATTCATGGTATCTCCCCCTTTTCTAAAGGGGGACTAAGAGGGATTTAGTTGAGATTGTCCGGATAGTTTGCCTTTGTATTAGGACCAAGTTTAGGGCAAGATTAAAGGGGCGACCGGCCGGTCGCCCCTTTTCTTTATCAAAAAGCTAGTCAGTGAGAAGGCCTATATGATGTCTTTATACAATATCCCGTTTAACATCATGATAGCCGAAGTCATTATTTATTCGACTCTCGCAGCCTTTTTCTCAAGCATTTCAGCCAGAGTATCATAACCCTTATTCCCGAATTCGGTTATTTGCCATGTGATAAGCTGTGCGTAGGAAACCCCCTGTGTTTTTAGCCAGTCCTTATGTTTTTTATCAGTCTGGCCCAAATAATGCCGGGCTAAATCATGAGGTTCAGAACTAATTTTCCGGCAACACGGACAACGGTAATTACCAGCCATTTACAGCTTCCTCCATATTCATCTCATCTCTTTACGAGTTACTTTTTTCTTTTTTCTCTGCCTCGCGGATAGCCTTTAAAACTTTCTCCGGTCTCATAACATTAGTATTAAATAGAGCTCCCGTCATTTTATAGACAGCGTTAGCTACGGCGGGAGGGGTAGGAGCGACAGTGCCTTCAGCCGCTTCCTTAGCTCCAAACGGTCCTTCAGGCTCATAAGTGTGAACATCGATTGACTCGATCGTCGGCATATCGCGATGCCTGACGAGCTTATAATCTACAAAGGACGGGTTAAGTACCATACCTTTTTCATCAAAGATTATTTCCTCACACAAGCCCCAGCCCAGTCCTAATTGAATAGAACCCTCAACCTGCCCCCGGACCCCCAGAGGATTGATAATCTGGCCGCAATCATGTGCATTAATGATATCCTTTACTTCAATAAGGCCCGTTTCCCGGTCAAGCTTGACTCTGACCGCCATACTGCCGAAGGCAAAGGCGGGCGACACCATGCCCTTTCCATGCGGGGTATAGTGACCTGTGCCCATAATAGGCTCACCGTCATTAAGCTTTATGGCATCCTGTACGATCTCATAATACGAAAAGCCTCTCTCCGGGCGTAATGCCAAATAAATTCGTTTATTCTTAACCTCCAGGTCATATACGATATTCTCACCCAGCTTCATTCTCGCAACTTCGATAAGCCTCTTCTTGGCATCGGCTGCGGCAGCTTTAATCGCATTGCCGTTCATCATTACCTCCCGGCTAGCCCAGGCACCGAGGTCGGCAGGGGTGATGGCCGTATCGGCCGGATGCAACCTGATGTCCTCCATACCGATACCCAGTTCCTCGGCACAAATCATGACGGACACTGTATTGGTGCCCTGTCCGATATCCGATGCCTGGGTATACAAGTCCACCATGCCGTCATTATTTATCCTGACCATGGCCCCGGAGAAAGCATAAGGGGTATCAATCCAGTTGAAAATACCTCCACACATATATGCAAAGCAAGTAAAGCCAACCGCTTCATCTTTACCAAGGTCATTCCATTTTTCCTTGATTCTTGCCTCTACCTTATCGATGCTTGCTGGAAGGCCACTGGTGGCTATCTTATATTGACCGGGAGCCTCATAACCGGATTTCATGGCATTCTTGCGCCGGATTTCTATCGGGCTGATCCCCAGGTCATGAGCTGCCCTGTCCATCTGGGTTTCGGTGGCATATAATGCCGATATGCATCCGAATGACCGTACTGACGAAGACCACACCTTGTTGGTATAAGTCCTGACCCCGTCGTATCTGTAATTGGGTAGATTATAGGGGAAGGACAGGTAGGCCCCGGTAAGATATAAAGTTGTAGCTCCCAATCCGGTATATGCACCGCCATCGGTAATGACCTTGGCTTCTTTAGCCATTAGGGTGCCGTCTTTTTTAAACCCGATCTTTAACGCCAACTGCGTGGGCGTGCGATGTTCCGTGGTGGTGAATTCTTCTTCCCTGTTATAAGTTATTTTAACCGGCCGGCCTGTTTTCATAGAAAGCAGGGCGGCATTGACCGAGTCGGGCATGGTCGAATTTTTAGAGCCGAAACCACCGCCGACATGCGGTTTAATTACCCTGATGTTGCCTTCTCTGATCTTCAGAGCATCCGATATACCCAGTTGAAGATAATATGGGGACTGGGTGGAAGACCATACCGTTAACCGGCCGGTGCCCTTATCATAGCTCGCTACGGAACAATGCACCTCCATGCAGGCTGTGGACTGGGCGGCATAGCTAAATCTGTCTTCCCTGATATAATCGGAATTCTTAAAGCCCTCGTCGACATCACCCCATTCGATATGACGGGTGTTATTGATATTGTTTTCACAATCATCCTGAACCAGGGGGGCATCGTCTTTTATGGCTTCCATAGGTTCGAATACAGCCGGTAACTGTTCGTATTCGACATTGATTAAATCTAAGGCTGCCTCAGCTATATCCTCACTAACGGCGGCTACGGCCGCTACTGGATCCCCGATAAAGCGGGTCTTGGTTGTAGCCAGTACCTCCTGATCGCAAAGCTCCGGGAAACGCCGCCACAGGCCATATTTACCTCCCGGTGTATCCTTGCCCGTGATAACGGATTTTACCCCCGGCAGCTTCTCCGCCGCACTGGTGTCTATACTGATTATTTTAGCATGGGGATAAGGGCTTCTTAACAGCTTGCCATAGAGCATATTAGGCAGAGTTATATCGAAGGTATATTCTGCTTCACCGGTAACCTTGGCCGGACCGTCCACATTTACCGTTGGTTTCCCTATTATCGAATAGTTGCTCATTATGCCGCCTCCCTTAATTTTTGTTCCCGTATTCTTTTTGCAGCATCCTGTACAGCTTCATTAATCATATTGTATCCGGTACACCGGCATAAATGTCCATCCAGCGCTATCTTAATGTCATCCATTGTCGGATCCGGATTCTCATCAAGTAAAGCTTTGGTGGCCATAAGACGACCCGGGGTACAAAATCCGCATTGAAAGGCCCAATTATCAATATAAGCCTGCTGAATTGGATGTAGCTTGGCACCGTTCGCCAGGCCTTCGACAGTTGTAATTTGTTTCCCGTCAGCCTGAAGTGCCAGCATGGAGCATGATTTGACCGCTTTACCATCCATGATCACCGTACAGGCACAGCATGAGCCGCTGTCACACGACCTCTTGGTCCCCTTTAAGCCCAATTGATCCCTCAATACCTGAACTAAAAGAGTCCTGGGTTCCACCCAGAGATTATAAGACTCTCCATTTACCACGAAGTTTAACTCTTTTTTCATATCTGATCTCCCTTATCTTAAATTAAATTAAGCCTTCTTTGCTCTCTCTAATGCTTCTTTCCCTACCCGCTGAACCAAAACCTTCACCAATTCTCTTTTATATTCCTCAGATACTTCAGCATCAGTGGTAGGACTGGACTCCTCAGCAGCTATTTGACCTGCTTCAGCCAGTAATTCATCGTTGATCTTCTTCCCCTTTAGTAGCTCCTCAGCTTTTTTAGCTCTCATAGGAGCGACGGCTACGGAACCCAGAGCTATTCTGACATCTTCGCATAGCCCTTTATTATTAAGCGTGATTAACATAGCCACCGAGGCATTAGCGTAATCACCGAGTATCTGGCTGAATTTGGTGAATTTAACACCGGTATTAGGTGGTAAACGCGGTACCTGTATTTCAGTAAGCAACTCATCATGGTGAAGGGCTGTCTGATAATAATCTGAAGTAAAATCTTCAGCATTTATAATTCTCTCTCCGCTTAAACTGGTCAATTTTAACTTTCCATTCAGGGCAATCAATACCGGAGCCGGGTCTCCACCCGGATCGCCATGGCAAACGTTGCCGCCTATGGTACCCCAGTTTCGAGTTTCCACCGATGATACATTTTGCTCCATCTCAGCCAGTACGCTGCACTCGCTTTTAACGACAGGTGATTTTTCGACAGACCGATGGGTTGTCAGGGCACCAATTTGTAAACCCTGTTTATCGTCCAGTTTGATGTAATCCAGGTCCGATAAGCCTTTAATATCAATCAGATATTTAGGCGAAATCAGTCTTTGCTTCATCAAAATAAGTAAAGATTGCCCACCGGCGATTACCTTACATTCGTCCTCCCCATATCGAGAAAGCAATTCCAGAGCTTCCTTAACCGTTTCGGGCGCAAGGTACTCAAAATCAAATATGATATCCTTCACTACAGCTCGAACCTCCTAACTTTTTGGTTTAAATAATCCCCTTTTTTCTCCAAGCAGGCCGCAAGAAAAACATCTACCCCGCGACATTCCCCACTACGCTCTTTAACCGGGGTAGGCTCCATCATTCCGGTAAAAGGTCTGCATTTTGATAGGAATGTGCTTTACAGAAACTTCTAAATATTATAACATTTCTGACCAGTAAGTAAAAAAGTGCTATATCGATGTGATATGGTGAGATATACGGAATCGAGTTTGCTCGATGTAAAGGTGAACCTTCAATGGTGCGGTACGTCACATATGAAGTGGAGTGAAAACGGGAAACCTATCGGACCATTATCATTTTCCAATAATCTCTCTTCGCAGTTACGTATTTTGATGCCGTTAACCGAAATAGCAAACCAGTTGGTCATTGCGAGTGAAACGTGTCCAATTCTCGACCTTTCGCCTTATTCAATTTAAGGAAATCAGTTATCCCACATACAATAATCAGCAGCCCCGGAATGAATGCTGCCTCTTTCCAGAATATCTGATGAAAGATCCAGGATGGATCTTTTTGCCAGATCGATATACGTGAACCATCTTCAATTATTCTCGCATATAGCGTGTATCGCGGTTCCGCCGTTACCAAAAAGAAGATCATGGAACCGATAATCAGCAGTCCCAGGGAAAACTGTATTACTGTCAGAACGGAGTTGGCTTTGTTACGCCAGGTAAAAATAAGTTGTATTACCCCGCAGATGAACACTACCATTCCGAGAAAAAAGTATATAACACTCCAGATTATCAATGGAATATTTAACAGCTGCAGTCCCATTACCTGTCCAATAACGTTGCCGTTTTTATCCAGTACAATATCGTTGTGGTAACCGGGCAGCACAAACTGTGTGAATATTACTATCAGGACGAGGATAAGAACTCCCGACAGTATCTGGATGATCGATGTTTTCATGTTTTACTCCCTCTATTCCGTTACAATGAACGCATCCGTGGCGAATCCCCACATAGGGGTCTGGAAAGAGGATGAAAATCTCCATAGCTTCCAGGNCTCACCGTATAGTTTGGCCGTGGTTATATTGCCGTCATAGCTGATCTCCCGTTTGCCGTTCATAAATGTAGACCAAAGAGATTGGCCGAGTGGCAGGTCATTTGCCTGGTTAAGGCGCTGTTCCAGCAGAGCTGCATTCTGTTGGGCGGTTGCATCATCGACATTAGCCAGGGCGATAACCAGATAATAGCCGTTTTCATCCAGTCCCACTCCTGAAGCCAGTGCCTGGAACGGTTTCAGCAATATGGCCTGGTCTAATTCCACAAGCTGCTTGCTTGCGTCTTCTATGATGGCCTCATTAAGATCATGGTCATTTTTAAATGTTTCGTAAATCTGCTTGATATGATTCAGTGAGTAAGATTCAGAAGAGAAAAAGGCATAGAACGCATTGAGATCATTAAGAATTTTTGATAATTCCTGATAGGTCTCGTTGTCCCCCAACGAATCAGTCCGGTTTTTAGCAGCATCTAACATTCCTTCTATCTGAACCGTCCGGTTGGAAAATAATATTGTATCATCTAATACGGCCATCCGGTAAGCCATCCCCAGCGGATGGGCAGCACTTTGGACGGTAAGATCTATGGCGTTATCGACTCCGGCACTGTAGTAATCCTGACCGTGATACTTTACTATTTCCAGTTTTTCGCGGAGAGACCCGGTCTTGACAGCGTTATCGATAACCCGTTTATCGAATTGTCCCTGAGCTGCTTGATAATATGGGAATGGAGGTGCCTCAAGCTCGCCGGCAAGTATTACTCTGGAGATATTTTCTTCGGTGAAGCCCAGGTCTCTTGTCCAATCAGCATCATTGTAGTCCCGTATATTAATATTGCCTACTGAGGCGGGAAAGAAGTAATAATCGAATGAGTTTACCGGTTGGGAGGATGAGTATAGCTCCATCATATCCCGTTTCAGAATGTCATCGNGCAGGTAAGCCGATTTCAATGTGTCCTTATTGGCANGTATAACGCCGAGNAAGTCCGTCCAGCGGCTAGTTTCTGCCAGGGCATTATTACATCCGGCAGGTAACAGAAAGGATGTAAAGATCATCAGTATCGCCAAAAGAATTAGTGCTAAACGTTTTTTACCACACATTTGAAACCTCCTTAGAAAAGAGCCCTGGTACCTGCTTGAGTAAATAACTATACATATGTTTGCCCTTCGACAGGCTTTCCGATTCCGCCCCTTCGACTCAAGCTTCCCGATTCCGCTCACCCTGAGCTTGTCGAAGGGAGAGGAATGCGGGGTGTGCACAGGTGAGCGGAATACGGGATGTCCCACAGAGCCTGCCCCGTCATTTTATCCTTCTACTGAAGGACTCGATACGGGG
>JGI20214J51088_10001381_pt1 | contig 16569 bp, 16 predicted proteins | sample WetSurMetagenome_FD_51088 | JGI IMG/M metagenome (IMG submission 51088) | reverse complement strand
CAAAGCCTACGATCTCGCCCTGAACGGTTCCGAGATCGGCGGCGGTTCGGTGCGTATCCACAAGGAAGCGGTGCAAAGCCAGGTATTTCGCGCGCTCAATATCGGAGCGGAAGAGGCCCAGCTCAAGTTCGGTTTCCTGCTGGATGCATTGCAATACGGCGCACCGCCTCACGGCGGCTTGGCCTTCGGTCTGGATCGCATCGTCACCATGATGACCGGTTCAGAATCCATCCGCGACGTGATTGCTTTCCCAAAAACGCAGCGCGCACAATGTCTGCTGACCCAAGCGCCCTCTCCGGTGGATGAGAAACAACTGCGCGAACTGCACATCCGTTTGCGCCAGCCGGCTACGACCGAGACAGCCAAGGAATAGGGATGCGGCGCGTTACTCGAGCGCAGTGGTGGCTGCTGATCGGCTTGCTGCTGTGCTTGCCGTTCGCCCATGCGCGCAGCCATCACTCGCATGATGCAGTTTCCAACTTAACCGTCCCGGTTGCAGAATTGCCGCCGGAAGCGCGGGCGACCCTGCAACTCATCGAACAGGGTGGTCCGTTCCCTTATTCGCGCGACGGCGTGGTGTTCAGCAACTACGAACACGTGCTGTCGCAACAGCAACGAGGTTATTACCACGAATACACCGTGAAGACGCCGGGCGCGCGCAATCGGGGTGCACGACGCATCGTGTGCGGCATCATACCCGCAAGGGGTAGGCCGATGGGTTCACCCGTAAAGGGTACACCGCCAGACACTCGCCCTCCGGGCGGACTTGGCGCAGCCCCGCTGCTGCGCAGCGACCCATTCGCACTGCCGGAGTGCTATTACTCCGACGATCATTACCGTTCTTTCCGTCGTATCGGGGAGTGAGCATGAGCGATTTGTGCAAGCGGCTGCAGAACGTGAGCGAGGCTGGAGAGTATCGCCTCAATTGCTCCCCGGAGGATTTGCGCGCCAGCGCCACAGAAGGCGGGTTCGTCGTCTTCGAGGCGGATATCGCGAATGCCAGCGGCAAAGGTGAGGTACTGGCAGAGCTGGCGCGCGCGATAGCGGCGCCAGACTGGTTCGGGCACAACTGGGATGCGTTGGCCGATGCATTGGGCGATCTTTCCTGGCGCCCCGCATCCGGATATGTATTGCTGCTGCGCGGCGATCCGTCAGGCGAGGCAGTGCTGGATGACATCCTCGATGCCACCATATCGTTCTGGAAGCTGCAGGGCAAAGCGTTCTGGGTGTTCATTGCATAATGCCTGCATATAAACAACCCATCTCGGCGCTAATCGTCATCCATACTTCGGCACTCGACGTGCTGTTGCTGGAACGTGCGGACTTTCCGGGTTATTGGCAATCGGTGACCGGCAGCCGCGATGACCAAGAGTCACTGCGCGAGACCGCGATGCGCGAAGTGAAAGAAGAAACCGGCTTGGACGTTGCACACTACGCGCTTACCGACTGGCAAGAGCAGAACGTGTACGAGATCTACCCCAAGTGGGTGCATCGCTATGCTCCCGGTACTACGCATAACACCGAGCATGTGTTCGGCCTGCAACTACCGCAACAAGTCGCAGTCCAACTTTCGCCGCGCGAACACCTGAACTACCAGTGGTTGCCCTGGGACGTTGCGGCGGACAAGGTTTTTTCGCCGAGCAACCGTGCGGCGATCCTGCAACTACCGGAACGTATCCAACATGGCTGAAAACATCATTTCCATCGCCTACGATCATCCCGATGCCGCGCAGACCGGTTGCAGCACGGCACATGCATGGGCGAAAAAGCCGCGTGAACCGGATGCGGCCGAAAAGGCCGAGTTGATCGCGCGCATCAAACGCATGCTGAAGGAACAGAATGCTGTGCTGGTGTCGCACTACTATGTGCATTCGGACTTGCAGGATCTGGCGGAGCAGACGGGCGGGATCGTTTCGGATTCCCTGGATATGGCCAACTTCGGCCACCAGCATCCGGCTAAAACGATTGTTGTTGCGGGTGTGCGCTTCATGGGCGAGACCGCGAAGATACTCAATCCGGAGAAGCGCGTGCTGATGCCCGATCTCGAAGCGGAATGTTCGCTGGACCTCGGTTGTCCCGCTGACGAGTTCGCCGCCTTCTGCGATGCCCATCCCGACCGCACCGTGGTGGTTTATGCCAACACGAGCGCAGCGGTCAAGGCTCGTGCCGACTGGATGGTGACGAGCTCGATTGCAATGCCGGTGGTCAAGCATCTGAAGGAGCAGGGCAAGAAGATATTGTGGGCGCCGGATCGCCACCTGGGAAGCTACGTCCAGGAACAGACCGGTGCGGACATGCTGCTGTGGCAGGGATCGTGCATCGTGCACGACGAATACAAGGCGAAAGAACTTGCGGAGCTGAAAATGCGGCACCCGCAAGCCAAAGTGCTGGTGCACCCGGAGTCCCCGCGTGCCGTGATCAAACTTGCGGATGTGGTCGGATCCACCACGCAACTGATCAAGGCCGCACAGAGTTCCGGCGCCATGGAATTCATCGTGGCCACCGACAACGGCATCCTGCACAAGATGCGGACACTGTGTCCTGACAAAACCTTCCTCGAAGCGCCCACCGCCGGAGTCGGAGCGAACTGCACCAGTTGCAGCCACTGCCCCTGGATGGCGATGAACGGCCTGATCAATCTGGCCGAAACGCTGGAGCGCGGCAATAACGAGATCCATGTCGATCCCGCCATCATTCCGCGTGCCGTTCTGCCGATCCGGCGCATGCTGGATTTTGCCAAGCTGATCAAACTCCCGACCAGCGGAATCGGCAACGCCTGACAGTACCGGGCGTGAGGTTGGCGCACGCTCAAACGCTGATTGGGTAGAATGGCATGCCATGACCACCCTCAAGATCGCCACCTACAACATCCATAAAGGTTTCTCGCAGTTCAATCGTCGTGTGGTGCTGCACGAATTGCGCGACCGATTGCGCGAACTGGATGCCGACATCCTGTTCTTGCAGGAGGTACAGGGCGAGCATTCGGGTCATGTGCAGCGCCATGCCGATTATCCTTCCGTTCCCCAGCACGTGTTTCTTGCCGATGAATTCTGGGCGCACCATGCTTACGGCATGAATGCGGTGTACGACGAAGGACATCATGGCAACGCCATTCTCAGCCGTTTCCCCATCGTGCAGACTTTCAACAAGGATGTCTCCGCGCACCGTTTCGAGAGCCGCGGCCTGTTGCATTGCGAGGTGGACATGGATGGGGTGAGGGTGCATTGCCTGTGCGCTCACTTCGGTTTGTTCGCCAAGGGGAAACGCGTGCAGATGCGAGCTCTGGTCGAATATGTCCTGAAAGATATCCCCGCCGGAGCCCCGCTGCTCATCGCGGGCGACTTCAATGATTGGCGCAACCAACTGAGCCTCACGCTGGCGCACGAACTTGGCGTGCAAGACGTGTTTGACCGGCAGGAAGGCAAGCCCGCACGCAGCTTTCCTTCGAGAGTCCCTTTATTCCGGCTGGACCGCATCTACGTGCGCGGTTTCAAGGTGCAAAATTGCGATGTGCACATCGGCGGCAAATGGCTGCGGCTATCCGACCACGCCGCGCTTTCCGCGCAACTGGAAAGACCATGAATCGTATCCACCGGGTATCGGATAACGAGCTGACGCTGTTGCAGAACGGAGTGGCATTTTTCCCTCAGCTATGCGCCGATATCGATACCGCAAAACATTCCGTCTATCTGGAAAGTTATATCTTTGCCTCCGATGAGGTCGGGCATAAGGTTGGACTGGCATTGCAGCAGGCCGCAAAGCGCGGCGTGGCGGTGCGGGTATTGCTGGACGGCTTCGGCTCTGCCGAGTTGCCGGTGTCGTTTCTGGACAATTTGCGCAAGTCGGGAGTGGAAGTGCAATGGTTCAGGCGCGAGATTTCACCTTTTACCCTGCGCCGCAGCCGAATGCGGCGGCTGCGGCGCATGCACCGCAAGCTCGCGGTGATGGACGGGAAGGTGGCTTTCGTTGGCGGCATCAACATCATCCGCGATATCCCGGCAAAACTGGATTTCGATGCCCCGCGTATGGATTACGCGGTGAGAATAAATGGCGAGCTCGCGGGTGAAGTGCAGGCAGTGATGCAACGCCTGTGGGAGATGGTGTCATGGGCTGCGTTCCGCAAGCGCGTCAAGGAGGAGGGATGGCGCCTGTATCGGGTCAAACAGCGTCCGGATTCGAAAGTGCAGCTGGTATTGCGCGACAATGTGCGGCATCGGCGCGACATCGAGCGTGCTTACCTGAAAGCCATTACGGGCTCAAAAAACGAGGTTGTCATCGCCAATGCCTACTTCCTTCCGGGCCGCCTGTTTTTGCGCTCGCTGATCCACGCGGCGCGGCGGGGGGTGCGTGTGGTCGTGGTGGTGCAGGGCAAAGTGGAATACCGCTTGCAGCATTATGCGACCCTTGCCTTGTACGGGCGATTGCTTGATGCGGGCGTGGAGATTTACGAATATCACGCCAGTTATTTGCATGCCAAAGTCGCGGTCGTCGACGGCGAGTGGGCGACGGTGGGTTCTTTCAATATCGATCCGTTCAGCCTGTTGCTGGCGCGCGAGGCGAACCTGGCCGTTGATGACGCCGGCTTTGCCGGTGATTTGCGCGGCAGTCTGATGGATTCCGTCAAGCGCGACGGACGGCGCGTGAGCCTTGTCCGTTCCAACCTCGCCACGCGTTTGTTGTCGTATATGAGCTACGGATTGATACGCTTCATCATCGGCGTACTGGGCCTCTCCAAGAGGCACTGATGAAATTGCCGAAGTAATCCTGCCGGTCGGCAGCGGCCAAGCGGCTGAGCATCGTGCCTCGAATTGACACTGCCCGGTACGGCGCGGAGAATCCGGACAAGAGTCGTTGCATACCTAACTAACGCTTGCATACCACACAGGAAAAGCGATGAGAAGCAAAGCGACACCGCAACATCGAAATGCGGGCATGAACAAGGAGGCGATCGAGGACTCCCTTGTCGATCACCTGATCTACACCAGCAGCAAATACCACACCGATGCCACCACATTCGACTGGTTCCAGATCACGGCGCTGACCGTGCGCGACCGCCTGGTCGAGCGCTGGATGCAGACCATGCAACGTTATTACGAGCAGGACGTCAAACGCACTTATTACCTGTCGCTTGAATTCCTGATGGGGCGCACGCTCGGCAACGCAATGCTTAACCTGGGGATCGAAGAGCAATGCAAGGCGGCACTCTACGAATTGGGGCTGGAGTTCGAGGCGATCTCCGAGATCGAGACCGACGCCGCACTGGGCAACGGCGGACTCGGACGCCTGGCCGCATGCTTCCTCGATTCCATGGCCACGCTTGATCTGCCTTGCTACGGCTACGGCATACGCTATGAATACGGCATGTTTCGCCAGAGCATCGAGAACGGCATGCAGATGGAACACCCGGACAACTGGCTGCGTTACGGCAATCCTTGGGAATTTCCGCGTCCGGAACTGTTGTACCCGGTCAAATTCCACGGCTGCGTAGTGGAGTACAAGCATGAAAACGGTCTGTTGCGGCATCACTGGGTCGATACCGACGATGTGATGGCGATGGCCTATGACACTCCGGTTCCGGGGTATGGCGGCAAGACCGTCAACAACATGCGGTTATGGGCGGCGAAATCCTCGCGAGATTTCGACTTGCGCTATTTCAACCAGGGAAACTACATTCAGGCCGTCGCCGACAAGAACGAGTCGGAGAATCTGTCCAAGGTACTGTATCCGAACGATTCCAATGAGATGGGGCGCGGACTTCGGTTGAAGCAGCAATATTTCTTCGTCAGCGCTTCACTGCAGGACATGCTGTTCCGCTTCAAGAAGAATCACGACAGCTGGGATCAACTGCCGGAGAAACTGGCGGTGCAACTGAACGATACGCATCCGTCCATCGCCATCGCCGAGATGATGCGCCTGATGGTCGATGTCCACCACCAGACCTGGGATCAGGCATGGAGCCTGATCACCCGTATCTTTTCCTATACCAACCACACGCTGATGCCCGAGGCGCTGGAGACCTGGCCGGTGGCGATGATCGAGAACCTGTTGCCGCGGCACATGCAGATCATCTACGAGATCAACCACCGCTTTTTGCTGCAGGTGATGCACCAGTTTCCCGGCGATGGCGAATTGCTGCAACGCTTGTCCATCATCGACGAACGCAATGGCCGCCATGTACGGATGTCCCATCTCGCCATCATCGGCAGCCATACGGTGAACGGGGTCGCCGCACTGCACACCGAACTGATGAAACGCACCATCTTTGCCGACTTCGAACGCGTTTCTCCGGGCAAGATCATCAACATCACCAACGGCGTCACGCCGCGTCGCTGGCTCAACCAGGCCAATCCGGGTCTGGCCGGGCTGATCACCGAACGGATCGGGAACGGATGGCTGACCGATCTCGACCAATTGAAAAGATTGCGCGAGTACGCGGATGAGGCCCGGTTCCAGCAGCAGTTCCGTGCGGTCAAACTGGCGAACAAGGAACGCCTGGCGGGGCTGATAAGCAAGAGGCTCGGTATCGAGGTCGATCCCGCTTCGCTGTTCGACATCCATATCAAGCGCATCCACGAGTACAAGCGGCAGATGCTCAACGTGTTGCATGTCATCACCCTGTACAACCGGATCCGTAGCGGCGTCCATTCCGATTTTGTGCCGCGTACCGTGATCTTCGCGGGCAAGGCGGCACCCGGATATGCGATGGCCAAACTCATCATCCGGCTCATCAACGATGTCGCGGACATCGTGAATAACGACCAGCAAGTGGGCGGCAAACTCAAGCTGGTGTTCATACCCAACTATGATGTATCGAATGCGGAGCAAATCGTGCCGGCTGCCGATCTTTCCGAACAGATATCCACTGCCGGTACCGAAGCTTCGGGCACGGGTAACATGAAGCTGTCGCTGAACGGGGCGCTCACCATCGGCACGCTGGACGGCGCTAACATCGAGATACGCGACGAGGCAGGTGCGGACAATTTCTTCCTGTTCGGCCTGACCACCGATGAGATCGAAACGCTGCACCGGCAGGGTTATGATCCGATGAGCTATTACAACGGCAATGCGGAGTTGAAGCAGGCACTGGACATGATCGCGTCCGGCTACTTCTGTCCGGACGATGCCGGGCGATATCAGGATATCGTCGATGAACTGCTCGGGCACGACCGTTTCCTGGTACTTGCGGACTACGCTTCCTATGTCGCCTGCCAGGACAAGGTGAGAGAGTTGTTCCGTGACCAGAATGAATGGACGAGGCGTGCCATCCTCAACGTTGCCGCGATGGGGAAGTTTTCCAGCGACCGTACCATACGCGAATATGCAGAACGCATCTGGCACGTCGCTCCGATAGAACCGACAGGAAAGATAGATATTCCATGAGCAGTGCGGTCGCAGGCGACATCGGGGGAACCAAGACGCGACTCGCGATCGTCCGGGTCGTCGGTACTCGGGTGAATATCGAGCGCGAGATCATCTACCCCAGTCGCGACTTCGCCACCTTTGAAACTCTGCTGGCGGATTTCCTGACGGGCATGCAAGTCCCTGCCCATGCGGCATTCGGCATAGCCGGGCCGGTGCGGGGCAGGGCTGTACGCACCACCAATCTGCCCTGGTACATCGACGCCGATGTATTGCAGCAGCGCTTCGGCTTCCGGGTCTGTACCTTGCTTAACGACCTGGAATCCATCGCCTGCGGGCTCCCCGCTCTGGGAGATGAAGACCTCTCGACCTTGCAGCAAGGCGACGCGGATGCGCTTGGCAACACTGCCATCATTGCGGCAGGAACAGGACTGGGTGAGGCGGGTCTTTATTGGGACGGGCGACGACACCATCCCTATGCCACAGAGGGAGGGCATACCAGTTTCTCCCCGCAGGATGAGCTTGAAATCGATCTGTTGCGCTATTTGCAGCGTCTGTACGGGCATGTCAGTTGGGAGCGCATCGTCTCCGGCATGGGAGTGGTCGATCTGCATGAATTCTTGCGCGCCTACCGCAAATCTGTCGTACCGCTGTGGTTGTCCGATGAAATGCGGGCGGGTGCAGCGGCCGCGATTTCCCGGGCTGCCTCGGCTGGCAGTGACGACATCTGTATCGAGACGATGGATCGTTTCGTGCAATTTTACGGCGCGGAGGCAGGCAATCTCGCGCTGAAGACGATGAGCCGGGGTGGAATGTACGTGGCAGGTGGCATCGCGCCCAAGATATTGCCGATGTTGCAGCGCGGCACGTTCATTAAGGCATTCCTGGGCAAAGGGCGTATGCGCCATATGTTGGAAGCCATGCCGGTGCGGGTCGTTCTGAACGAGCGGGCTGCACTGTATGGCCCGGCGCTCCGTGCCACGCGCCCCGAATGATGCACGGTAGGGGTGCATCGGGCGACATTTTGGAGCGTTCTTGTTCCATTGCCTTTCCTGTTGAAACGGAATAATCCTTTTTGAATCAACACGAATCCGGATTGGCATGGCGCTTGCTGATAAGTGGATGAGGGCGGCTTTGAGGCTCCACTCACCGCTTTCATGTATCTCCTCCTGTATTTGGGCATCCTCGCGGATGCCCATTTTTTTGGGGCTTGTGTGGCAGGCTATAATGCCTGCCGTCATTTAATGTAATACCCAGATGAAACATTACTCGAGCACTTCTTCCTCACAATCCAGCACCGATTGGCGTGCCATCCGCAGCTTGCTGCCCTATCTGCTGGAGTTCAAAGTCCGTCTGGTTGCAGTGATCGTGCTTTTGGTGCTGGCCAAGGTTGCCAACGTGGCGGTGCCGCTGGTGCTCAAGGCGATCGTGGATGCGATGGGAAAACCGCAGGCGATGCTCGCCATACCGGTTTTTCTGGTCGTGGGCTACGGCCTGTTGCGCCTGTTCAGCACGCTTTTCGGCGAGTTGCGAGATGCTCTTTTTGCCAAAGTCACGCAGCGCGCCATCCGCCGTGTGGCATTGCAGGTTTTCGAACATCTGCACAGTCTGAGCCTGCGCTTTCATCTGGAGAGGCAGACCGGGGGAGTGTCGCGCGACATCGAACGCGGTACGCGCGGCATCAGTTTCCTGCTTACCTTCCTGCTGTTCAATATCCTGCCGACCCTGCTTGAGATCGGTATGGTAGCGGCGGTCCTGTTCGTCAAATACAACCCGTGGTTCGCCATCATCACCTTCGCCACACTGGTGCTCTACGTCGCTTTCACATTGGTGATCACGGAATGGCGCATGGTATTCCGGCGCACCATGAACGACATGGACTCGAAAGCCAACACGCGCGCCATCGACAGTCTGATCAATTACGAGACGGTCAAATATTTCGGCAATGAACGTTACGAAGTCGAGCGTTACGACGAACAGATGCAGCGCTGGGAAGTCTCTGCGGTGCGCAACCAGACTTCGCTGGCGACGCTCAACGCCGGGCAGAGCATCATCATCGCCATCGGCGTGACTCTGCTCATGCTGCTGGCGGCGGACGGGGTCGTGAAGGGCAACATGACCATCGGCGACCTGGTTCTGGTCAACGTGTACATGTTGCAGCTCTACATGCCGCTGCATTTCCTGGGCTTCGTCTACCGCGAGATCAAGAACGCCCTGGCCGATATGGAGAAGATGTTCCGCCTGCTGGACGTGAATCGCGAGGTGCAGGACGGGCAACATGCGCTGCCGCTCAAACTTAACGGTGCGTCGGTTCGCTTCGACAGTGTCAATTTCTCGTACGAACCAGCGCGCGAGATATTGCACGATGTCAGCTTCGATATCCCCAGCGGGCATACCGTGGCGGTCGTGGGGGCGAGCGGGGCGGGCAAATCCACCCTGTCGCGCCTGCTGTTCCGTTTCTACGATGTGAATGCGGGGGGCATTTCGATAGACGGACAGGATATCCGCAACGTGACGCAGACCAGTCTGCGTGCGGCTATCGGCATCGTGCCCCAGGATACCGTGCTGTTCAACGATACGATCTATTACAACATCGCCTATGGACGTCCTTCTGCCACCCGCGAAGAAGTGATCGCGGCGGCACAATCGGCGCATATCCATACTTTTATCGCATCCCTGCCGCAGGGTTACGACTCCATGGTGGGCGAGCGCGGCCTGAAGCTTTCCGGTGGCGAGAAGCAGCGGGTCGCCATCGCCCGCGCCATCCTGAAAAATCCGGCGATACTCATCTTTGACGAAGCGACTTCGGCACTGGATTCCAAGTCCGAAAAAGCCATACAGGACGAGTTGCGCAACATCGCCCAGAACCGTACCACGCTGGTGATTGCCCACCGTCTGTCGACTATCGTCGACGCTCATCAGATTCTTGTGATGGACAAAGGTCGCATCATCGAGCGCGGAACACATCGTAACTTGCTGGAAATAAAGGGAAGTTATGCGCAGATGTGGTCTTTGCAACAGCAGGAAGAACGTTAACTATCTTGTGACAGTCATTGAATCATATTGTTTTTTTAAGGTATCCTCCGGACCGTAGTCGAGAACCAAAGGGGAATCATGCGTAAGAAGATCATCATGCTTGCTTTGCTCGGACACGTGCTGCTGGCACATGCCGCCGACAATGAAGGCGTTGACACCACGATAGTGCGCGACGACCAGTCAGCCAGCGCAGCATACAGCCGGATGCCGGCTCCGAGGCTGCAGTCCGCCATCGCCATGATCTACGACGAACAGGATCAGCGCCCGATCTATTCCAAGAACGCCGAAAATGTCGTTCCCATCGCGTCCATCACCAAGCTGATGACGGCGATGGTGATCCTGGATGCAAAACTGCCGATGGACGAGCCGATCAGCATCAGTGCCGAAGACCGGGATCATTTGAAAGGGACGCGGTCACGCATGCGGAACGGCATGACGTTGACCCGCGACGAACTGATCAAGCTGGCTTTGATGGCTTCCGAGAACCGCGCAGCGGCGGCTCTGGCGCGCACCTACCCGGGAGGGACTCCGGTGATGCTGGCGATGATGAACGCCAAGGCGCGCGAATTGGGAATGAATTCGACCCACTTCTTCGACCCGACCGGATTGACCAGCACCAACGTTTCGACCGCGCAGGATCTGGTCAAAATGGTGATGGCGGCGCAGGGCTACCCGGATATCCAGCGTTACACCACGACGGGTTCCCATATTGTGCAAGTGGACGAGCGCCGCACGCTGCGTTTCAGCAATACCAATCCCCTGGTGAGGAACTCCCAATGGGAGATCGGTATCAGCAAGACGGGCTATATCAGCGAAGCAGGACGCTGCCTGGTCATGCAGGCCAAGATCACCAACCGTCCGGTGGTTATCGTGCTGCTGGATTCCTGGGGCAAGCGCACCCGGGTGGGCGATGCCGTCCGCATCAAGCATTGGATGGAGACCGCCGTTTCGGGCAATGTGCGGCGTGCCAGTTACCGCAGATATAACCAGTGACCAGTCCGGCGCACGCCGGCTTGAAATAGAAAATGCCCTGCCAGGTTCCTGGCAGGGCATTTTTATGTGCGGACACTGCAAAACTTAACCGGCTTTCAAGCTTATATAGCCGTCCCCGACATCCTTCCGGCGCTGACCGAGTTCAAAACTTTTTCAGAACAATGTCACGCATTTGTCGCGGTTGGCATATGCCATGCTCCAGGCGCTTATTGTCAGAATCCACGCGATGATTTTTGCGATAAGCGAATTGATCATCAGCCAATCCAGTTGCAGGACGACTGTAAAGGCAGTGATGTTGAAGGCGATGATCATATAAATGATTACCAGCGGCAGCTTGAACATGAGTCTCTCCTCTCATTTTATTAAAGAATGAATCATTCCCCGGACAGGCCCGATTCCGGCGAAAGTTGCGTTCGGTTTGTAACGTCTTTATCGCGCCGAAACACACCCATCAATACTTCGCCGAGGATTCCGCCGATATTGGCCGCTTCGACTGCCAGAATGACGCATGGCCCCCAATAATGAAGATGCAGTTTGAGGAAAAAATCGCCTTGGGGATCCGAGTAATACAGGTGCGCATAACTCAGGCTGCGGACGAACAGAGGAGGGAGGCACGCAAGCCATTTGCTGCCCCTTCCGAAAATTCTTGCCACGACAAGCCCGACGATGAATGGCACCAAAAATATATCCACCATCCAGGCAAAACTGAAAGTCGAGATTCCCGAGAAGATTTCTATCCTGACCCCGAGCAACCAGTCCCCAAAGAAGTTCAGCGCCATGCCTGCCAGCACGGCCACAAAGCCACTAACGTATCTTGAATTCATTTTCCTATTCTCCATTCGGCATGTCGCGCTCAGTGCCACATGTGCGCCATGCATGAAATTCAGCTGCCATCATCTGAGCTATCTGAACCATTTATCCAGCAACCCGGAATACATGAGTATGAAAAATAGTGCTATGCCGCCAATAAACCCCAGTTCCAACGAATGCAATACGGACATGTTCTTCCCCTTGACTTGAATTCAGCGAACGGCGCTGCCCCTTATTCCGGCTTTACATTACAGCGTGATGATCTGACAATACAGGTACAGTTAATCAGATAGTCGTTTGTACTGTACTGGCTCATTTACCATGACAATTATCAAGATTGATCCGGGCGATTCACTACCGCTCGTTTATCAGATCACCAATTCCATCAAGGAGTTGATTGACAATCGCACCATCAGAAGCGGGGCGCGCATGCCGTCGATCAGGAACTTCGCCAGCGAGCATGGCGTAAGCCGGTTCACCGCAGTTCAGGCGTATGACAAGCTCGTGGCGATGGGCTACCTGGATTCAAAGCTGGGGTCCGGTTTCTATGTGTCTGCTCGCGCAATGCCCCAATCGTCCGTTGATGGCATCAACAAACTGGATGGCTCAATCGATGTGGCGTGGCTATTGCGCAATGCCCTGGATGATCGCACCAGCAAGACCATGCCCGGGGCTTGGTGGTTGCCGGCAGCATGGATGGAAGAAACGGGAATTCAAAAGTCCTTGCGGGCACTCTCCCGGAAGCACGGTGAATTCTTTACCGCTTATGGAACTGCGGCGGGTTACCAACCGTTAAGGGAGCTGCTGCAGAATAAATTGTCCTCCATCGGAGTGACCGCGGAAACTTCCCAGATCGTTCTCACTTCAGGCGTCACGCACGCGATGGATCTTATCACCCGGTATTTCGTGCGCCCCGGCGATGCGGTATTGGTAGATGATCCCGGTTTCTTTATTTTGTTCGGGGGATTGAAATCATTCGGTGCACAGATCGTTGGCGTGCCATGGAATCACGACGGCCCGGATATCCCCGCTATGGAAGCACTGATCAAGGAACATCGTCCGAGGATTTTCTTCACCAATACGGTATTGCACAATCCGACAGGGGCCAGCATCAGCCAAAGCGTGGCTTATCGCATGCTTCAGCTGGCAGAAAAACACGATGTGATCCTCGTTGAGGATGATATTTATGGTGATTTTCATCCGTCGACGATCACGCGTCTTGCCACACTTGACCAGTTGGACCGGGTCATTTACGTCAGCAGTTTCTCCAAAACACTTTCCGCAAGCTTGCGGGTAGGCTACTTCGCCTGTAAGCGCGGATTGGCGGAAAGTCTCTGCGATGTGAAGCTGCTGACCGGACTTACCACTTCAGAGGTGAGCGAGCGAATTATTTATCAGCTACTGTCGGGAGGGCATTACCGCAAACATCTCGACAAATTGCGACAGAGATTGCAGGAAGCCAGAACTGCGACGATCTCCAGACTGGAGGAAATCGGATTTACAGCATACCTTGAACCCGAAGGCGGCATGTTTGTCTGGGTGAAGTTAAGGGATGATATCGATTTTACTTTGCTTGCTGCACAAGCCGCCAAAGAAGGTGTCATGCTTGCTCCAGGCAACGTATTTCACCCTCATCAGGAACCCTCGCCCTGGTTCAGATTCAATGTTGCCCACTGCGAAAGTGCTGCAACCTTTGAGGTTCTTGCCAGAATGATTCGAACTTCTCGCATCCAAAGTGTTGGAGAGTGAGCGGCCGATTGAAGCCGTATCTATCCCGTTTGCTGAAAAATTGGCGAACGTCTCGTGCCGGGCCAGCGCAACCGGTGCTTAAGTATTACTTGTCCAGCCACTGCCGGGAGAACTCTCTTGTGTCGCCCAGCCATTCGTGGAAATCACCGGCAAATCCGTCAACGTCCGCAAGAAACTCCAGTTCGCCATTCGCCAGCGGATTGGGCTGCCGCGCTCGACGCGACATGCGGGCCAATACGTCGGCGATGCCTTCGATGTGCGCGTAGCTCGCCAGCCAATCCTCTTCCGCCATCAGCGTCAATGCGCGATGCGAGGAAACGGGGAGGTCGTTCAGCCTGTCTTCGATCAATCGATAGATCCCTGCGCAATACTCATCCAGTGGCCGGTTGTGTATGGTGCTCCAGTTTCGTGCGAGCAGATGATCGTAGAACACATCGACGAGTACGCCTGCATAGCGCCGGCGATCCGCTGAGACGCGTGAACGGCTGCGGCAAAAGGCCGGATTCGACTCCGCGTAGCTGTCGATTGCGCGATGCAGCGCGACACCCTTTGCCAGGTCATCCGGCAATGCTCCGGGCAAGGGGCCTTTGATCCAGTCCCCGATGACGCCTCCCACGACCAAGGCGGGCGTGTCGCCTGCAAGCAGGGCATGAGCCAGGAAATTCAATTCGATCTGTCCGCGGCTTTGCGATGAGCCCAGTGCTGCGCGATGACGCCGCCCGCTGCAAGTTGCAGGGGGTGATAGATCATGATGGGCATGAGGATGAGACCCAGGGCCGGATTGGCGCCGAAGATCAGGTGGGCCATGGGCACACCTGAGGCCATGGTCTTCTTGGAGCCGCAGAAGACGGCGGCGATGCGGTCCTCGGTGGTCAACCCGAGCAGATGCGACAGCGCACGGGTCAGCAGCAACACCAGCAAGAACAGCACGCCGGTACCGATGATGGTTTCCAGCAGCACGATGGCGCCATAACGGGACCATATGCCCTGCTGCACCGAATCGCTGAAGGAGGTATAGACCAGCGCCAGGATGGTCAGCCGGTCTGCGATCTGGATACGGCCTCTGTTGCGGCCGGCCCAGTCGCCCAGCAATGGGCGCGCGAGTTGTCCCAGCACCAAGGGCAGTACCAGCCACAGCAGCAGGTCGACGATCACCGGCCCGACGGCGAAGTCGGCGCCGCTGTGGCCCAGTATCCATGCCATCCATAGCGGCGTCAGCACCACGCCGATGAGGCTGGAGAGCGTCGCATTGAACACCGCCGCCGGCACGTTGCCGCGGGCCGCCACGGTGAGCGCCACGGAAGAAGAGACGGTGGACGGCAGGGCGCACAGGTAGAAAAATCCGTCCTGCAGGTCCACCGACATCCAGCCGCCGGTGAGCCTGATCAGCGCCCATCCGAGCAGCGGGAAGATCAGGAAAGTGCTGGTCTGGATCAGGAGGTGCACCTGCCAGCGTAGCGCCCCGTCCCGCAACGCCAGAAGGCTCAGCCCGAGACCGTTGAGGAAGAATATCAGGGCGATGCCTGCCTTGTTGAGCAACTCCGGATGCAGGAAACCACCGTGGGCGCCGGGGGCTGGCCACAGAAAGGCCAGACCCACGGCCACCAGCATGCCCTTGAGGAACCAGTCGAACTTGAATTTCATGCCGGATGTCTTTTCTCGTGATCGATGATGGACGGCATCACCATGCCGCCACGCTGCCGTCGCTGCGCGGGTCTTCGCCGCCCTCGATCCAGCCTTGGGGATGCAGCACCAGCGCGCCGGCATGGCCCATACGCTCGTCGAAGTCCGCTACCACCTCCACGGGATGCCCCAGCTTGCGCAGTGCATCGATGATGGCTGGCGGGTAACGCGATTCCAGTTTCAGCGACGTGCTCTGTTCCGCCCAGGTGCGGCCCAGCAGCCAGCGCGGCGCCGCCACGGCAGAGCGCACGTCGTGGCCGCCCCATACGTAGCGGGAGAACACGGCCGCCTGGGTCTGCGGCTGGCCTTCGCCGCCCATGGTGCCGTAGACCAGCAGGCGTCCGTCGTCCAGTGCGGCCATGGCCGGATTGAGTGTGTGGAAAGGCTTGCGACCAGGTTCAAGGCTGCGCAGCCGACCCGGCTTCAGGTCGAAGGAACAGCCGCGGTTCTGCCACCAGATGCCGCTGCCCGGCAGCACCACACCGCTGCCGAATTCGAAATAGATGCTCTGAATCATGCTCACTGCCCGTCCCCCGGCGTCCACCACACCCATCCAAGTGGTGTCGCCATCGGAGAGAGGAGCCGGCCACGGGCTGGCGTGTTGCTGCGGTATGGCTGCAGCCAGGGCATCCAGTGTTTTGTCGCTCAACAAGGCAACCGGATCGACATTCATGTGCGCCGGGTCGGTCACATATTTGTCCCGCAGCAGGAAGGCCTGCTTGGTGGCTTCCACCAGCGCATGGATGCCTTCCGCGTTGTCCGGGTTCCAGCCGCTCTGGCGGATGCGGTCGTAGATGCCGAGGATCAGCAGCGAGGCCAGTCCCTGGGTCGGCGGTGCCATGTTGTAGACCGTGGCATCGGACAAGCGCAGTTGCAGCGGCGGTTTGATCCGGGCCTGGTGGCCGGCCAGGTCGGCGGCGGTGACGGGGCTGCCGATGG
>JGI20214J51088_10001380_pt1 | contig 16571 bp, 13 predicted proteins | sample WetSurMetagenome_FD_51088 | JGI IMG/M metagenome (IMG submission 51088) | reverse complement strand
ACCAGTTTCGTAGTGAACATATCCCCCAGTTCCGGATCGCGCATAATTTCGCTCATTAGCGGCAGGAACCGATTAAAGCCCACTTTGTCTAACAGGTTGAGGCGGTCCTTGATGGCGTCCAGCAAAGTCTCGCTGAACTCCCTTTTCGATTCCTCCTGGAAAATTTTTAATAGAGGAGAGATCAGGAAGCTATTGATAACCGCGATGAACAACTCCCGTTTATTCGGGTAGTATATATAAATTGTACCTACCGCTACCCCGGCCGACCTGGCAATCTCCGGCATGGTGGCAGCAGCGAACCCCTTCCGGGAGAAGACTTCCATGGCCGCCAGGAGTATTGATTGCTCCCGCTTCGCCGCAGCCTGCTTTCTTTTTGTCTCTTTCTCTTTCATTGATTTACTTCAAACTCTAAACTTGAAACGATTATGAATGAATGTTCATTCATAATTATAGCAGAAATTTACCCTGGGTCAAGAGATTAATTGTAAGTCGGGTACCCCTCTCTTTTTTAAAGAGAGGCAGGGAGAGATTTGTCGTGCTCCCCCTTTGAAAAAGGTGGAGATTTGATAATAACAGTTTTGGAATTAACTCTTCAGAGTGTCACTTGTGTATATCTGCAAACATAAAAACGAAAAGGGCGACCAACCGGTCGCCCTTTTAGAAACTATTACTGGGATGCGGAGTGATGTATTGGAAGATTGGTCCTTCAGCGGAAGGATTTAAAATTTGTAGTATGTGTAGTATTTAAACATCCAGGTTCGCGTACTTCGCGTGTGCCTGTATAAAGGCCTTGCGCGGCGGTACCTCATCACCCATCAGCACGTGGCAGATATGGTCGGCTTTCACGACGTCGTCGACGTTTACCGCCAGGAGCGTGCGCGTTGCCGGATTCATGGTCGTTTCCCAGAGTTGTTCCGCAGACATTTCACCGAGACCTTTATACCGCTGCAGTTCCGCCCGTTTGCCGTCTTTGATCTCCAGCAGCTTGGCATCCTTTTCCTGCTCGGTATATACCCAGTAGGCTTGCCCCTTGGTACGTATCTGGTACAGCGGCGGCTGGGCGATGTACAGGTGCCCTGCATTGATGAGGGCGGGCATATGCCGGAAGAAGAAGGTCAGCAGCAGCGTGCGTATATGAGCGCCGTCTACATCAGCATCGGACATCAAGATAATACGGTGATAACGCAGTTTGGCGAGATCGAACTCTTCATCGATGCTGGTCCCCAGGGCGGTAATTAAACAACGGATTTCCTCATGGGCCAGCATTTTATCTATGGGTGCTTTCTCCACATTAAGGATTTTACCGCGGAGCGGTAGAATTGCCTGGAAACGCCGGTTCCTGCCCTGCTTGGCGGAGCCGCCGGCAGATTCACCCTCTACCAGGTACAGCTCGCACAGCGAGGCGTCTTTTTCGGAGCAGTCAGCCAGTTTGCCGGGTAGCGTACCGGTCTCCAGGCTGCTCTTTCGGATAACGAGGTCGCGGGCTTTGCGGGCTGCTTCTCTAGCCTTTGCCACCATCAGACATTTGTCAATAATTCTATGGGCATCATCGGGATGTTCTTCCAGGTAAAGAGCCAGCCCGTCGTTTACGATGCCTTCGACAATGCTCTTCATCTCCTGGTTGCCCAGCTTGCCCTTGGTCTGCCCTTCGAATTGCGGTTCGGCCAGCTTCACGCTGATAACCGCAGTTAGGCCTTCGCGGATATCATCGCCGGTAAGGTTCGGGTCGTCCTCTTTAAGGATTTTATTTTTATGTGCGTAATCGTTGAAAACACGGGTCAGGGCGGAGCGGAATCCGGCTAAATGCGTGCCGCCATCTATTGTGTTGACACAGTTGGCAAAACTGAAAATAGTCTCGGCATACCCGTCGTTATATTGCAGGGCTGCTTCCACTACAGTCGAACCCTGCGATTTCATAATGTGGATCGGGTTTTTGTTCGTTACCTCGCGGTTGCGGTTCAGGTTCCGTACAAAGCTCGCGATACCGCCCTCGAAGTAGTAGTTGACCTCTTCGTCTTTTCGTTCGTCGACCAGCCGCATATCTAGTCCCTTGTTAAGATAGGCCAGCTCACGCAGCCGCTCGGCGACGGTCTTAAACTCATAGGTGTTGTCGTTGAATATCTCGGGGTCCGCGAGGAAGGATACCGTAGTACCCCGGCCGTTGGATTCGGCAACAGCTTTTACCGGTTCCACGGGAATACCCTGCTTATACAACTGTTCCCAGAGTTTGCCATGCAGGCGGACGTTGACCTTCATCCACGTGGAAAGGGCGTTGACCACCGAAGCACCAACGCCGTGCAGACCGCCGGACACAGAGTAGGCCTGTCCGCCGAATTTAGCACCGGCGTGCAATACGGTCATTACTGTTTCAAGCGCTGATTTACCGGTCGCCGGGTGGATCTCTACCGGTATGCCGCCGCCGTTATCTTCTACGACAACGACGTTGTCCTTTTGTACGGTCACTATTATCTTATCGCAGCGTCCCGCCATGGCTTCATCCACGGAGTTGAATACGATCTCATAAAGCATGTGATGCAGACCGCGGGAATCAGTGCTGCCGATATACATGCCCGGACGCCGCCGTACAGCTTCACGGCCGCCTAATACCTGGATGGCCGCCGCGCCGTAACTGTCGTTATCATCTGCCGGTATGTTTACTGGCACTAAAGATTCATCTGCCATTGTTTAACAAAACTCCATTGAAAATTCGATCCTGATTGTAAAGAAGGCTCTTTCGAAGGAAATAACATGGGGATAAAAACAAGCATCTTTCGAGGCTGGTTCTTCAAGTATATTATCCACATATTTATTATATCACATTTTGGCTGCGATGAGTAGTTTTCGCAAACATTCGCCCCTTCATTTATCGTATATACTTTTTTCAGTTCTTTTGCTTTCTTTGTCCATCTTTTCAGCTCTTGCTTTGTCATGATAAAGGTCCGCCGCAGTACCGGTGGTCTTAAAGTAACCTCTGGAATCGATATTGGAGTGCTCAACGCTTTTACAGAAGTCACCGAACATTTCCGTACCGAATGTCATATCAAGATCGTCCACAATTCGCTTTTTCCATGGCCTTCTGACTACCTGAGAAGTCAGGCGTCTGATAGTGCGATGTCGGGACATTATGAAATCAGCTATTTCATAAGCCCTGGGTATCAGTCTATCACGCGGGACTACTTCGTTAACCAGTCCCATTTCCAGACACTGCTGTGCGGTAAATTTCTGACTCATGTACATGGCGTAAGCTGCCCTCCTGACACCCAGGAGTTCGATCAAGCAGCTATGTATGCCGTCTCCGGGGACGATGTCATATAGGAAGTGGGGGTCGGCAATGATAGCGTCATCTGACATAAGGCAAAGATCACACATCAGGGCCAATTCGGCGTGCCCGCCGGTGCCGCTCAGCAGACCTATNGTGGGAACTTCAACATCCTGTATCATCGATATGAGCATCCGGCGTCCGTCAATAAACATATGCTCATATCTGGTATATTCCGGTTCCGTTGTTTCCGGTTTCCAGCTTTCCGCCTCAAATTCGTTAATCCAGTTTTCACCCGTTCCTGTGAAGATAATCAGTTCAATACTGGAATCGCTGCCGACGGTACGCCACATCTGACCGATGGCCCGGTGCAGTTCCATACTCCACAACTGCTGCCCGCCTTTAGTGTGCATTCTCACCAAAAGTACGCCGTCGTCACGCTTTTCCATGATGAAATGTTCCTTGAACATTTCTTTGTATTGTTCAAATTGCGGCCACTCTACAAACTTTGTTAAACTCATCGAATACTCTCCTTTTTTATTATTTTGCTGTTCATGCTTGAGATAAAAATTATAAACCTCTCCAGCTCAAAATTAAAGTAGGAATATCAAAATGCTGAAGAAAATCTATAAATTGTTCATCGGCATTATTACAACCCCTGATCAAATCTCATAACCTTGTCTCTGCTTCCGTTTGTTTGACTTTTTCAAATCCCACTATTAGAATTCTAACAGTAATCCAGTGAATAAAATTTAAAGGAGATAAATAATGATCAAGGCGAATTTTGAATCCGATTACGGAAAATGGCCGGAGAAAGTAGCACCAAAAGAGTATCAAAAAATTGCTTATATGCCTTTTGAAGAATACTCAGAAAGGCTCAAACACTGCTTGATTATGAAAAGGAAAAACGGTATCCTCGAGGCCAGACTTCACACTGACGGCGACAGCATGCAGTGGGGCGCGCCGGCTCACGAGGGATTGCATTACTTTTTTGATTGGGCCGGCAGGGACCCGGAGAATGAGATCATTATTCTGGGCGGTACCGGCAAGGACTTCACCAGGGGCATTGGCCGGTTAGTAAATGGGAAATGGACGCCTGCGACCGAGTTTTCATCCGACCCCAAAGAATCCTGGAAATTGTATGAATACCAGTACTATGACGGAACCAATGACATTGAAGGCCAGATCTTTGACGTCGAAGTTCCTACTATCGGAGTCTGGAACGGTGCTGCCTTCCATACCGACCTGACATTATTAAGCGATATCACCCTCTGCACCGAAGACGCCTGGACNACTGATATGCACTTCCGCGTCAACATGGTACCNGGCGACGGTATTCAGATCCCCTGGCGTGAACTCATGGGCCGTAAGAGATTCGCTTATGCCGAGCTGACCGGCGAGATTATCACCGCCCGCAAAGCCTTGGCTCTGGGTATGGTCAACGAGATCTGCACCGATACCGAGGCTGCCTACAAGCGTGCCTGGGAGATCGCCGAGCTTATTATGTCCACCGCTTCCCGCGTCACCCGCCGCATCACCACCCAGCAGCTACGCAAACCCTGGAAAGCAGAAATCGCCGAAGAGGTACGCAACTCTTTCGCTACCGAAATGTACGTCACCGCTACCGAACATTCCCCCCATACGGTTAACTTCTGGCAGGACGCTCATGAAGAAGCCGAGCTCGTTAAGAAGGCTGAGAAGAAAGGCAAGATTATTCGTCCCCGCATTAACGGCGGTCAAGAGGAAACCGAGATCAAATAAAGCTTTCGTATTCGTCATGATTATGAAGCACGCCGGGTGTTCCCCGGCGTGCTTTTGTTGTAGTATTTGACATTGGTAGTATTTGTAGTATTCATAAATCCTCACTCTCTTTTTTGGTGTTTGCGCTCGCGTCCCGTATGAATCCCGATTCATCGGGCGGAATCCGGAGAATTTATATCCTGTAATTTGGAATTTTATCCTGTTTATGTTATATTTCATAACCAAAGCCTTCCCCTATTAGCGTAATCACCAATACCGCTTAAATTAAATACATATTACTGTTAACTGAATACTGGTTATAAGCTTTGAGCTTTGGATTTGAGTTTTGAGGTTTGCATTTTAAGTTACAATGGAGTCATCCATGCACAACTGGCACTTCCCTCCGGATTACCATAAGAAGTCCTNGCAGGTGCTGGACACTGCTCTCAACAGCGTCCCCGGCTACCGGTCCTGGCGGGATTTCGATCCCGGACCTGAGTACCCGGTCGATGCCCGTTATGCCGCCATGCCTGCCCTCAAGAAAAAAGATATTCGCGAGCATACCCCTGCCGGTTTCGTGCCGCCCGGCCGGGATATGCAGTCCGGCCTCAACAGCGGCGAGATCAGCCTGGTCAAGACAAGCGGCACCACTGATATCAGCGTAACCAATATCTGGTATCAGCCATGGTGGAATGCCTCGGAAGTAGCCTCCTGGAAGCTGAATTCATACACTGATAAACTGGCTACCGGCCGTCATCCGGAAGTCATCCTCGCTAATCCCATGAACGTGGGCATTATCTCTGATGATGTCGATCTGCCGCTGGAAAAACGGCGGCTGGACCGTTTTCTTTACCTTAATGAAAAGTCCGATCCTGTCTCCTGGGCTCCCGCCTTGATGGACCGCATGGTCCGGGAGCTGGCTGTCTTTCAACCGGTTATCCTGGAGGCCAATCCTTCCCTGCTGGCACGGCTGTGCCGCTATATCTTTATCTCCGGGCAGAAGACATACCAGCCGGGGCTCATAGTCTTTACCTATGAATATCCTACACGACTGCAGATCAAACAGATTAAAAAAGTCTTCCGTTCGCCGCTGGTAAGCTCCTATGGCTCAACCGAGACCGGCTACGTCTTTATGCAGTGTGAAGCAGGCAAATTCCACCAGAATACGGAGTTCTGCAGGGTGGATTTCCAGCCTTTTAAAAAAGAGCACGGCGGGCCGGATATCGGACGGATACTGGTGACCACCTTCAATAATCCCTGGTATTATATGGTACATTTCGATGTCGGCGACCTTGTTCGTATCGATTCCAGCGATAAATGTGCCTGCGGCCGCAGCTCCGGCATCATTTTGTCTGCTGTAGAAGGCCGTTCGCTCAGCACCACTCTTACCTGTGAAAATAAACTGGTTACCCTGCGCCAGGTTGATGATGTATTAAGCGATTTGGAAGATATCGATGAGTACCGCCTGGAGCAGGCTGGAATTTGCGAGTACGCGCTTTACCTGGTGACNGGCAGGACAGACTTGAAAAAACTGGAAGCGGAAGCGACCGGGGTCGTGCGAAAGCTCTACGGCGATGCGGCGCGGGTCTCTTTTTGCTATGAAAATGCCCTGGCTCCGGAATCCTCCGGTAAGTACTGCCACGTTAAATCCCGCTTCCCGATTAATATCGAAGATTACCTGTATACCGCTTCAACTTAGTCCTCTCGCCCCAACGTGGTCGTAGATCCAATTTTTCTTCAGTTCCTCCCGCTACTTGAAGGGAGAGGGACTATGGGTGAGGGTGAACACTCAAATACCCGGAACGCTAGAAAGCAAGGGGTGGCCTTATAAAAAATCTATTGTAATATTGGTATTAATTTGTAGTATTTGTAATATTTGTAGTATTCTAAAAATCATTAATCANATATCTTAAATCGTAAATCTCTCATCTTTGAGCTTGTTTTTGATATTTGAATTTCCCCAGGGTGGGGGTATTGAACTATTGGTGGTATTTTATAAAGGTTGGTGTTATATGTCTGGTCCCAAACCTGTTTTTCTATTAGCCGGCGGCCGCCCGCCCGCCCGTAAAGAGCAGAATTCCCTCATCCAGGCGGTCTTTAGCGAGAGTGGTAAGGCTACTCCGGTGGTCGGCTATGTCGGTACCGCCAACGGCGACGATACGCGTTTCCGCGGCTTTATGGAACGCGAGTTCAAAGGCCTCAAAATTCTCCGGGTCGACCACGCCATTATTTCGCCGCCCAAAGCTGATCTGAATAAGGCGAAAGAAATCCTCCGGAATGCCGACGTCATCTTCATGGGCGGCGGCGATCCTGAGGAGGGCGTCCGGGTACTGTGCAAAAAAAAGATGGATGATTTTATGCGGGAGATGTACCGCGAGGGCAAAGTCTTCTACGGTATTTCCGCCGGCAGCATTATGCTGGCTAAAAAGTGGGTATGCTGGCCTGACCCGGATAATGATGACAGTGCCGAGCTGTACGACTGTCTGGATATCGCCCCGGTCATCTGCGATACCCATGACGAGGCAGCCGCGTTCGAGGAGCTCCAGGCGGCTATCAAACTCGAAAAACCCGGCGTCACCGGTTACGGCCTGGCCTCCAATACCGGCATCAAAGTCTATCCCGACGGCAAGGTCGAAGCCATCGGCGGCCCGGTCTGGCAGTTCGTAAAAAAGTCCGGTAAAGTCGTTCGTAAAGAGGACCTTTTACCAGCAGTTTCTTAATCCTCTCGGCCCGATGCGATGTTGTCATTGCGAGGAACGGCCAATCAAGCTCTCTTCAATTCTTCCCTCTCCATCGATGGGAGAGGGATTGTGGGTGAACACCCCAGATACCCGGATACAATATCACTTCTTAGTCCCTTTTCTCTCTTCTCCCCTTGAGAGCCTGTCCCGATGGAAATCGGGAGAGAAGAATTGAAGATGAGGGGGATCCTGAGGCACTGTAAAGGGACCTCCGCTCCACTCCCGCACGATATAAATCACGGAAGAAATAAAACGCCCGTTCGTAATCATTTACGGTGTATTTTCTGTATTTAAACGTCATGCTATATTTCCCAACAGCTTAACCTGATAATGATATNAGCACTAAAAATTATATGGTTCTTTCCTATTTCAAGCGGGTAACCGGCATACATTAGGAGAGTAATTTCTTTCATAGTCCCCTCTCCCTTGATCCTTCAGAAGAAGGACAAGTTGGGGAGAGGGTCAGGGTGAAAAGCATAGTGTTGCTGTCTACGGAATTTAGCTCTATTTAATTGGTTATCACGTAACCATCCAAAGAATTTGCTCTGACTTGGTCTCCTTTTTCCGGAGGTCTCTCGCCTGACTTATCGGTTGAGGTCTTTTCACAATATTGTCTAGAATTTCGAAATTCGTGCGCAGGATTTGCAGTGCGGAGATGAGGTTTGCGGGGTCGTGGTGGTGGTATAATAAAGAAACAATATGGGGGAAGGGGGCAAGGTATGCATGAAGCCCTGATGTATAAAAAAATANCGGAATCTTTGAGCGTGTGCTGCAATATCTGCCAGTGGCGGTGTGTCATCAGTCCCGGTAAATCAGGTGTGTGCAAGATGTACCGGAACCAGGAAGGCACTCTCTATAATATGAACTACGCCCAGGCTTCCTCGGTGGCCATAGACCCCATTGAAAAGAAACCGCTGTTTCACTTCTATCCGGGCAGCCAGGTCTATTCGTTAGGCGGCTGGGGATGTAATTTTCATTGCATCCACTGCCAGAACTGGGAAATATCCTGCCCTGTCCAGGATGAGCCCTGGGAAAATTCACGCGAAATCCAGCCGGCAGAGGCAATAACCCAGGCCAAACGCCACGGCTGCCGAGGTATCGCCTGGACATATAACGAGCCGACGATGTGGTTTGAATATACACTGGATTCTGCCAGGCTGGCAAAGGAAAACGGTCTGTACACAGCGTATATTACCAATGGGTTTATGACGCCTGAAGCCCTGGATGCTATCGGTCCCTATCTCGATGCCTGGCGGGTAGACATAAAGGGTTTCAATGATGCGGTTTACAGAAAGCTGGCAAAGATAGGTCACTGGAGGGGTATTCTCGATGTTGCAGAGCGAGCCAGGAAAAAATGGAACATGCACATTGAGGTGGTTACTAATATTATCCCTGCTCTGAACGATGACGATGCACAGCTGGAAGGTATTGCCAGCTGGGTCCGTGACGGGCTGGGTGAGCTCACACCATGGCATATCACCCGCTTTTTCCCCCAGCACCAGTTGCAGGACGTACCGCCTACGCCGCTCGATACGCTTGAAAAAGCGTATGAAATCGGCCGCCGCGCCGGATTGAAGTTTATTTATATGGGTAATGTCCACGGAGAAAAGAAAGAACACACGATATGCTATTCCTGCGGCCGCGAGGTGGTAAAGAGATACGGTTATGACGCAGAGGTGACGGGACTCAAAGGGTCGAAGTGTAAGTACTGCGGGGCGGAGCTTAACTTCAGAAATTAGGAATTAGTGTTTAGTATTTTTGGGGTGGGGCCTGGTGGATGGAAAGTATGGCATAGGGGGTGAAAAGTGATAAGATTTTCGATTGTAGCGGGGCAATTTTACCCGGGTACCGCTGTGGAGCTGGAGACCATGATAAAAGGTATGGTGGATGAAAACGCGGATAAAGAAGATGTTATCGGGATGGTCTGCCCGCACGCCGGTTACCAGTACTCCGGTGCGGTGGTGGCAGCCTGCCTGTCACGGGTGAAGTTCCCGGATACCTTCATCATTATGGGGCCCAACCATACCGGGCGCGGTAAACCGTTCAGCATTATTACGGAAGGAAAGTGGCGGACGCCCCTGGGTAATGTAGTCATCGACACCGAGCTGGCAAGCAAGCTGGCGACCACATCCAAATATCTCCGGGTAGACAACGAAGCTCAGGAGAGAGAGCATTCTATCGAGGTGCAGCTTCCGTTCCTGCAATATTTCAAAAAAGACGTTAAACTGGTACCGATCATAATGACCCTGAGCAGCATCGACACTCACCGGCAGATCGGGAAAGAAATCGCACGGGTAGTAAAGGACATGAAACGGTCGGTAATTATTATGGCCTCCAGCGATATGACACATTATGAATCACAGGAATCAGCGAAACGAAAAGACGAACAGGCGATCAAAGCCATGCTGAATNTGGACGAAGACGAACTGGCNCGCTATATTAAAGAACTGGACATAACTATGTGCGGTTTTGGTCCCGCGATGACGATGCTCGCTGCAGTAAAAGATCTGGGCGGCACCAATGCGGAACTGGTGAAATACCAGACTAGCGGGGACGCTACCGGCGACTATTCGTCGGTAGTAGGTTACGCGGGGATCATAATCAAAGCGATGTCTCCTCTGGTGAAGCTGGCCCATGAGACGGTGGAAGCTTATGTGAAAGAAAACAAGATTATTTCCCCGCCTGCCGAGCTTACACCCGAAATGAAGGCAAAAGCCGGCGTATTTGTCTCTATTCATAAGAACGGCGACCTGCGGGGCTGCATCGGTACTTTCGAACCAACGACCGAAAACGTGGCGGCGGAGATTATCATTAATGCCATCAGCTCGGCTACCCGGGACCCCCGTTTCTCTCCCATTGCCGCTTACGAATTGAAAGACCTGGACATCAGTATCGATGTACTGACCAGTCCTGAGCCGGTTGAAAGGGAAGAAGAGCTTGATCCTAAAAAGTATGGGGTGATCGTAGAATGCGGCTGGCGAAAAGGTCTGCTGCTTCCCGACCTTGATGGTGTAGATACCGCAGAGCAGCAGATCGGTATCTGCTGCGCTAAGGGCGGGATAGGCTCAAAAGAGAAATATAAGCTGTACCGTTTCGAAGTAAAAAGATACCACTAAAGGAAATTCCAATAACCAAGAAGATTCAAAACAACAAAATTCAATAAATTTGATAGCAGAATAGTATTTACATGATAACTAATAGGGCGTATGATATGTCCAATACTATCAGGAGCTGGCAAGAGAACGATGTTAAGAGTGGAGGGAGCAGAGCATGAAACGGACCGTAGTGAATTTGCCTGATGAAGTGTACGAAGGGTTGGCAAAGCTGGCTATTGAAAACAATACATCGGTTGCCGAACTGATCAGGAAAGCCGTCGAAGCGGTATACAGGGATGACATNGGGAATCTGCAAGATTTTGGGGAAGAAATATCGGGGTCCTGGAAACCTGGTCCGTCAATCGATCTCAGTAAATACATGGCGGACAGAGGGCTTAACTAATTCAAAAATCAAAAATCAGAGATCAAAACTATAGCTAAAAAACTAAAACGTCATTCCCGACCTGATCGGGAAGCCAGGGATAAATCATAAATCTGTTTTTGTTTAGTATTTCGTACTTCGGATTTATTCTTATGGACATGTTTGAAAAGCGGATGCAGGAGGACCTGAAAAAGGAAGCACCTCTTGCGGCACGAATGCGGCCCCGAAATTTCGAAGAATTCGTCGGGCAGGAGCATATTGTCGGCAAGGGTCATGCTTTGAGGACGCTTATCGAAAGCGGGCAGCTGCCATCGATAATTCTATGGGGACCGCCCGGAACGGGAAAAACGACGCTGTCCAACATTATTGCCAACATAACATCTTCTCATTTTAGCCCCATCAGCGCGGTTAGTGCCGGGGTAGCCGACCTGCGGCGCATCGTCGAAGAAGCTCAGGAACGGCGGCGGCTGCACCAGCAGAAGACTATCCTATTCATCGATGAAATCCACCGCTTTAACAAGGCACAGCAGGACGCTATATTGCCGGTTGTCGAAGACGGCACGGTCACACTTATCGGCGCGACTACGGAAAATCCGTCCTTTGAAGTAATTTCACCGCTGCTTTCCCGCAGCCGTGTTTTTGTTCTAAATCCGCTGACCGAAACTGAAATCGGTACCATCATTAAAAGGGCAATAGAAGATAAAGAGCGCGGCCTTGGTGGCTTCAATATCGAGCTGACCCCGGAAGCCATGAAGTATTTAACAACCATGGCCGGCAGCGACGCCCGTACGGCTCTGAATATCCTGGAGATGGCGGCGCTGGCAACACAGGCGGACAAGAACGGAAAGCGCAGTATCAGCCTGGAAAAAATCGAAGATGTGCTGCAGCACCGTTCGCTATTATACGATAGAGCAGGCGACCAGCATTACGATCTTATTTCAGCCCTGCATAAATCGATACGAGGTTCCGATCCCGACGCGGCGCTATACTGGTTGGCGAGGATGCTGGAAGCCGGGGAGGACCCGCTTTTTATCGCGAGGCGGGTGATACGAGCTGCTTCGGAAGATATCGGCATGGCCGATCCACAGGCGCTGGTCGTGGCGATGGCAGCACAGCAGGCAGTACATTTTGTCGGTATGCCGGAAGGCAACCTGGCGCTGGCTGAGGCGGTCGTCTATTTGGCGACAGCGCCCAAGAGCAACTCGCTTTATTTGGCTTATCTGGGGCTTCAGGACGAGGTAAAGCGCGGGCAGAACGAACCGGTGCCGCTGCATTTACGCAATCCGGTTACCGGACTAATGAAGGGTATCGGGTACGGAAAAGACTATAAACTGCCGCACAGCTATCCGGGTCATTTTGTTAAAGAAAACTATTTCCCTGGTTCCGTAAAAGGCAAAGTATTTTATAAGCCGGGTACTTTCGGCTTTGAAAAACAGGTTAAAGAACGCCTCAAATACTGGTGGCCGGAACGGTGGAATCAGGAAAAGCCGGACGAGCAGAAATAATAGTTTTAAGATTAAGGAATTTGCCGGATAAATCAAACCTCAAAGCCATAGTTAAAAATTCAAAAATAAATCCTTCCTAACCTCCCTTTAGCAAAGGGAGGGATTCTCCCCCCTTTCAAAAAGGGGGAATAAGGGGGATTTTAAATCCGGAAAGGACCCACCAATGAAAGACCTGGAAGTTAAAATCCCCTGTGAAGACTTTACCCTGGAAGGGAAGTGGTATTGCCCGGAAGGCGATGGCCCTTTTCCGGCGGTGGTCGTCTGTCATCCGCACCCACTCCACGGAGGCAACATTCGGAACAATGTTGTTAAGGCGATTTATTGGGACCTGGCGGAACAGGGTTTCGCAGTATTGCGGTTCAATTTCAGGGGTGTAGGTGGGAGCGGCGGCACGTACGGCGGCGGTACCGCCGAGACAGAGGATGTACGGGCGGCTATCGAATTCGCCCTGAAGCAGCCCAAGATCGACGCTAAGAGGATCGGTCTGGCGGGGTATTCTTTCGGAGGCGGGGTGAGCGTGCGGGTAACAGCAGTCGATCAACGCGTAAAGGCCCTGGCGTTAATCTCGCCGCAGCTTGGTGAAGAAGACTGGCGACTGTTAAAAAACCGTAAGACTCCGTTTCTGCTGATTGCCGGTACGGAAGACCAGTTCTTCCCGCTGGCCGAGTACGAGGCAAATTTGAAAACGGTACCGGAGCCCAAGCAGTTTAGTGTAATTCAAGGGGCCGACCACTTCTGGATAGGTTATGAAGCAGAACTGGCGGCGACGGTGGGGCGGTTTATTGTTGAGAGTAGCCTTGCAAGGTCTCTCCTTGCGAGGCTAAGAACATTTGGGAAGAGTGAAACATGACAGAAATATTAGCTCGCTGCGGCTACCGCTGTGATCTGTACCCGGCGTTCGCCGCTAATATTCATTGTGATGAAGACAGACGAAAAGTCAGTGACGGCTGGTTTAAATATCTCGGCTTCCGCGTTGAACCGGAAAAGATACACTGCGAAAGCTGCTTCGATAACCATAAAACACTGGATAACGAATGTCCGGTACTTCCCTGTGTGATGAAAAAAGGGATTAAGAACTGCGGATTTTGCCGGGAAATGCCATGTGATAAACTAAAAACGAGGATGGTTTTTCTGGAGGAGCNTCATCTGGACCTTTCGCAAATTCCAACTGCCGAGTATAACACTTTTATCAGGCCGTACATGAGCAAAGACAGGCTAATGAAAATATTTAAAAATAATAAAATTTCGTACTTATAAAAAGGTCCCTAGAAGCCTGTCCGACTAATAATTTAAGCGACTGTAAATTATCATAAAGCCATATTAAAAATCTTTATCATGCACTAAAATATTATTATATGATTGAAATAAACTCTTTTATGGCTGTATCAGCATTATTCGGACAGGCTCCTAGAGTGACTCAGATTAGGAATCTTTTAAAGCTATCACCGGAAGTCATTGAGATGATTTCTTCGTTAGGGGATCCATTAGTAAGTTCATTTGTATCTGAGAGGACATTGAGGCCGCTTCTGAGTCTAACTGCCGAAAAAAATATAAACAAATCAGAATCCTTCTATCAGGGCAAACACAAACATATTAAGCACAAATTCAAGATGATTGAATCAGACTATTTTACTTTTTACTATTTTTTAGCAGACATTTGAAGTGTTGTGCAAGTTGGAGTAGGTACCGCCCACCATCAAGGTAATGTCATTACCTTGCATTAGATACGAATTATGTCCCTTTTCCTACTCTTTCACTATCGTTCAGCTTCATTCTTCGGTAAATGAATTACCTGTTAGACTATCAATGTGGGTTTCTCACGACCAGCGCGCTTTTAGATAAACTTGCACGGTATCCGGATTCAGTATCGATACCTGATCAAATTTCAGAGATAATTCCCACAATTTCGAATTGATCATCGATCAGATCCTTAGAGTTGACCTCCGCAGCCAGCAGTCGTCAGTTATTCCATTAGCTCGTCAGTGGCAGGAAGACCTTGAGGCTAAAAAACACGCGTCGCCCGCTGCACTTGGCCGCTATTTAAATGTTACCAGGGCTAGAGTTACACAAATATTGAATCTATTAAACTTAGCCCCTGAAGTCCAGGAACAGGTTGCCGCTTTGGGGCATCCGCTCGCTTCGCGATCAGTTACAGAACGTAGCCTCAGACCGTTACTCGGACTTCCAACTGAAGAGCAGAAAAAACGAATACATAAGTTAATCTCGAGATATAACCATTCCCTTTATTGACACATTATGCTATAATAATTCCATTAAAGGTAATTATTATGACATTAACCAAACGGACGCTAGGTGATAAAGGAAGTAGCCTTCTTACTGAACTTTCACGCCAGGGTAAACGGATTTTTACTATTAAAGATGCCGCTGGGATACATGGGAGATCAGATAACAGGTTGCGTAAATTGCTATTTATTCTAGTTAAACGAAGGTGGCTGCAACGCATAGAGAGGGGGAAATATCTTATTCTCCCTTTCGAAGCCGGACGCGAGGGTGAATGGACAGAACACGAATTTGTAATCGCTTCATACCTGATCACTCCTTATTACGTAGGATTCCGCAGTGCCCTCAATTACTACGGCTATACCGAACAGGTCAGCCGGGCGGTTTTCATAGCATCACCCCGGCGGAAACTAAAACCGGCATTAGAAATTTCAGGAGTAACCTATCGTTTTGTCTATATGAAAGAAAGCAAATTCTTTGGAGCGACCCAGGTGACAATAAACGGTATTCAAGTTAACATATCAGACCGTGAGAAGACCATCGTAGATTGTCTTGATTTACCGGAATATTCCGGCGGCATAGTCGAGGTTGCCAAGGCACTTTCTTTTGGACGTACCGAGCTTGACTTCGTTAAGATGGCTGAATATGCAAAGAGAAATGGGAATAACGCTGTGAGCAAACGGCTGGGTTATCTCCTCGAAAAGCTGGACGTTAAGGCAGATAAAGCAATAAATATTCTCCAGGAAGGTTTAGGTAGTAGCTATGCATTACTCGATACCCTGGCAAACCCTGAAGGACAGCACTTACAACGGTGGAAAATAATAGTAAATGTATTTGACAATGAACTACTACAGTGGAAGGAATCCAAATGATATCGAGAACGGAGTTGCAGATTCTGGCCAATCGAGAAAAAGTAGCTTTAGGCATCCTGGAAAAGGATTATGTTCTGACTAAGGTCTTACAAGCACTTCCTCGAGTTACAGAGTTACAAGATTTACTGGTGTTTAAGGGTGGTACTGCTCTGCGCAAAATCTATTTCCCAGACTGGCGCTATTCGGAAGACCTTGATTTCACAGTAAAAAAGGATATGAAAGAAGATGAACTGCGAAATTTACTAAATCAGTGGTACCGTATTGTTCAAGACCTCTCTCAGATTCAACTTACTGTTAAAATGCTCCATAAACCTAATGGGTATGCCCGCATCCGGACACAATACCTGGGACCATTAGCATACCCCGGTATGCTATTCATGGACTTCAGTTTTGACGAGCCGCTTTGCCTGGAACCTGAACTTAAAAAGGTTATTACAGAGCCATTTTCGGACTTTGATGGCATGGTATTCGTCTATCCATTGGAGGAACTGCTCGCCGAGAAAATGCGAAGTCTTGTAGAGCGCGGCAAATCCCGTGATTATTATGACGTGTGGAGACTACTCAATGAGCAGTCGTCCAAACTCGATATGAAATTATTGGGGATCGTTTTGAAAAAGAAACTCGCACATAAACGAATTACCCTGGATAATATTGATAATTTTCTCCCGGCCGATACTGGCAGCCTAAGGCGATACTGGGAGCAGGATCTAGCCCAGCAAATAACAAAATTACCGCC
>JGI20214J51088_10001377_pt1 | contig 16608 bp, 11 predicted proteins | sample WetSurMetagenome_FD_51088 | JGI IMG/M metagenome (IMG submission 51088) | reverse complement strand
ATCCCCCGAGTAAAGCAGGACCTGCCTGTCGGCACTTCCGGAGCACTCGACCTCGATCTGGGCCGATCCCAGTATGTGCCCCGCCTCGATGAACCTGGCCCTGATCCCCTTGTCCACGTCGAACCGGGTGTAGTACGGGACCGGGGAGAACAGGTCCATGGCAGCGTCGGCATCCTCGGGCGTGTACAGCGGCCTGACCGGGGGCTGGCCGTTCCTGGATCTTCTCTTCGTGAGGAATTCGGCGTCGGCGACCTGGATCCTGGCGCTGTCCGCGAGCATGATCCTGGCCAGGTCAGCCGTGGCTGACGTGCAGTGGATCCTGCCCCTGAAGCCGGCCTTGACGAGGGACGGGATGCTCCCCGCGTGGTCGATGTGCGAATGAGACAGGAGGACAGCATCGATGCTCCGGGCATCGAATCCCGGATCCCGGTTCTGCCTGTCACTCTCCTCGCGCCTTCCCTGGACGAGTCCGCAGTCGAGGAGGACCCTCCTGCCGCATGCCTCGAGCAGATGCCTCGAGCCGGTCACCGAGCCCGCGGCCCCGTTGAATGTCACTTTCATATTGCACAGCCCTCCGTGCAGTGAGCATGGAACGGGAACATAGCACCTTGCGCCGGAGCGGGTCAGGGCGCCCCGGGAACCCGCCTGCTTCTGTGGACAATACGGGGTGGCAGGGATAGATTTCTCTGTTGGATGTTCGAGGACCGCCGGTGTTTCCGAAGCCGGTGGGGCTGTCGTTATGTCGTCAGGAGGCTAGATGAAGAGTATAGCCAGTCTGCTGCTGCTCCCCGCGGCGCTCCTGTGGGCCGACACCGCTGTCACGAGGATCGACCGGGCCCTCGAGGAAGGTGCCATCACCCCCGGGACGGCCGCGTGCTACTACGTCTGGAGCGTGACCGATTCGTCGTTGCTGCCTGCGGAGTACACCGACGGAGCCGAGGTCGAGCCCTGCGGGACTCCGGCCTTCGACAGCGCTGCGCGCATCTGCGCAACCCTTCCCGCGGGCGCGTCGGGCGGCCCGGCACCTCTTCTGGCCCGCCCCGTCCTGAGCGGCCCCGAGCAGATCTACAACACGCCGGGAGGTCATTTCAAGATCCACTGGACCACCTCCGGAGTGGATGCCACCGATCTCGCATGGGTCCAGTGGCTCGGGGACGGCATGGACGTCTCCTGGGCCACCATCATCGATTCGATGGACTGGGATGCCCCTCCCTCCGACCTCGGGCTGGGCGGGGACACCAAGTTCGACATCTACATCATGTCGCTCGACTCGGGCGTCATGGGCTACTGCTCCTCGGGCGGCGAGCCTCCCGATCCCACGACCCCCGAGGCCGACACCGCATCCCATATCGCGATGAGCAACAACCAGTCCTACGGTGATGACCAGATGAAGGAAACCTGCTCCCACGAGTTCCTCCACGCGGTCGAGAACGGATACGAGGCCGCAGAGCCCTCCTGGTTCAAGGAGAACTGCTCGGTCTGGGTGCAGAACGAGGTGTGGACGACCAACCATTACGCCGACTACCTCCACACCGGCGACAACTGCCTGCGCAAGCCATGGTACGACATCAGGACGGGCTCGATGTACCACTACGGCGCATCCCCCTGGCCCATGTACATGGAGGTCCGCTGCGGCGGCCAGCAGGTCGTCCGCCAGGTCTGGGAGGAAGCGGCGGCCGTGGTCGGCGTCAACATGCTCCCCGCCATCGACGCCACGGCCACGAGCTACGGGATGTCCTTCGAGGAGTGGCTCGCCGAGTACGCGTGCTGGCGCTGGTTCACGGGCAACCTCTCCGACGACCAGCACTACGAGGTGGAGGAGTCCTCTCTCTGGACGCCTGGGGCCTACGTCTTCTCCTATCACACCGTGAACACTCTGCCGGCTTCCGGGACGGCCGGGAGCTACCCGCCGGACACCTACGGCAACCACTGGATCAAGGTGAACGTCCAGAACTACCAGGGATGGATCACCTTCGACTTCAACGGCAGGGACGCCATCCAGTGGCAGATCGGCATAATCCAGACGGCCTCGGACGGCACCGACGCGTTCGAGTGGCACTCCGTGACCAACAGCACCGCAACCTATTCCGTGGGCATCAACACCACGGGATGGCAGTACGTCGTCCTGGTCGTCCAGCCCATCACCGACACCTCCCTGACCCTGACCTACGACTGGTCGGTCAGCGCCCAGACGGGCATCGGCGAACAGCCGGGCGATGCCAGGCCCACCATCTCGTCCAGCAATCCGTTCACCAGGGGCGGGGCCATAAGCCTCTCCCTCCCCGAGTCCGGCTTCACCACCATCGGAGTCTACGACCTGACCGGGCGCCTCGTTGACACCCCCCTGTCCTCGAACCTCGAGGCCGGGGAGCACACGATCGCCTGGTCGGCCGCCGACCTTCCCGGAGGGGCCTACTTCCTCCGGCTCAACGCTCATGGCGGCGGGATGACCTCGCGGATCATCCTGCAGGACTAGGATCGCAAAGGCGGGCGCGCCCCGGACGGGGCCGCCCGCAACCAAGCGGAGGGAAGATGAGAAACCTGCTCTGTGTCATGGTGCTCCTCCTCGTCCCGGCCCTTGCCTCTGCCGATGCGGTCTTCGACCGCATCATGGCCATGAAGGAGTCGGGGGAGATCTCTGTCGACCAGGCGGCTCTCTATCTCGCCGCCAGCGTCGTCGACCCCACCCTTGTCCCGGCCGCCATCATGGGCTCCGACGGCCCGGCGCGGTGCGGCACACCCGCCGTGCTCGAGGCCCAGAGGATGCTCGGTGAGGTCTCCGCGCCCGTGGCCGGCGAGGTCGAGCTCCTGCTCGCCCGTCCATCCCTCAGCGGAGCCGAGCAGATCTACGACACCCCCGGCGGGCATTTCAAGATCCACTGGACCACTTCCGGCGCCGACGCCACCAGCCTCGCATATGTCCAGGCCATCGGTGAGTCGGCCGACTTCAGCTGGGCGACCGAGATCGATGACATGGGCTACTACGCTCCCCCGTCCGACCTCGGGCTGGGCGGCGATGCCAAGTACGACATCTACGTGATGCAGATCGACGCCCTGGGCATGACCGCGCCCGACGGCGTGCCCGATCCCACGACCCCCAACAACGACTCGTCCAGCTACATCATGATACTCGTCGGCATGTCCACGCCCCTGATGCAGGTCACCGTGGCCCACGAGTTCTGCCANGCCAGCNAGATGNCCTACGACGTCTCCGAGCCCAGCTGGTTCATGGAGAACACCTCCACCTGGATGGAGGACATGGTCTACGACAGCATCAACGACTACTACGGATACCTGCACTCTGGCGACAACCCCCTGCGCAAGCCCTGGTTCGACATCAGAGAGGGCGGCTCGACGCTCTACTGGTACGCGGGCTGCATCTGGCCCCGCTACATGATGCTCAGGATCAACACCCTCGCCGTGAGGGAAGTCTGGGAGAACTGCGCCGATGTCTGGGGCTCCAACATGCTCACNGCNCAGCAGGACATGTTCACGAGCCACGGCATGACCTGGGAGCAGGCATTCATGGAGTACGGGTGCTGGAGGTGGTTCACCGCCGTNAACTGGTATGCGGGCTGCGCCATGTTCGACGACGAAGCCACCAACTGGACCCCCGGCCCGTATATCTTCCCCTATCACCAGATCAGCACGCTGCCGGCCTCCGGTGACGAGGGCGCCTATCCTCCCGACACGTTCGGCATCCACTGGATCCGCGTGAANCTCGCCAACTACCAGGGCGGCTGGGTCAACATGCACATGGACGGCCGCGACGGCTTCGACTGGAACCTCGGCGTCATCATGTGGGACACCGCCGGCGACCACCTCTTCCAGTGGTACAACTGCGACGCCTCCGGAGTGAAGGACGTCTCCGTCAGCACCTCGGGCTGGGACTACGCGGTCTTCTTCCCCGCCCTGATGACCGACACGAGCCTCGACAAGTACTACACATGGTCGCTCACATACACCACGGGCATCTCGGAGGACCCCGGGGCCGCCGACGCCATCGGGCTCACGATCTCGGAGAACCCCGCAGGAGTGACCACCAGCGCCACATACACGCTCCCGGTCGCCTGCACCGCCAGGATCGACGTCTTCGACTGCGCCGGGCACCTGGTCTCCACGCCGGTCGACGCTGAAGCGGCTGCCGGGCAGCACGCGGTCGAGCTCTCCGGGCTCGGAGCCGGCACCTACTTCGTCCGTCTCTACGCCGACGGCCAGATAGCCTGCCGCCGGGTGACCTTCCTGGAGTAGCCGGGAGCTTCGGAATGGAGGGGGGGGCTGCGGCTCCCCCCTTTCCTTCCTCCCTGCTATCTTCCCTCACGAAAATGCGATCGTTCACGAACCCGGCGCCCTTCGTACCGCTGCTCCTGCTCGCGGCCGCCTCCGCCTGCGGCAGGGAGGAGGCAGTGCCGTCCGTGGGCGGCAGGGTTCCAGGCCCTCTGGTGCTCGTGGTCGTGGACAGCCTGGCTCCGGCCTCCAGCCTGCCGTGGTGTCTCGAGAGGGTCTCGCACATCCCGCTGGCCTGCGCGAGGCTCGCGGAGGACTCTTCCGTTCCGCCCTTCGACATCGCGGCCAGCCTGGCCGAGGAGGCCGCCCGGGAGCAGCTCCTGATAGCCATGATCGACCAGCCTCTGCCCCCTTCCTCATCAGGGCGGGACTGCTTCTCGATCACCACGTCGGCATCCCCTTCGGGATCCCGCAGGCCGGGTGCGCAGCCCGCGGACATCCTTGAGGACATCAGCTCGTACGACTGGGAGTCCGGCGTCGACAGGAACCGTGCCGCGGTGGCCGTGCTCGCCAAGTACCTCCCCGACCTGATGGTCATCCGGCTGTCCGAGGATGACCCGGAGAGCGTCACTGTCATCTCCGGCATCTGGTTCGCCGCTGCGGAGTCCCTGAGGTGCAGCGTCGCAGTCATCTCGCCCCCCCGGGCGGGTTCCAGGGGCTGGGTGGCCCTGGCCGGACTCGGCGTCAGGACCTGCCACCCGGAGGGGCTCACCCCCGGAGGGCTAGTGGCCACTCTGGAGCTCCTGGCGGGCCTCGACTGGGAGCCGTCCATGCCGGCCGGAGTGCCGGCCCTCGAAGCCCTCGATTTCGATCCTCTGGCGACCCTGGGGACGAGATGAGAAAAGCGGTGCTGGGAGCCGTCCGATTCGTGGAGGAGCTGCCTGCAGGCCCTTCCGCCCTCGCGGCGCTGTTCGCGAGCACGGTCCTGGTCAGGAACCTCCTGGAGGGCTCCTCGGCGGGGGTTCTGTTCCCTCCCCAGGCCTTCCTCCTCCACTTCCCGGCCGCCTACGTGCTGCCTCTGCTNGGCATCACGGCCTTCCTCCACCTGCTCTCGGGGTATCCGGCGGCGAGGCTGCTCAAGATCATGGTCTTCGGATGGACCCTGACCCTCCTTCCGCCGGTCATCGACGTCATCCTGGGCCACCAGGCCGGCATNGGGTACTTCCCCCTCGATCGGGGCAACGCACTGCAGTTCATGCTCGGATTCTTCGATCCCACGGTCTCCCTGCCGGGCACGACCCCCGGCATCAGGATAGAGGCCGCCGTCGGATGCATCCTGGCAGGCGCCTTCACGGCCTCCGTGGCGCCCAGGGCGAGGATCGTCAGGGGCATCGCCACCACTGCTCTGTTCTTCCCGTTCTTCCTGCTCTTCTTCACCTGGCCGGGAGTCCTCAGAATGCTGCTCCAGCATGGATTCCCGTGGGCTTCGGACGTGCAGGAGTTCCTCCAGTGGCATATCTCCACGGCTCCTCAGCTCACGGGAGCAGTCCACAGCTCCGTCTTCATNGCCGACATGTGGCCGGTGTCCGTCCTGGCTCTGTGGCTCCTCCACAGGATATCCCCCTCGTCTGCGAGGGAGCTTGCCGGCGCTGCCGGATCGGGCCTGGCCNGCGGGATCGCTCCCTCGGTCGCCGGCACCGTGATCGCCGCTGCAGCAGCTGCGGCTTCGGGTCCGGTCTCCTTCGCGGATGCCGTGTCCATCTCCGGCGCCCTTGCCGCAGCGTTGCTCGCCACGCTCTCCATGGGATGCTCCGGACGGTCCTCGGCGATCCTCGCGGTCCTGTCGCTCGCAGAGGGAGCCGCCACCGGCTGGCCCTCGACAGCCCTGGTCCTGCTGGCCATGGCCCTCGCGAGGCTGCCGCTGCCTCGCAGGCTCGGAGCCGTCCTCGCGGCCCCCGTCCTGCTCGCTGCCGCCGCCTCGCCCGTCTTCGTACCCCCGATGTCCCTGCCCGCGCTGGCGCTGCCTGCGGCGGCAGCCATCGCCGCCGCCCTCCTCGCGCGGTTCAGGAGGGCATCCGTCCCGGCCGCCGTGTCGCTGGCCGCCGTCGCGGTCCTTCTGTCAGGCTCTCCGCGCGAGCCGGCGATGCGATGGTTCTACTCCGACATCACGGAGTCNTTCGCGAGGAGCAGCAGGAACTCCCATGCGGTGATCTCCGCATCCTTCCTCGCGGCAGCGGGCGGACCTCTGCTCCCGGCTGCCGAGGCCGCTCAGCTGGAGGGTGATTACGCAAGATCCGAGTGGATCTGCAGGATTGCCAGCTGGATGGGGCGGGAGTCGCCCGGATTCCGCAGGGTGAGGATGAACATCGCCCTCGAGAGGGGAGAAACGGACGTGTTCCTCGACCTGTTGAGGAGCTCGGGTGAAACCGGGGAAGACCTGGGGAATGCCCCTCTCGCACTTCTGGGGCAGGCGGCCATGGAGGGCGATACGGCGATGCTGAGGATCTTCCACAGGGCTGCCGGGCCTTCGCCGGAGGTGCTCTCGGCATACGCGGCGGCCAGCCTCGGAATGGGCGATACGATCTCCGCGGTGAGGTTCTCGCTGGCCTCTGCGTCGAGACCTGACGCAGGTCCGCTGCAGCTCGCCTATGCGATCGAGCTCGCCGGCCTCGCCCGCACCGGCTCCTGGGATTCGCTCTACGAAACGGGGCGGGGGAGATTCGGCCTATCCCCCGACCTGGTGCTGGCAAGGCTGCGGGCGCCTCTCCTCGCCGGGGCCGCCCCCGACAGGCCCGACTTGCTGCGAGCGGCGATAGCGATGGGCAGGACCAGTCCGGAAGTGCTCGAGACGGCGGCCTCCTGGCACCTGGCGGCAGGGAACGCCGACAGCGCCCTCCGATATGCCAGCCTCTCCCTCCTGGCCCAGCCGGAGCCTTCGCAGAGGAGCTTCGTCACCGCCATCGAATGTGCCAGGGCGGCCGGCGAGATGGAGATACTGGAAGCCTCCGCCAGCTATGCCGCACAGCGCTTCCCGGGCAATCGCTTCTTCGCGGGCTCATCCGAAGGCGCTGGAGCGGACGAGGTCCCTGCGCCTTGAGATTCCCGGCCGCCGCCGTTCTCGCCGCCTGTGCCGTGGCGGCGGCTGCCTGGCTCACGGGTCCGCCCGGCTTCGATGCGCTCGACGGATGCGAGTTCGCCGTGGCGTCGCAGTCCCTGTCCATCTGCCATCCCCCCTCCTATCCGCTCTTCCTCATGCTCCTCGAGGTCTTCCCCGGGGCGGGATACGAGGGCTGCAGGCTGTTCTGCTGCACGGCCGCAGGAATCGCGGCGGCCATCGCGATGATCCTGCTTCGGAAACTGGGCAGCGGCCCGGCGGCATCTCTCGCGGCAGTGGCTCTGCTGTTCTCGACCCCGGCGATCATGGCCCAGCTGAACTGCGCCGAAGTGCACGGCCTGGCCATGCTGCTGGTGCTGGCGGGGCTCCTGGCGCAGGCCTCGCCGGCCTCCCCGTACCTCTTCTCGCTCTCAGTCTTCGGCGGCCATCCGGCGGCCGTTCTCGCGCTTCCCCTGTTCAGACCCGCCAGATGGGGTGCATGGGCGCTCCTGGCGGCAGTTCCAGCCGGCCTGATGCTCTATGTCCCGCTCCGAGCCGGCGCCTCCGGAGTCTCGCATTACACTCACCCGGACGGACTCAGGCACCTGGTCTCGTTCATGTCCCTCTACTCCGGCAGGCTCTCGGCCCCGTCGGCGGAGAGGCTGGCAGGAGCTTTCTCGTCCTCCCTGCCATCGGCCGCGCTCCTTCTGGCCACGGCTGTCGCGGGGAGGCCCAGACCCAGGGAGATGGTTTCGAGCGCCCTCGCCCTCGCCTTGATCGCCTCCTATGAAATACCCGACCCGGAGGGCCTGGCGTGGGCGGCGATGCTGCCTCTGTGGCTCTCCTCGGCAAGGGGCTTCGACAGGCTTGCCGGGAGATGCCGGGCGGCAATGCCCCTCGGCCTCTGCGCCGTCGCCGCAGTCGCCTGGGCAGGCATCCCGAAGGCGTCGCGCCACTCAGACGACATAGCTCCTCTGATGGCTGCCGACATGATGCGCGAAGCCCCTCCGGGGGCGGTCTACTGCACCATAGGCCACGACACCTTCCACGCCGCCTATCTCATCCAGCTCGACGACAGGCGGCCGGACATCATTCCCGTGGACCTCTACGGCAACTATTTCGGGATGCGGCTGCAGAGCCCGCTCCCGGCGGCCGTGGCTGACAGGNCCGTCGTCGCCACGCGTGCCTGGAACGATCCCGGCTTCAGCCTGTCAGGGCTGGTCTTCCGGACNGGCGGACCCGAGCCGGACTGGGGCTCCCTGGATACGTTCGCGTTCGACGGCCGCAGCCCGGACCCCTTCGCCGAGGACATGGCTGCGGAGGCGTGGGCGAGGCGGGCGCTCCAGTCGAGTGGATACGAAAGGGTGAGGTGCGCCGCGGTCGCGCTCTCGCGAGTCTCCACCGCCACCGCGAGGCGGAGAGTGGAGCAGATGCTTGAAAACAGCTGAGGACAGGATCCTGACATGGGCNCTGCTGGTCGTGGCCGCACTGTATTGCATCACTCCGGTCTATAGCGAAAACCTGTTCTGGCACATGAGGAACGGAGAGGACATCCTCGACACGGGAACGATCCGGACATCGGACACCCTGACCTGGACCGCCCATGGAAGGGTCTGGATCCAGCAGGAGTGGCTCGCCGAGGTCCTGTTCGCCGCCGCCTGGAGACTCGCCGGCTCTTCCGGCCTCATGGTCCTGAAGTCGGCCGCTGTGCTCGCGGGGCTGGCGATGGCATTCTCCGCCGCCCGCAGGCACGGCGCCCGCGCCTCCGGGATCGTCATCATGGCCCTGATGTGGCTCTCGGTCACGCAGGCCCGATGGTTCGAGCGGCCCCACATCTTCACGGATGTCTATTTCGCGGCCTGCCTCCTGCTCCTGACACGCGCCGGAAGGATGTCCCTCCCTGCGAAGCTGGCCGTCTTCATCCCGTTCCAGGTGCTCTGGACAAACACCCACGCAGGATTCGTGATGGGTCCCTTCCTCCTGTCGATGCCCCTGGTCGACGCGATCGCGGGGAGGCGCTGGAAGGATCTGCCAGCCGCCGCGGCACTCCCTCTCGCAGCGCTCGCGGCCTGCGGCATCCATCCCAACGGCTTCGGCTCTCTCAGCTACCTTCCCGACTTCCTCTCGCAGCCGCTCTACAGGGAGACGATCCGGGAATGGTGGAGCCCCTTCGACCCCAGGTACGGCACCGCGAGGACGGCAGTGACTCTCGTGGTCCTGTCGCTGCTCTCGGCTGTCCTCATCCTGCTCCGGGGGCGGAGGAGGATCTCCCCCTCACAGGTTTTCGTACTCGCGGCCCTGACTGTCTCCAGCACCTTCGCCGCGCGGAACATGGAGCTGCTGGCCCTGGCCAGCATCGCCTTCGTGGCCCCGCTCCTGCCGGCCATCCGCTGGCCGGTCCCGGCAGCCCTGCTCGCCGCCGCGGCCGCCGTGCCGCCTCTCCTCGGCATCCCCAGGGAGTACGGGCCTCCCCGGGCATTCGGGGTCGGGATCGACTGGAGCATCTACCCCGTTGGCCTGGCCGACTTCCTCGAGGAGCAGGGCATCCGTGGCAGGGTGTTCAACACGAACGAGATCTCGGGATACCTCGAGTACCGGTTCGGGGAGAGCCTGCCCCTCTACATGGACGGGAGATGCCTGCTGTATCCGCAGCATTTCTATGCGGAGTACCTGCTGCTGGCGCAGAGCCCGGACACGACCGCAGCCCGCACCCAGCTGACAATCCTGCGGGCGAGGGGGATCGACCTGGCCTTGTTCGACTGGCCTTCCCAGAGGGGATCGGTCGCGAATCTCCTGGCGGAGCTGCCCGACTGGGCACCCGTCTACTGGGACAGCCTTACCGTAGCCTACGCGAGACTCGACCTGCTGGACAGCCTCGGCCTCCGGGACCTGGCATTCGAGTTCTGCGACCCGCTCTCGCCCGAGGAGCTCCTGGAGAGGCCTCTCTACGAGATCCCCTCGAGGCTCCTCCCCGAGATGAGAAGGGCGTCGGACCTCGCGGGATGGCGCAGCCTGCCGGCTTCCACGGCCTGCTGTCTGCTCTGGCGCTCGGGGAGGCGGGAGGAGGCGATGGAGCTGGCCTCATCTCGCTCCGCCGGCCCCGCGGGAGATGGCCTGATCTCCGCCATGCGGGCGGACACAGCTGCGGAGCTGGCTCTTCCGGCGATGTCTACGCTTCTCGCATGGGCGCTGATCGACCGGGGGGACTTCGAGGGGGCGATGAGGGAGGCTCGGGCCTCGGGTGACACCTTCCTCGGGAACTCGGTCGCAATCCTCGCCGGAGCCGGCCATGCCCCCGCTCCGCAGGGTCCTCCGCAGTGGGTGCCGGAGGGCGTGTTCGCAGGATATCTGGACGGATCCATGTCGCAGGGAGAGATGCTGGCGGTGGACGCCTGCGCCGCACTCGCCGCCGGCATGGGATGTCGCGCAGAATCCCTGGCCTCGGTCTGCCTTGCACGGGAGGATGTCCGCCCCTGGGCGGTCTCCGCCTGCGCCAGGGTCCTGGCCTGCGCGGGGGATGACGGAGGGGCTGTCGCCGCCTCCGCAGCAGCGCTCGAGAGGAGCGTGAACCCCGTCACCCTCGGGGGCCGGGCCGCGGTGGAGTCAGCCGCGGGCCGCTATGGCACGGCTGCGGGCTTCCTGGGGAGGGCGGCCGGCATGGCCCCCTCCTCCGCGATGATACGCCTCGAGCTGGCTGCCTGCCTCTGGCGCACGGGCGACATGGATGCCTCGGCCCTGCAGTATGCTGCGGCCGCCGACCTGGGCGCGCAGATGCCGCCTTCGGCAAGGAGCAGGATGTCCTGGGCGACATCGCTGTCGACCCCCGGAGTTGACACCCCGGCGGGTGGCGGTCAGTTTTAGCGTTCGGGGGGGCCGGTCGCCGAGAGCCGGTTCGATTTCACTCAGGGGCCACTCGGAAGGTTTCACATGTCAATCGTCAGCATGATCAACGATTTCCTCGGCCGTGTCTCCAGACTGATCCTGGGAGGCGGCAGGGAGGCGCTGGACAGCCAGAAGAAGAAGGGCAAGCTGACGGTGCGCGAGCGCCTCGACGCCCTGCTGGACAGGAACAGCCTCCTCGAGACCGATCTCTTCGTCGAGCACTCCGCCAGGGATTTCGGGATGGCCACCAAGCACCTGGCCGGCGACGGCGTGGTCACCGGCATAGGCCGGATCGACGACAGGCCCGTCGCGGTATTCGCTCAGGACTTCTCGGTGGCCGGCGGATCCCTCGGCCGGGCCCACGCATCCAAGATCACGAAGATCATGGACACCGCCCGGGACATGCAGATGCCTCTGATCGGCATCAACGACTCCGGCGGCGCAAGGATCCAGGAGGGCGTCGACTCCCTGTGCGGATACGGCGAGATCTTCTTCAGGAACACGCAGCTCAGCGGAGTCGTCCCGCAGCTCTCGATAATCCTCGGACCATGCGCGGGCGGGGCCGTCTACTCCCCTGCCCTGACCGACTTCGTATTCGTCGTGGACAGGATCTCCAACATGTTCATCACGGGCCCGCAGGTGATAAGGACAGTCCTCGGCGAGGAGATCTCGCCCGAGGACCTCGGCGGGGCGAGGACGCACACCTCGATAACGGGGAACGCCCATTTCTTCGCATCCACCGAGTACGAGACCTTCGACCAGGTGCGCAGGCTCCTCTCCTTCCTGCCTTCCAACTGCTCCGAGAGGCCGCCGGTATTCCCGGCCCAGCAGCCGCGCCAGCCGCTGACCCCTGAGATAATCCCCGACGACAGGCGCAAGGCTTACGATGTCAAGGACATCATCAGGGGACTCGTGGACGCCTCCGATTTCCTCGAGGTGCACGAGCTCTACGCGAGGAACATCGTCGTCGGCTTCGGCAGGCTCGAGGGCCGCTCGGTGGGCATAATCGCCAACCAGCCCAAGGTCCTCGCCGGCGTCCTCGACGTGGACGCATCGGACAAGGCGGCCCGGTTCATAAGGTTCTGCGATGCATTCAACATCCCGCTCCTCACCCTGGTGGACACGCCCGGCTACCTGCCCGGAGTCGATCAGGAGCACTCGGGAGTCATCAGGCATGGCGCCAAACTCCTCTACGCCTACAGCGAGGCCACCGTCCCCAAGATGACCGTCATCATGCGGAAGGCTTACGGAGGGGCCTACATCGCCATGTGCAGCCGCCACCTCGGCGCCAACTTCGTGCTCGCGTGGCCCTCGGCCGAGATAGCCGTCATGGGGCCCGAAGGAGCCGCCAACATCATTTTCCGCAAAGAGATAGACGACAGTCAGAATCCCGATGTCACGCGCAGCGAGAAGATCCGCGAGTACGAGGAGAAGTTCGCCAACCCGTACGTGGCCGCCGGGAAGGGATATGTGGATGCCATTCTCCTGCCGCAGGACACCAGGGCCGCTCTCTGCACCGTGATATCGGTCGCGAAGAACTCCGAGCACGGCCGTGTGTCCCGCCGACACGGGAACTTCCCGGTCTAGGAGAGCCATGCACGACCTGGATATCCTGGACATCGACGGCACCGACTACGAGACCGAGGTGCCGCGGAGCAGGCTGCGTCCGTACGGCGGGCCGCCGGAGAAGCGCGACGTGCGCACCGTGATCCCCGGCACCGTGGTGGAGGTGCTCGTCCGCGAGGGCGAGAAGGTCGGCCCCGAACAGGTCCTTCTCCTCCTCGACGCCATGAAGATGCACAACGAGATCTGCGCGGGCATCGAGGGCAGGGTCCGGCAGGTCCTCGTCCGCAAGGGTGACAAGGTGGAGAAGAACCAGCTCCTGATCGCTCTCGAACACTGACGGAGGATCCGCCTGAAGGCCATCCGGAACGGCGGAGCCTGCGGCGGAGTCCTTCTCACCGCCTTCACTCTCTGCTCGTGTGCCGCGCTCCTGGGCGCCTGCCCGGGATCGGCGGCTCCGGTGGAGGGAGTCTGGGAGGCTTCAGGCTCCTCGCCGTACGGCGGGAGCTGGGAGGCAGCCTGCGCGGTCCTGCAGGCCGCTGGATTCGACGCCGTCTTCCCCTGCGTCCAGTACGGCCCTGTCGCCCGCTGGGACGCGTCCGGCATCCCGGTCAGCCCGGACATGGGAGGCGATCCCCTCCAGGCGTGCCTGGACGCAGCGCATTCCCGGGACATGGCGGTACATGCCTGGGTGGTCCTCTGGAAGTTGAGCTGGCTGGATCCCGCGGCCTCGGACAGCTTCAGGGCGATCCATCCCACCCAGGTGGGCGTGGACGGATCCCCGAGCGACTGGCTCTGCCCCACCGATCCCGCCAACCGCGCTCTCGAGATACGGATCCTCCGCGAGATGGCGGAGAGGTATCCGCTCGATGGCTTGAACCTGGACTTCGTGAGGTTCCCGGACGGCGACCACTGCTACTGCCAGGGATGCCGAACCCGTTTCGAGCAGCATCGTGGAGCGGTCGTGGAGGACTGGCCCAGGGAGGTATACTTCGGCGGCTCGCTGCACGACGAGTACTGGGAGTGGAGGAGGTCTGCCATCACCTCCTTCGTTTCACAGGTGTCCGAGGTGCTCTCCGAGGCATCTCCGGACCTCGTCCTGTCCGTGGACGTCATCCCGGACACGAGCGAAGCCAGAGGCAACTGCGGGCAGGACTGGCCCGCCTGGTGCCGGGACGGCACGGTGGACCTCCTCGTACCGATGAACTACACGGGCAGCGCGGACTCCCTGGCAGCCTGGACCCGCCTCCAGGCAGGGATCGCCGGAGAGGTTCCGGTGGCTGCAGGCATAGGCGCCTTCTCGACCGGCGCCGAGATGACCGCGCCTCAGCTCGTGGAACAGGTCGGCGCAGCGATGGATGCTGGTGCCGTGGGCTGGGTCGTCTTCCAATACTGCGACAGGCTCGCCTCCATCCTGGGAGAGATCTCCGGAGGGCTCGGATGGGCTGCGGACCGGCGGCGGGCCGGGGGGTAGAAGACCGAAAGGCGGACCGGAACCTTGCCTGCCTATCTCGACGACAGTGAGATGAGATCCCTCAGGACTTCGGTGAGATCCTGCGAGCCCGAGCCCGGCGGCCTCTACGCAGTGGTGCTCGAAGACACGATCGTCTTCCCCGGAGGAGGCGGACACCCCTGCGACCTGGGCACGGTCGCGGGATGCAGGATAGTCTCGGCCAGGCCCGGGGAGGGCGGCTCCGTCCTGCATATCCTCGAGGAGCCTGTCTCCGGCGGTGTGGAGGTGGTGCTCGACTGGGAGAGGCGCCGCCATTTCATGCAGCACCACACCGCCCAGCACTTGCTGACTGCCATGGCCGACAAGCTCTTCGGCTGGGCGACCACCGCCATGCATCTGGGTCTCGAGCGGAGCGACGTCGAGCTGGCGGTTCCACATCTCGGCGAGGACTCGCTCATACCGCTGGAGGATGCCGTCAACAGGAAGATCCTCGAGCGTCTGCCAGTGAGGGCCGGCACCGTCGGGCGAGGCGATCTGGAGGCGATGGGCGTGCGGTCGAGACGCCTCCCCGGAGAAGTCGTCGAGCTGAGGACCATCGCCATAGAGGGCATCGACCTCAACACCTGCGGAGGCCTTCACGTGCGGGACACGGGAGAGGTGCAGGTCTTCTCGATCGAAGGAACCGGGCAGATCAGGGGAGGCACGAGGGTGTTCTTCGCCTGCGGCGCCCTGGCCCTCTCGCGGATGGAGGAGCGAAGAGCGCGGGAACGCAGGCTCTCTGCCATCCTCACCTGCGGCCCGGCCGAGCACGTGGCCTCCGTGGAGCGTCTCCTCGAGCGGACCCGCGAAGCCGGCAGGCTCCGGTCCTCCCTGGAGGAGGAGCTGGCGGGCTTCCTGGCCCGGGACCTCGCGGAACAGGGCAGTCCTGCGTTCTTCTCGAGGCCCGGCGCAGATGCCGGATTTCTACGGTCCGTCGCCGCCGCCTGGACCGAGTTGAGGCCGGAGGGCATGCTCCTGCTCACTTCGGGTCCGGGAGCCGGGATCTTCATGCTTGCCGGGCCTGAAGCGGGGACGCAGGCTGCAGGGCATGCCCTGGCCACCGCTCTCGGCGGAAAGGGCGGCGGGACCGGAAGGCTTTTCCGCGGCTCCGCTCCGGAGCTCCCCGGGATGGTGGAGGCCCTCCGCCTCCTGGGGGAGGCCAGGGCCGGGACGGGGTCCCGGTGACGGAAGAGGCGGCCCGAAGGCCGCCTCTCCATCGCTGGACGCCCTGCTTACCGGCGGGGCTTATCCGTCGCGAAATCGACGCGGATGCTCCTGCCGTCCAGTGTCGCGTTGTTCATGGCCTCCTGAGCAGCGCGGGCTGCATCAGGCGACACAAAGGTGACGAAGCCGAAGCCACGGGACCTGCCGGTGTCGCGGTCCTGGACGACACGAGCCTCCGAGACCTCGCCGTGCACGGCGAAGGCCTTGCGGAGCGACTCGTCGGTGGTGGACCAGGCAAGACCCCCAACAAACAGCTTATTGCTCACAGCACTCTCCTTCTCGGGGCATGCGCCTCGAAATCCGCGGGCGGCAACTCGCCCGACCAGCCGGCAGAAAAGGTCGCCGGAGGACCCCGACCCATCAGGGGTCGGCGCTTCTGGCACCGGTTGCTCCTGCGGGCTGGGAAGGCGTTCACCTCGACGAGGAGAGACATCTCGAACCCAGGACACGGGACTACCCGAACCAGGGAACGCACAATAGCGCATGCCCCATTGCGAGTCAACAGTTGCCGCTGAGCCTGCAGCGCAGTCCTGCGAGCGTTCCGGNACANTTCCCCGGATGCGGGGGGGCTTCTCCCCGGTAAATGCAGGGGGGCGGGCAGCGCCCGCCCCCCNGAGTTCGGGAGAGGTCTCTAGGGCCTGCTCCTGAGCCGCTCCGCGTTCTCCATGGCGTCGATGGCGTCGTTGCGCCTGCCGAGCCTGCTGTAGGTGCTCGCCAGGAACTCCCACCAGTCGGGGTTGTCGGGCGTGATCTCCAGGGCCGTCTCGAGGGCCGTGGCGGCTTCGGTGTCGCGCTCGAGCTTGGTGAGCGCGGCGAACTTCATGTACCAGGTGTTGGCGAGCTGCTCCTCGTTGAGGTCCTCGATGAGGAGGGTNTCGTCCAGCGTGGAGAGCGCGGCTNCGTAGTTCTCGCTCATGATGTAGGCCTGCGAGAGGTTGCCCAGGACNATNTAGTCGTCACCCAGGAGCCCGCGCGCGGACTCGAGCTGGGCGATGGCCTCCGGGTACATCTCCTGCTCGAGCAGNGCGACGCCGCGGGTGACCGTGATCTGTCCGCGGAGATCCCTGGCGTCGTCCTCGGTCAGCCAGCCTTCGGCGAGGCCCTGCTCGATTCCGGCCAGCGCGTC